>MDSX01099406.1_pt1 | contig 10883 bp, 12 predicted proteins | sample 811141 | NCBI WGS metagenome assembly MDSX01 (sample SAMN05326642, study PRJNA326480) | marine metagenome | isolation source: seawater | place: Atlantic Ocean: South East | collected 2010
GGAGTTACATTTACAACTAAAAATGCAAGACTGCTGACAATAAAAGAAGCAATTGGTATAAAAATAAGCTTTTTAAATATTATTTTTAACAAATTTACTCCTAATCATAATTATTGTAGTCTGAACTATGAAGGGTATGCTGTATGGATTTAGATAAATATAAGTACTTTAATTTACAAAAAGAGAATTCTGTTGTAGAAATACAAATTAATAGACCAGAAAAAAAGAATGCATTCAATCCAGAGATGGTATATGAACTTTGTAATATTTGGGAAATTATTGAAAGCGATTCAAATATAAAACTAGGAATTCTGAGAAGCGTAAGCAAAGAATTTTTTTCAGCAGGTGCTGATTTGAAAGAATTAATACCTCTATTAACAGGAGATTTAAAGCCTCAAAGTAAATATGAATCAGATTTATTAGAGGATAAATTATTAGATAAATTTTATAGAAAAGACAAAACTTACCTTAAACCAATAATTGGCTATGCATCAGGATATTGCCTTGCAGGAGGTTTTGAACTTCTTTTAAGCTGTGATTTTCTAATTGTTGATGAAAATACGCAAATCGGTTTGCCAGAGACTACTTTAGGATTGATTCCTGCTGGAGGTGGGATATCTAGAATATCAGAAGCCTTGTCGAGATCTTTATCACTGGAAATTTTGATTAATTCAAAGAATGTGAATTTAGAAAAATTACTTTATTCAGGAATTATAAATGAAATTGTTAATCGTAATAATGTCGATGATGTAATTAACAACTATACCAAAAAGGTAACAGAAAGTAGTCAAAAAACAGTAGAGCTTTTGATGGCAAATATAGATTTACTGCAAAAAATAGATTTAAAAGAAAAGTTTAATTTAGAAGACAAGCTTCTAAACGAATTATTAGATGAGTAACTTTCTTTATTTTAGGAAAACCCCAATTGATTGGGGCGAAGGCCTTCCAGTCGTAACTCCTTCATATTTTAAAGTAAAAAGAATGCTTGGTGTTGACTGGAAGCTAAGAAATAAAACCTATAAAGATATTGAAAGCATAGGTGTTTCATTTAATTATTATCAACTTGCTTCAAATGCAGTTTTGGCTGGCTGTAACCCAAAAGCTTGGAAAACTTTCAAAACATGCATAGATGTACTTTTGGATAAAAAATTTAATATTGAAACTGTTATAACAACAGTTCATAGCCAATCACCTCTTTTTCTAATATCTGGAAATCAGGCAAGAGAGTTAAACATAACGGGTGGAAGAGGCTCTATCGGGCCCGGATTAGGTGATTCAGTTTCAATTGGTAGAGGCGTATATTTATTTTTAAGAAATGTTTGTAATGCGAAACCAGAAATTTTAGATAGTTCTACATTAGGACATCCAGGGAAAGTTTCATTTTGTTTTGCTGAAAACATTGACTTAAGCCCATGGAAAGAATTTCACATTAGAAATGGTATAGATGAAAAACAATCAACAGTTACAGTTTTTTCATCTCAGTCTCCTCATGAAATTGTAGATATGGGAACAAAAAGCATTGATACACTACTTGATGCTTTAAGACACACCCTACTTAATCCATGGACTTATAATGCTTTTTACAACCAAGATGTTTGGATACTTATGTCACCTGAGCATGCGCAAAGATTCAGTGCTTCAGGAATGAATCCAGATGATATAAAAAATTTGCTATTTGAGGAATGTATTTTTGAAAAATCAGATATAGAAAATCGTGGACTACACGGTTTTATTGATAAAAATCTAGATAACAAAGTTAAATTATTTAAATCGCCTGAAAATATAAAAATTTTAGTTACTGGTGGATCTCCAGGTGGTTACTCAATGGTATGTTTTGGCTCTGGTATATCTATTACAAAGGAAATTAAATGATAAAGTTAATACAAGTAAAACCTCGTCGAGATTATTTGCCTGGGACTACCCTCAAAATGCAAAATGATATTTCAAAAAGTAAAGTTCTATTAGTTGACTCGATGCTTAACCCTAATTCTCAAGCTCATTTAAAAGTGGAAGGTATTCTTAACGAATTTGATAGTACATTTAAAATTGATATGAAAAAAATATCCCAAGTTCACAAGAAAACAACGATTGAATGGTTTGATTTTTCTTCAACTTATGACTCCGTAATTATTGTTGTAGGAGATTGTGCTACCTGCACCTTTAAAGCATCACAAGACACTAAAGAGTTGAATGATAGAAATGTTCCGACTTATTTAATTACGTTCTCTGAAATGAAGTCTTTAGTATTTCAAGATACACTAAACATCTATCCTGAAAGGTTATTTTATTTTGATGAAGAAAATTTTATTGAAAAGTTAAAAAAAGAATTTTCTTAATTCATCCTACTAATAATTTCATCAACAGAATTAACCCAAGCAAAACCAAAAGCTAATGTTTTTAATGCAACTTCATGTCTGTCTGGTTCTAATTCGTTTACAGCATCAGATGCTATAACCACTCTATAATCTTCCTGGCTAAGATCTCTTGTTGTAGTTTCAACACATATACTTGTAGTAACTCCACATAAAATTATTTGACTTAAATTATTTCCTTCTAGCCATTCATTTAAATTGGTGTTGTAATAAGCACTTGGGCGATTTTTATCTACAACAGTTTCACCATCATTAGGAGTTAATTCGTCTAAAATTTCAATATCCCATGTGCCTGCTTTTAAAGATTCTACTTCTGCAAGGCCAGGCATTAAGTCGTCAACTAAAACCCCACCGTCCGAATAGTCTTCTTTATATATGTATCTTGTAAATGCAATAGGATATTCATTTTTACGAGCTGTTTCTAGAAGCTTTACACATCCATTTATTGATTCTTTTAATGGAGAAATATCCAGTCCCATAGCGCCTCCAAAAGAACCATCATCATGACAAAATCCATTTTGCATATCAATTACAAGCAGACCCGTGTTATTTTTGTTTAATTCAAATTCCATGCTTATCCTTTTCTTACTAAAATATATGTTAATAATCTATTAATAAATTTGTATGAAAAAAAACAACTTTGAAGAAAATAGGAGAAAAGAAACTGCAGATGAGGCTTTGTCTCAAAAAGACAGTATCTTATTAGATATTAGAAATATTTTAGACTCTGAAGAGTATAAAATATCTCCACTATTTATACCAACAGATTTAGATGACTGAATTTAAAAACATAACTATCGAAAGTTTACATAGACAATATAAGCAGGGGGCTTTGTCTTTCCCAGAAATAATAAATTTACAGATTGATCACATTAAACAAGTTGAAAATAAAATCTACTCCTTGGTAAATTTTGATGCAGAAGAATATCTAAAATTATCTAAACGTCATGAAAAAGAGGCATTCAATCAGCATTACATAAACAATATACCAATAGCTGTGAAAGATTTGATAGATATTAAAGATTTAAAAACTGAAGCAAATTCTGAATCTTTAAAAAATAATATCGCAGAATGCGATGCAGATGTTGTAAAAATTTTAAAGTCAAACGGTAGCTTTGTTGGAATGAAGACAAACACGCATGAGTATGCTTATGGAGCAGTATCACCTCCGACTAAAAACCCTTGGAATCTTAGTTCAATTCCTGGTGGTTCATCTGGAGGGTCAGCAGCAGCAGTTGCTAGTGGAATTGCTATTGGCGCTCTCGGCTCAGATACTGCTGGATCAATAAGGGAACCGGCAGCATTGTGTTCAGTTGTTGGCTTTAAACCAACAATAAATTTAATATCACTAAAAGGAGTAGTTCCTTTAGCCTGGACACTTGATGTTGTTGGTCCAATTACTAAAACTGTAACAGATTGTGCTATTTTATTTTCAGCAATATCAAACCAATATGATCTAGAAAAAGATATAAATTATAAAAAAGACTACAAACTTGGAATTCTTGCAGAATATTTTAGTCCTATGGACAGGAGTGTCAAAAAGATGTACCAATCAGCTTTGAGTTTAATTGAAGAAAATTATCAGTGCTCAGAAACTAGCAGCTGGAATATTGATGAGGTAATTTCAACAATTTTTCTTATATTAACTGCTGAATCCGCAGCTTTCTTAGAAGAGCCAATCAAAAAAAATCCAGATCTTTTTGGGGGTGATGTAAAGCAATTTGTACAGATGGGTTCTGAATTCTCTGCTACAGAATACTTGAATGCACAAAGAGCTAGAAAATTAATTGTTGAATCTGTAGATCAATTATTTGATAAGTTTGATTTTCTCATTGCTCCTGCTCAACTCATGCACCCACCTACACCTGAAAATGAAACTGTAGACCTTGATGGGGATGAAGTACCAAGAGATTTAAATTTAATTAAGCCTCTTGTTCTCTCATCTCTTTGTGGATATCCATCAATATCAATTCCATTTATTAGAAACAACAATTCTGAATCATTTAGTATTCAAATAATTGCTAAAAGAGGAAGCGACAGTGATCTACTTGATTTTTCAAGAATCCTTGAGGAAGAGTTTCAACTTAAATACGAATATCCATCAAATTTGTAGCTATGTGTATAAAAAATTTATATCAACCAGCTTCAGATGAGAAAATACCACAGTTTTTAAAAGAAAACATAACTAAGTCAATCAATTTAACTGGAGATGCATTTTTTTTAAAAGTATTTGGATCAAATACAAAGGTTGCCGAAGTTTATTACGAAGAATTTTATAAAAAAATATTTTATAAAGGTGCTGTAGACATAAGGATAAAGGAAATTATTCGTCTTCGACTTGCTGGAATATCTGGATGTAAATATTGCATTTCTGTAGATGAGAATTCAGCCACGAAAAATGGGGTATCTGAAGTAGATATATTTAACGCTAAAAACAATAAGATAGATGAATTTGATGACAGTCTAAAAAATATATTGAAACTTGTAAATCATATTTCACTTTCCAAAGCATCTGAACGTGCAGAAAAGGAAATAATTGAACAAGCACTTACTGATTTTTCACAGGAGCAATTTGTTGAAATTTTATTTGTGACTGCTATTTTGGCAGGAATGGGCAATATGCTTGGTAGTGCCGACTTAGTAGAAACTGATTAACCCTGCAAATAGTTTGTTAGAATTCAGAAAATTACTATAAAAAGTTTAATTATTGAATATTAAAATTAGATAAATAGATATATATATATTTAGTTAGGGGGAGAGATACTGTGAAAAAATTTAACATTATCTTATTGATTCTTGCTATGTTCGTTACAGCTTGCGGAGGTGGAGATGCAGATTCTTCATCTGAGGAAGTTGTAACCGAAGAAAGCTCAGAATCACTAGATGCACCCGCAACAACTGTCGCAACAGAAAGCCCAACTGGTCAGAAAACAGGCGAAACATTCAGAATGTTGATGCCTGCTTTACCTTCCAATGCGGACTTTGCTGTTTATCAAGGTACAGCAAGTACAGCTGTAGCAGCGATTTGGGGCGGTGCATTATTTGAGTTTAAAGCTCAAGATGACCCATCTGTTCAACCTGCAATTAATGACGTACAATGTTTTATTTGCGAATCATATACTGTGGATGCGGATGGCAATATTACAGTAGTGTTACCTGACGGATTAAAAAGTCCTTACGGTAATGAAATATCTGCTGATGATGTCGTTTATACATTCGAAAGAGCGTTAGCAAACGATTTTGTTTTCAGGTTTTTGATGGGTGTAGGTTCTTGGAATACAGAAAGTCCAATAACCAAAGTAGACGATAAAACTTTTACTGTTAATGTAGTAGCAAATGTGCCATTTACACTTGGTACTTTGACTTGGTATTCAGGAACAATTTTGGATGCTACAGAAGTTAAGTCTCATGCAACAGATGATGATCCTTGGGCAAAGGAATGGTTAGCATCAAATTCTGCAAACTACGGCCCATATAACTTAGCATCATTTAGTGCTGGAGAGAGTGCAGTTTTGGCACTAAACCCAGGGTGGAATAAGTTTACACCAACATATTCTGATGTAGTTATAAGTGGCGTACCAGATTCAGCAACTAGATTGCAAGCAATGCTTTCTGGAGCTGCTGATTACACTTTTAAAGTTGACTATGATCAACTAGCTAGTGCAGAGGGAAATAGTAAAGTACTTATTACTGAAGCATTAGAAAGTAGATCTGTGGAGTTGCATTTGAATTTTGCTGACGAAAAATTTGCTGATAAAAGAGTAAGGCAAGCAATCAACCTTGCAGTTGATAGAGATGCAATTGTTGCTGGAGTTATGGGCAAGTATGGTGCAAGTGCAAATACTCAACTTCCTGAAGTTATCAAAGCTCCAAATGCTCCTGGATCTTACAGCAGAGATGTGAATAAGGCCAAAGAGCTTTTGGCAGATGCTGGATATGCAGAAGGTTTTGATATGGTTATTACAGTAAATGCTGTAAGACCTGGATCTTATGCAAGTAACGTAGCATTATTAATTGCGAATCAGTTAACTGAAGTTGGTATAAATGCAACAATAAGCGTTTATCCTTCCGCTACAGACTTTGAAGCAAGTATTAGAAATGATAGTTTTGAGGCTTGGTTGTGGGATTCTACTCCTGCATTATCAGATCCATATTACTATTGGAGACTGAACCACCATCCTCAATTAGCATTTCAAAATTATAAAGGCTATGACAATGCAGAATTTGTTGAAAAGATGGATACATTATTCACAACTGCTGCAGGGCCTGAAAGGGATGCTTTAATTACTGAAATACATACTATTTTGTTAGATGATGTGCCAATGGTAAGAATTGCACAACCTGCAAATGCTGGTATGTTACGCTCGGATATTGAAAACTTTAGAACTACAACGCTCAATGCTGTTTTGGTTCATTATTTAGTTGAAAATTACTAAGAGCAAGTGTTATAAATTAAAGGGGTGGGTTTAATACCCGCCCCTTTTTATTTAAATGTTTTTAAATCATAAAGTTGAATCAGACGAATTCATCATTAAAGAAGATGAGATAATATCTTTTGCTACAAATTATGATCCTATGTTTTTTCATCTTAATAAAAATGAAGCTCAAGACTCTATTTTTGAGGAACTTGTAGCGTCGGGGTTGCATTCAATTTGTATAATTTTACAAAAACTTAATGAGTTTAGCGATTGGAAAATCGCTACTGGCCTTGAACATAATGTAAAGTACTTAAAGCCTGTAGTGCCAAATACTATTTATAAAGTTACTGGTGAGGTATATGAAGAAAATCTTTGGAAAAACCCTAAATACACACAATTAAAGATGAATAATGCACTTGTTGATAAAAATAATATGGAACTAGTTCTGTTATCTACTAATTTTTTAATTTATTCTTAACTAAAAAATTAAGCCTGAATCCAATCTTCTGGATTGTCATCAACAAAAAAATCAGAAACAAGTGTTGCTTCAGTGTCAATTGCATACTGATCAAAATCTGTAACACCCTCTTCTTCTAGAACATCTTGGTCTAAAAAGAAATTTCCTGTACACGTTGAGGAGTCACGTTTCAAAACTTTATACGCAGCATCTGCATATATAGATGGTTTTCTCGATCCTTTAATTAATTCTGCCCCTATGACATTCCTAACTGCAGCTGTATCAAGTGAGGTTCTAGGCCATAAGCAATTAGATGCAACATTGTGTTTTCCAAGCTCTTCAGCTAGACCATGCGCTACTAAAGACATACCATATTTTGCAGTTGTGTATGCAAGTGTCATACCAAACCATTTACGTGCTATATCTAGTGGAGGCGAAAGGGTTAAAATATGAGAATTATCACCTTTAATTAGATGAGGTATACATTTTTGACTTAACATAAAAGTTCCTCGGACATTAATGTTATGCATTAAATCGTATCTTTTCATTGGTGTGTTTACTGTGTCAGCCAGATGAATAGCACTTGCATTATTGATACATATATCAATACCACCAAACTTACTCGCCGTTTCTTCAACAGCTGCTTCTACTTGCTCTTCATATCTTATATCACAAACTATTGGAAGAGCAGTACCTCCGACTTCCTCAATATCTTTTGCAGCAGTGAAGATTGTCCCCGGAAGAGTAGGATGAGGCTCTGTTGTTTTTGCTAAGATTGCAATATTTGCCCCATCTTTTCCTAATGCTTTTGCAATTTCGAGACCTACACCACGTGAGCCCCCGCTCATAATTATTGTTTTGTTTTTAAAATATGTCATTTTTATATTCTATTAAAATTGTGTATTCTCTGTAGAGTCTTTTTCTGAAAGTAATTCTGAGTCATCTCCAAACAAAGCTTCACCAATTTTTTCGTAATAGTTTCCGCCAACTTCTTGTTGATGCTTCATTCCGGTATAACCATCTTTTGAAAGGTCTTTTTCAAACTGTTGTAATTCAATTATGGCGTTCATATTTCCACCTTTGTATTTAAATGCCAAGTCATACACAGAACTAGCTAGCGAATGAAAACCTGCAAGCGAAACAAATTGAAGTTTATAACCATAATCATTTAGATTATTTTGAAAATTTTCAACTTCTTCTTTAGTAAATTTATCTAACCAATTAAATGATGGTGAACAATTGTAGGCAAGAACTTTATTTGGATAAGATTTTTTTATTTCATCGGCAAATTCTTTTGCAAAACCTAAATCGGGAGTATTGGTCTCACACCAAATTACATCTGCATACTCGGCATAGCTTAGCGATTTAGAGATAGCCATTTCATGATTATTTTCAATTAAAAAATATCCATCAGAAGTTCTTTTTTTACTTAAATATTTACTATCTCTATCATCAAAATCTGATGTCATTAATTTTGCATTTAATGCGTCTGTTCTTGCGATAATAACTATTGGAACACCTGCAACATCTGATGAAAGTCTTGCAGAATTTAATTTTTTAATATATTCATGTGTTGGTATAACAACTTTCCCACCAACATGGCCACATTTTTTTTCTGAAGCAAGTTGATCTTCAAAATGAATTCCTGATACCCCAGCATCTATAAATTGATTAGTAAGATCGTATACATTATAAATTCCTCCAAAACCCGACTCTCCATCAGCAACAATTGGAGGCAACTTTTCCTTGTTGAGTTCCGTCATTCTCCTGAGTAGGGTATTGTTTATTTTTTTTACAAAATTTGGAGTACTGTTTGAAGGGTAAAGGGATAAGTCTGGATAGGTGTTCATACCTATGTTGCTCTCTGCGGCAACTTGCCAACCACTGACATAAATAATTTCATAATCAAGATGAAACATTTGAAGTGCTTGTTGTACTGTTGCGGCCCCTAGTCCAGAAACCCAGGTATTTTCTCTACCAAGAAGATCTAAAAGTAATACTGATCCCATTTCAGACAAAGAATGCTCAACCTTAAATGAAGGTCTTAAAGAACAAATATCGTGAACAGAGTAGTCTCTTTTTGTGTTAGTCAACCTATCTGATGCTAAATATTCTTCTACAGTTTTTACATCATTAAAAGAATGAACCATAGGCTTAGTGTTGGCTCGCAGCAACACTTGCGATAATAATTATAAGAGTCAATACGCCGGCAGAAGCAATTAAAACTTCACTTTTTGTAATCTTTATTTTTGGAGCTGCGCTCATTGCGCTTGCAAAAAGCAAGATTGCAGCTGAGATAATTAATGCAAAAAGTGGTGCATACTCATGAAAGTTAAGAAAAACCTGAGCAATTGCAATTGCAATTAAACCACCGACAACAATTGATCCTAAAGGTATTACAACTGATCCTACAATTCTTTGACGTATTTTTTGAGCCTCTGCATCTTCATATTCTTCTAACCCCTTTGGAACACCGAGTATCATTGTAAGAGAAGATATAGCCGCTTGAACAAATGTTGAGATTAATACTATTCTCCAAAAAGCACCGCCTACAGCTATTAGATTAGTAACTGGATCTTCAGGTAGAACCGCATCAATTCTTTGACCTATACTGTTGATTATAAAAAAAGCTGTCGATGAGCCAAAAACTAAACCTAGCCCTCCACCGGTAAATATAGATTCTCTGTCAGTAGTTAAAATTCCAAATCCTTCGTAGTTCGAATCCAAATATTTCTTTACATTCAAAGAGTTGAGTATTCCTAAAAAACTTGTTGATAGCGAAATAATTATTACAAAAGAAACTGTATCGTACTCAGCTATTAATTTTTGTGTTTCAGCTTCAAGTATTAATCCATCATAAAGGTAGGAGCTAGATAGCAGTCCTTGTATAAAACCTGCTATTAGGCCAAACCCTAAGCCAAATTTTAAAGACTTAAGTAATTTTCCACTCATATTTACTGGTGGGGGTAGGTCCTCTTTAATGAGGATACTAGTTTTAGCTGTTTCTATCTCATATTCAACTTGTTGTAATTTTTTATCTACATTTTCGATTTCAGGTATTGGAGATTCTTCTTCGGCGACAGGAACTGTTTCAGCTTCAGGTGTTGAAGATGCTGCTGTGGGTGCTGGAGAAGATTGAATAGCTTCACCACCAGTCCAACTATTTAATACATCGTCTACTGAAACGCCGGATGCCTCAGCTCTAGCTTGAGCTGATCTAGAAACTAACATTTGAGGAATGCCACTACTCGAGCTAATTTGTTCTACAAGGCTTTCATTCATAATAAAATCTATATAATTCTAGTCATTTGAGCTATTTCTAACTACGTCATCAAATGTTTTTTCATCTTGGTACCATCTCATCCAAATAACCAATATGGAAATCCATAAAATGACACCACCTCCCAGTTTCAAAATTAAACCAGCCAAAGTTTGGTCATTTATTACTGAGATATTAAATATATTATCACTCATTACATAGGCAGAGTAAAGGGGTTCAGTTCCGAAAGCCAAAAAGCTCGCAGGTATTGTTGGAAGCAAGGACTGCAAGAATAAATAAGCTATTTTGGCTGCTGAGTTAATTGGTCTAATTTCTTCATTAAATCCAATTACAGGAACCCACATATTAAGCGAGAC
>MDSX01016366.1_pt1 | contig 10882 bp, 11 predicted proteins | sample 811141 | NCBI WGS metagenome assembly MDSX01 (sample SAMN05326642, study PRJNA326480) | marine metagenome | isolation source: seawater | place: Atlantic Ocean: South East | collected 2010
AATTATGAAAATTTTACACCTTAAATTTGAGATTTTAAACGGCTTAAGCTTTGTTGTGCCATTCCAAGATAGGATGCTATATGATGATTTGGTGCTAACTCATTAACTTTTGGGTACTCAGCTAAAAATAATTTATACCTTTCGGTCGCTGTTAATGTCAATTGGTTTAATATTCTATTACTTAAAGTTGATATATGTCTTTCATAAACTACTCTTTGAAAAGATTCTAACTCTTTATATTTGATTAAAGCGTTTAAATATTTTATGAAGTCAATTTCAATAATTATAGTGTCTGTAACACATTCAATACTAAGAGAGGACAATTTTTTGTTATAAAGTGCTACAAAGTCAGTAATTGCTGCATTATCAACTGCAAAATGCAAGGTATGCTCCCTAGCTTCTTCATCCTGATAGAAAGACCGCAAACATCCATCAACCACCAAAAATATTTTTTTTACATAAGTGTTTGCGCTTAAAAGTATTTCTCTCTTTTTAACTTTTTTATAAGACATCATCTTTTCAAGCTCTTTTTCAAGCTCTTTTGGGAAATTAGCATCCCTAAATAAATAGTCAAATGAATTTTTCATATCAATTTTTAATAATTCTAAACTACTTATTTGCTAAAAAAAAAATATTAACATATGTTAATTAGCAACTTTAAAAATAATATTGAAGGAATCCTTCTAATAAATAGATGTTTTGCTAATATTCGCGCCGCTCTTTCTCCTTCATAAGATTAAAAAAAAGGTCGAAATAAGGACACTTAGGTCCACCAAAAAGATACCCATTCAACGAGGGTTTTTATCCTACAGTTAAAAAATTAAACAAAACATCTAGTTTATACTTTTTTTGTTTTCCCATTTTTGCCTAGCATATTTTTGCATATCAATTACTTGGTCGCTTTCATCTATTATTTCTAACCCAATTAAAGTTTCAATAATATCTTCCAAAGTTATAATTCCAACTAATCCTCCATATTCATCAATTGCTGTAGAAATATGCTCCTTCTTATTTAACAACTGATTAAACAATTTAAAAACACTAATAGAACTAGGTACGGTTAAAATATCCCTACGCAATGATTTAAGCTTATTAGTCAAATTTTTATTGTCTGATATTTTTTGAATATAGTCTTGCAAAAAGATATATCCAGTTATATTCTCAATTTGTTGTGAATAAATGGGTATTCTAGAAAACTTTATTTGTTTATGTTCTTTTTTAAAATCACCTAGAGTCATATCTTCATTAGCCGAAAACACAACAACCCTTGGGGTTACAATTTCTGAAGCTTTAATTTTTTTCAAATCAATAATATTCTGTATTATTCTATTTTCCTGCTTAGAGAAAACACCTTCATCATATCCTAGATTTGCTAATGCTGACAGTTGCTCCCTAGTTACTTTGTTATTTTTTTTTGTTGCAATTAATCCTGTTATTTTCATTGAAATAATAGTAAATGGATAAGTAATAATTAGCATCAATTTTAATGTGTAAAATGTAAACTTTGACAATCCTTTATAATATGTAGCTCCAATGGTTTTGGGTATAATTTCAGAAAAAAATAGAATGAATACTGTTAGCGCTGCCGAAGCATATCCTAAATATGTATCACCAAACAAACGAGTCACCTCAGCACCAACTCCCGCTGCACCAACTGTATGTGATATAGTATTTAATGTAAGTATGGCCGATAAGGGTTTGTCAATATTGTTTTTTAAAGCTAAAAACGATGAAGACCATGTATTATCCTTTTCAATTGAGAGTAAATAGGACTTCGGTATTGTTAAGAGCGTTGCCTCCACTAAAGAGCAAACAAATGAAATAAAAAGAGCTAAAAAAAGATAAAAAATTAAGGCTGTCATATATTTTAATAATAGCAAAAATAGAAAACTTGCATTTATTTTAACTAAAACCCACAAATAAAAGGTAACACTAATTTTAATCAATCCCAAAGAAAAAGTCGATTATAAAAAAGATTATACCCTAACAATAAATGAACAAAAAAGCTCTATTTAGCCCTAGAAATAAAGTCATAATATTATCTGCTACAACAAACGCTTTTACTGCTCTTACTGATTGGATGTAGAGTTAAGCATTATATGCTTTGAACTTATAAGTAAACAAGCAAGTTTTGTATAACTTTACTAGTAACAAGCTATACAAAACAAAAAATATTGTATGTTTGCAACTTAATTTACTAATATTCATTTTATGAAAAGTTTATCACTTTCGATTGCAATTTTATTAAACTTTGTAGGCTTAAGCACTTTAGCCCAGTGTGAGGCAGACCATACCATAATCCTTAATAATTTTGAGTTTGTGCCTTCAGAATTAACCATAACTCCTGGTGAAACCGTGGCATTTGTAAATATTGAAGGTGAACATTCGCTTAATGGAATAACAAATAGTATTACTGATGAACCTTATAATAACCCTTCAGAAATTTTTTTAGAACAAACCACTGGTGATGTAGAAGGTGTTTGTATGGGTGTTGTTAGTTTCGATACGGCAGGTGTTTTTAATTTTGATTGTAGTGTAGGATATAATGCCCAAGCCGGTATGACCTTAAGTATAACTGTAGATGCATTTGATTTGAATGATCTCATGATAGATATGTATAACGTTCAAGAAGTTCCCATTTTTAATTCTTGGTATGCTTTTTCTTCTTTTACAGATACTTTTTTGACTCAAAGTGCGCCTTGGACCATATTTGTTCCAGACAACGATGCTGTTTCTGAAATTTTAGAATATATGAATTTGGGACAATTCGATGCGCTAAATATTCCTGATTTCACAGAAATATTAGAATACCATATCGCCGAAGGCAGATGGTTGGCTGAGGATCTATATAATGGCTTACAGTTACTGACAGCTCAAGGTCAATCACTAAATATCTCACAAAATGAACAGGGTACGTTTGTTAATGGTTCTCAAGTCATTTCAACTGATTTTGAGGCTTATAATGGGGTTGTACATGTCATTGATTATTGTTTAGCTCCTCAAGGTATGCCTGAAGCTACTGTTATGGAAATTATAAGACAGAGTGATAGTCACCAAATTTTAGAAGAAGCCATAATAGCAATTGGCTTAGACGATGAATTATCTGTACAGGCATCTATTGACAACAGTATTTCTGGTCCTGGTCCTTGGACTGTATTTGCTCCTACCGATGATGCTTTTGCAGTTCTTGCCGATGAATTAGGGATCCCTGCTAGTGAGCTTTTGAATTCACAATTTTTATCTAACATAGTTAATAATCATATAGTAAATTATGAAATTTTTGGTGAGGATATGTACTCTGGAAATGTGGCAAATACCTTGCAAGGAGAACAAATTCAGTTTGACTATATAGATAGTACTTTTTACGTTATTGGCGAACAAAATACAGTTGAGGTAACTGTTCAAGATTTATACGCTTTCAACGGTGTTGTTCATGTTATAGATGCTGTTATCAAACCTTTTATTCCAGTTTTGGAGGGCACTTGCGGTATTTGGCGCTTGGTATTATCATCATACTCTGATTACAGCTGGGGTGACTCCGAGTTACTGCTCTACAAGAATGATGTATTTATCGAATCTCTGACAGTTTTCGATGGTGGCGCAGATAGAATTTATGACTTTGGCGTAGACAACGGTGATGAAATAGATTTATATTTTATAGATGAAGGTGGATATACTCAGTCTTATAAACTATATAATTCCGATGAAGAGCTAGTTGTTAATGCCACTTCTACACCGCAATTTTCTTCTTTAGATAGCTATACAGATATTATTGCCTGTGAAGAATTTGGTGAGGATCACTGCGGCAAGGTAAAAGTTCAAATGTTTAGTGATTATGGCGCTGGATGGTATGGTGGCGGTCTAAATGTTTATAGAAATGGAGTTTTTGATAAACAAATAGATATGTTGTTAAGTTACGCTCAAACTACTTTTATCAATACCAATTATAACGATACGCTTAACTTCGAAGTACTCAACCCTGCTTTTCCGGATGAAACGGGCTATTTGATTTATGACATAAATGGTCAAATAATACATGATGCAAATGAAGTTAATTTTGCTCCACAAAATAGTCCTGATTTGTTATTTTGTGAAGTCACTACTCCAAATATTTCGTGGGATTGTTTAGAAGACGCTTGTGTTGAGCTATCTGATGATACAGGTAATTTTTCTTCTATTTCTGAATGTCAGGAGGTTTGCGGTACATCTGCCATAACCGAAAATGATATTGAATTTAGTATTTACCCTAATCCATCATCAGGAGTGTTTAATATCCAATTTAATTCTGGTGATGAAGATGTTCATATCACAGTTACAAATATAGTGGGTAAGCAGGTATTTAAGCAAACGGTAAACACTAAAGACCAATACGATACGCCAATTGATTTATCTACTCTTCCTAAAGGGATTTATAATCTATCGTTAACTACAAGCATGGAAATAAAAACTTATAATCTTGTTTTTCAGTAATTAAGTTTACAATAGGGTCGGTTAAGCCCGTTCAAGTGGAATTCATCCTAACAGACGTTTTCCACTTTTTTTTATGCATAATGTTTTCTTACCCAGTCGTCGATTTTTTGAAACAAAGGCATTAGGTCTTTACCCGCTTGCGTAAGTCCATATTCAACTCTTGGAGGAATCTCTTTATAAACGGTTCTAATGATTAACTTATCTTCTTCCATTTGCCTTAAATGTTCTGTAAGAACTTTTCTAGAAACACCATCAACTAAGTTTGCCAACTGCCCAAACCTCAAATTGCGATTTCTTAAATTATAAATGATGGCTAATTTCCATTTTCCTCCCAATTTTTCTTCAAAGATACTCGTTGGGCATAGTTCTTCAATTCCTTTCATATATCAATAGTTACTTTGTTGAAACTAGTTTTTTTAGGGTTACTTTTTAGTAACCGTTACATTTAGTTACTATAATTAGTTACTTTGCGAAACTAAAATAATAATTAATAAAAAAAAATATGAAAAGTTTAAGAACACCTAAATGTAAATGTGGTAAAACAAATGATCAAAACGGTAATTGTGATGGTTCTCACGCTAATTTGAGAGACAAACTATCCAAAGTCGTTTTAGGATTAGTTTTATTTTTAACTGCTTTTGTCTTTCAAAGTTTCACTACTGGCGATAATGTAAAAGTTAAAAGCAGTTCGATAGAATGGAAAGGCGAAAAATTAGTGGGCTCTCACGAAGGGACTATTGCCTTAAAGTCTGCTGAACTTATCTATAAGGGTAAAAAGTTAAAAGGTGGAAATTTTGTGATTGATATGACCAGTATTACATGTACGGACTTATCAGGAGAATATAAAGGAAAGTTAGAGGGACACCTTAAGTCGGATGATTTCTTTGGCGTTGCTAAACATCCTACTTCTACTTTAAATATTACAAAAGTGACCTCAAAGTCAGCTAACAATTATAGTATCGATGCCACGCTTACTATAAAAGGCATTACTAAGGCTATCAATTTTGACGCTACCAATAAAGGTAAGAAGTTAAGCGCTACTATTAATGTTGATAGAACTAAATATGATATCAAATACGGTTCTGGTAGTTTTTTTGATAGCCTAGGCGACAATATGATTTATGACGATTTTGAAATCCAAGTAAATTTAGAAATCTAAAATGCCTCGAAAAGTTAAACAGAAGTTAACCTTATAGGAAATCAGCCAAAAAGAGATAAAAATTGTATTTTTATAAAAGCGTTTACAGCTTACTTTGTCAAAGAAGAAGGCTTTGGATTTATGGCTTAAAAAATTTCCTACAGGAAAGTATATTGTAAGGTAATATGAAAAGAATAGAATTTTTAAAAAAGTCCATTATATCAGGAGTTGCCGCTATGGCAGCTCCTTTGATGCTCAAGTCGAGCAATGGCAAAACATCCACTTTCAATAAATTAATGGAACAAGTGGGCTTCAACCATATGCCAAATAACGAAATTGGCACTGAAAGTACGGTTCTGCACAAAGCTCATACACGCGGTAGTGCCGACCACGGATGGCTCAAGGTCAATCATACGTTTAGTTTTGCCAACTATCGAAATCCACAACGGATCAATTTTGGTGTGTTGAGGGTGCTCAATGACGATATTATTGCAGGGGGTAGAGGCTTTAGCACACATCCTCACGATAATATGGAAATCATTACTATTCCACTTGAGGGCGACTTAAAGCATAAGGATAATATGGGCAATGGGGCTATTATTAAAAATGGTGACGTGCAGGTAATGAGCGCTGGAACAGGCATAAAACATAGCGAGTTTAACGCCAATAAAGATAAGGATGTTAAAGTCTTACAAATTTGGTTGTTCCCTAACAAAAGAAATGTAAAACCTAGATACGATCAATTGTCATTACAATCCCTAAAAAAGAAGGATACTTTTTATCAAATATTATCACCTAACAGCAATGACAAGGGTGTATGGATTCATCAAAACGCATGGTTTAGCTTAGGTGAATTTACAACGGATAAGAGGCTTAATTACAACTTAAATTCGAAACACAATGGGGTGTATGCTTTCATCATCGAAGGTCAAGCAACTATACAAAATCAAAAGTTAGACCAAAGAGACGGCTTTGGTGTATGGAATACCAATTCTTTAGATATTACTGCAAAAAAAGGAGCAAAAATATTATTAATGGAAGTACCTATGTATATTTGAGACTTTAAACAATCCATTTAATTACTCAATGAAAGCATTTCTTACACTTGTACTTACCCTAAGTTCTTTTTGCCTAAGTGCGCAAATCAACCTATTGAAGAAGGCTAACGATAACGTTAAAAATTTAATTCGTACGGAGGCTAGTCTTTCCGAAAGTGACATCAAGAAAGGACTAAGCGAGGCTTTAAGGAAAGGCAGTGAATATGCGGTTAAAAATGCTTCTCAATACAACGGTTTTAACACCAACGCATTGATAAGAATACCTTTTCCTGCTGAGGCAGAAAACGTAAAAAATAGTTTATCTAAAATAGGCTTACAAGCTCAGATAAATTCTTTTGAGGAAAGCATGAACCATGCGGCCGAGTCAGCCAGTAAAGAGGCTTTAAGCCTGTTAGTTAAGGCCGTTAATGGAATGACGATAAAGGATGCTTACTCCATTTTGAAAGGTGCGGATAATGCTGCTACAAACTATTTAAAGGAACAAACACATTCAGATATTTACCGTTCTTTTAAACCCATTATTAATACCTCAATGCAAAAGCATAAGGTAGCTCAGCAATGGACTACAATATCTACACAATACAATGCTTTACCCTTTACTAAAGACATCAACCCTGATCTTGAAGACTACATTACAAATAAGGCCATTGACGGCTTATTTGTATTATTAGCAAAACAGGAAAAAGAGATCAGAAAAAACCCTTTAGCACGCACTTCTGATATTTTAAAAAAGGTATTTGACTAGTCCAGAATAATTTTTTTCTCCACACTGCCATCCTCATAAAGATAGAATAAAGTCTTATTCTTAATGACTTTTGAAGGTCTGCCTAATACATCGGTTATTCCAATGATTTTTTGGTCTTTTGTTGAATGAATGCCCACAGTTGTTTGATCGCACACCAACTGATTGATGTAGTTCCATATGCCGTTATTTTGGTTGAATGGTACTAAACCCTCTTCCGAAACATCTCCCATTCTTATCCATACCATATTTTGAGAAGGAACCACGTTAATATATTGTCCGTTTTTACCCATGGCAGCAAACATATCGTCGGGGGCATTAGAGCATAAACTGCCTTCAAATACATATTGGCTTTGAGGTATTATAAAGCTATTTTTACCATTGAGCCACCACAAATATCCATAGGACTCGTTGAGGTCTTGCGAGGTGTTGGTCATGGCGTTGAAATAAGCATCATCTCCAAGAATTTCGTTATCGTTCCACTTACCTTCATTAAGTATTAACAGTCCAAAACGAGCCATACTTCTTGCCGTACTAAAAAAAATACTATTGTAACCCTCAAAAACAAATAGGCCATTCATTCCGATAGGATTGACCACTTTTTGATAGGCGTAAGCGTTAATCCCTTGTCCAGTTGAATTTTCCACAACATTTTTAAGTAATGTATAAGGGGCATTATGATAGGCCCAGCGTGTTCCAGCATCTGCCAAATACAGCAAACAACTATCGGTGGTACAATAGCTGTTGTCTACCCCATCATCTAAGCCAGAGGTCATGCTTAACTGATTGAGGATTGTAATTTTAGATTCTTGAGCGGCGTTACAGCTTGTCCACCCCTCGGAAAGGTAGTTCGATGTGGTGTCGTTAATGTTTAGGTGTCCTTCTTCTTGAGCAATGCCGACCAGTAAAGATGTTATAGTTTTACCTGCCGAAGCCCAATACCAATTTGAGGTGTCTGTATGTTCGTTGAAGTAATTTTCTAAGACTATTTTACCATCTTTTAACAAGATGAACGCTTTGGTGTTATTGATGTCTAGATAGTTGTACAAACTGTCAATATTTTCTTGACAATAACCCAAACTAGCAGGACTAATACTATCCCAATTACTCGAGTTGTTGGGTGGAAAATAAGATTGAGAATTGACGTGGAGACAAGCCAACAGAAGAAGAAAAAAAACTGCGATATACTTCATAATATAAAGGTACTACAAAATAGTGTTGAACTCAATGAGCCAAACACTGAAAACGAATGTTTGGCTCATTAAAAATTAAGTAGGGTTATTATACAGTTCCTTTTTTAGAACCATAGAGTAATAAGCCTAATGCTGCTAGGTTAAGCAAAATTACGGGTAGTGGAGCAGTTGGTTTTCCCGCAAATGCGTTGATAAGGTCAGGCAAAGCCAAAAAGCCCATAACGACAAATAATAAGAAAGAAAGACGCTTTAGTGCCGCCAAATCTTCAATAGATGTCATGCCGATAATCATAAAAAATATACCTGTAACAATACAGCCAACAACTAACACAAAGGTATCAAACAACAAATTCCCATCAGGGCTTAAGGTTTCTACACCGAATGCATCTAATACTAAAGCCGCTTTAATATCAGGCGAAATCATTGCGCCTATTAACGGTAACATTTGTAGTGCAGTGAGCACTGCAGCTATCCAAAAAATTGTTTTTAATTTCATAATTTGATTAATTGAAAGGTTAATTTTCTCAAACCTAAGGTTTTTTTAATTAAAATTCAAAGCAAGATTAAATTAAGGAATTACAAAATAAGCTCAGAAAAAGAGCTTATTGTTTGGCGGATTATCATCCATGTGCTAAAGATGGTGTAGTGCTACAAGTGGTCTAGCGGATTTGAAATGTTGTTTTTTGAGATTTTGGTAACCTGGGTGTAAAGTTCTGTTGTCTTAATGGAGTTATGCCCTAACAATTCCTGTACGTATCTGATATTGATGCCGTTTTCGAGTTGGTGAGTGGCATAGGAATGACGCAACATATGAGGGGTAACCGGTTTTTGAATCGTGGCTTTATGGGCATATTTTTTTATAAAACGCTGAATGCTTTTGGCGGTATATTTTCCGCCGCTTTGTCCTTCAAAAAGGTAATGTTTAGGAAGGTAAGCCCAATAGTATTGCCTAAGGTTTTCGAGCAAATTAAGTGGTAAGTGCAACACACGGTCTTTTTTGCCTTTGGCAGCACGTACCACAAGGCGCATAGCGGCAGAAAGCAAGATGATAGTTTCACAATTGGATTCCATTTATAAGAAAAGATAGCAAGGGAAATATGTGGTTTGCTTCAATGACCCACGGAGGAGTTAGCCGATACGATGGTGAAGAATTTACACAATTTTTGATTGAAGATGGTTTAAGTGATAACCAGGTTCGAACAATTTACTGTGACAAGTCTGGAAAGATATGGTTCGGGTTTAACGGAAACAGAAACAGCGGATTAACTGTTTATGATGGAAACTCATTCAAAACCTATTCTGTTGAAGACGGTCTTTGCAACAAGCGAATAAGAGCAATTTATGAAACCAAAAACGGAGAATTTTGGCTTGGTGTGGGAAATGGTAACTTGTGCATTTTCGATGGTCAAAATTTCTCCGAGTTTAGTTCAAATGGACAGACCTACTCTGACATTTTATTCATTTTGGCTGATTTAGAAGGTAATGTTTGGTTTGGTGGAATTAACGGAATATGGAAATTTGACGGAAAAGTGGTAACAGAAATAACTGAATAAGAATAAAATAGCCAGCACACAACAATGTGTATAGTGCATAGCACCCTTCGGGCTACACTTCATATACAAAACTGTTGATATTTGACATTACAATTGCTTATCTTTACGATTCATTAATTAGCAAGTTCTCCTATGAGGTTATTAGCCTACCTATTGATTTTAACACCATTTTTTGTTACTTCACAAAATACGTGGTCTAGTGGTTTTGATGCCGTAAGAAGTTATTCATCACCCCGTTCTGTTGATTTGAATTCGGACGGTGTAGAAGATATTATTTTAGGTGCAGGTATTGACGGTTACGCCTCTCCTTATGGTGCTGTTGCTATTGACGGTGCTGACGGCAGCTCTTTATGGCAGATGGAATCTAGCAACGAGATTTTTTCTAGTCCAATAGTTCACGATTTCAATGGTGATAATATTGACGATGTGATTGTTGCCGGTCGAGATGCCGAACTCCGTTTAATTGACGGTGCTGATGGTAGTTTGATTTGGAAGTTTTGGAATGACAATTCGGTTCACCCTAACGATTCAGGTTGGTTCAATTTTTACAGTCCGCAAATTGTAGATGACTTAAACAATGATGGTGTTTCTGATTTGTTGTGCGCCAATGGTGGCGACCACTCTTTGGATGCCTTTGAATTCGATAGACCTGCTGGTCAATTGTTATTTATCGATGGGGCAAGCGGTCAAGTGCTCTATCAAGCAACGGTGCCTGATTCCAACGAAAC
>MDSX01058704.1_pt1 | contig 10881 bp, 7 predicted proteins | sample 811141 | NCBI WGS metagenome assembly MDSX01 (sample SAMN05326642, study PRJNA326480) | marine metagenome | isolation source: seawater | place: Atlantic Ocean: South East | collected 2010
AAGAGAGTACTACCGCCAACCGCTCCATTACCAATAGCTAGTGCTACAGCTACCGGTGTCGCACTAGCGGCAAATAGGCTTGCAAGGCCTCGTTTTCACCTTGCACCAGTCGGCGAGGGCTGCAGCAGTAGCGGAGAATTTTGGGAGGCCATGAATCTAGCTGGTGCAAGAGGCCTACCAATTTCCTTCATGATTCAAAATAACCAGATTGCCCTTGATACTTTCACTGTTGGTCAATCTGGCGCTGAAACATTCGGAGACAAGGGCCACTCGATGGGAATTCCATCTTGGAGCATAGATGGCTCCGACCCTGCAGAATTCCACACATCAACTGCAGTTGCTAGGGAATTTGCCCTAGATGGAGGTGGCCCAACTCTAATCCATGTTGAGACAATGCGTGGTTGTGGCCACGCGCATCATCATGATGACTTGTATTTGGGAGCAGCAAGTGGAAACCCTCCTGGATACGTAGACCGTGAGTTGCTGACATATTGGTCAGAAAAAGACCCGCTTCCTAACCACCGAGAGTTTTTGGTTAGATTAGGTGTAAGCGAGAATAAACTCAGCAAAATGGAAGCAGAGGAACAAGCACTGGTGGATGCCGCTCGTAAGGAAATGGAAGATACTGTATGGCCAGAAGGTAATTCGGTTACCAAAGGCATAACATCACTTCACGACGCCTCCACCCATTCGGAACAATTCGACCGCTTCGGAGTAAGCATCTCCGGAGGGGAAAGTCCGGTCTCAGTTGGGGATGTAGACATCGAATTCTCGGATGCTGCAAACTCATGGACATACAGCAAGGCAATACAGAATGGAATGGTCAGCCTTGCAGACAAATATGGAGAATCAATTGTCTTCATGGGAGAAGATATGGAAGTTGCTGGAGCGTTCGGAATGAATCTGCCATTGAAAGCACGTGGTCATTCGGACAAATTACTCGATATGCCTCTGTCTGAGGCGATAATCATTCATTCGGCAACTGGAGCAGCCCTAGGAGGCATGCGTCCTTTGGCGGAAATCCAATTTGGAGGATTTGCCGCTTTAGCGATGAATCCACTAATCAATAACGCGGCCCAACTTAGATGGCGATGGGGGGCCGAAGTTCCACTTACAATAAGGATCCCACTTGGAGCAAAAACCCGCAGTGGACCATTCCATGCAAATATGATTGAATCATGGTTTGCTAATGATCCTGGTTTAGTAATTGTATTCCCTTCTACACCTCAAGACGCGTACGATCTATTGGTAGAATCGCATGCCTTGAATGACCCAGTCGTATACCTTGAGCACATAGGACTCTACGGGTTACGTGGAGGAAATACTGGCTGGGGACATTCGATTAATCAGATTGTTGATACTAACTCAGTTCATCAACGCCTTGCCAATGGTGAGAATAGTATAGGTAAGGCTAGAGTTGTGCGAGGAGGTAAAGATGTTACAATCGTAACATGGGGTGCAATGGTTCATGTTGCTTTGGAAGCGGCAGAAGCGGCAGCAAAACGTGGAATTGAGGTTGAAATTGTTGATTTACGGACGATTTTACCCTTCGATGCAGAAACTTGTGTCGATTCAGTTCGGAGAACTGGTCGTCTAATTGTACTTCAAGAGGCTCAATACACCGGAGGCCTTGGGCACACAGTTAGCAGTAGAATCTTGGAAGAAGCATTCTGGAACCTCGAAAACGCCCCAGTTGTAATTGGGGCATTAGATACACCTGTTCCATTCTCACCTCCATTGGAAGATCATACAATCCCCACTTCTGACTATGTGGTTAGACACATCAGAAGAATGTGCGAATGATAGGGATGGACTCAAACATCATGAGCGGTGCGCATTGGGTGTGGAACAGATGCTGGAGTCCGATCCAATTCTCGTGTTAGTTGGTTTCGCTCTCCTTATGGCTGGCGGAGAAGGAGTTGTCCAGGGTGCGGTGCAAATAGCATACAGACTGCGAGTTCCTCCGTTATTGGTTGGCTTTACCATTGTCGCCATTGGGACTTCCTTACCAGAATTAGCAGTAGCATTAGAAGCGATTAGAACCGATGCAGATGAGATTGCTATCGGAGGAGTTCTTGGTTCCAATGTAGCCAATGTAATGTTAGTTCTCGGAACCGCAGCCATGCTTGGATCCGGTGACGAAGGTGGTGCAGGAATTAGACGTGATGCAGTCGCCGTAATCTTTGCAACTGTTCTCCTTACATGCTTTGTATATCTAGGCTCGATTCCTCTTGAAGGCGGAGCATTAATGCTAATCTTACTTATTTCTTATTACGGGTATGCCTATGCTTCATCAAGAGGTAAAGGAGACCAAGAGGAACCTGAAGAATCATGGCTTCCTGACAATATTGTCGTAGCACTAATATCCACAGTAATTGGAGGGGCGATGATTTGGAAAGGTGCAATTTTCCTGCTTGATGGCGCAACTGGATTAGCTGAAACTTATGACATCGACGAATCTATTGTTGGGCTTTCAATGGTAGCTTTGGGGACATCATTACCAGAATTAGCTGTTACTTTAATCGCCGCCATGAGAAATCAAGGTGGAGTTGCGGTGGGAAACGTTCTGGGTTCTAACGTGATGAATATTCTGGGAATTTTAGGAACAGCGTCCGTTATTGGAAATGGAATTGAAATCGCATCAGAATTTGCTGGGAGAGATATATGGGTGGTAATCCTTACTTCGGGTTTGGTTGCAGCAATGCTGCTAGACGATAGAGAGATTGGCCCTAGAGTTGGAGCCACTATGGTGACCGGATATCTCGCATATATGGCATACCTATATCTTGGTTGATTGTATATTCATTCAATGTGCTACTCCCTAATTGCTAAGGCTGAAGAGCCAGTGGGAGCATCATGGTTGAGTTCATTTTGTCCGAAGAGCAGGAGATGCTTCGAGAATTAGCCCATGAATTTGCAAGAGATACTGTTCGACCAAATGCTGAGCACTGGGACGCTAATTCTGAGTTCCCTACAGAAGCAATTTCCGAGGCACACTCACTTGGACTAACTAATCTACACATCCCTGCCGAATATGGAGGAATGGGGATGGGGATTTTGGATGAAGTCCTTGTTTCCGAGGAATTTTCTTGGGGAGACCCAGGGTTTAGCACCGCAGCCTATTCCAATGGTTTGACAGTTGGTCCAATAATCACTGGAGGAACTGAGGAACAAAAGCAAGAGTATCTAGGAAGATTGGTTAGTGAACCAAAAATTGCATCATATTGTGTAACGGAACCTGGCGCTGGAAGTGATGTTGCAAGTATACAAACCACGGCTGTTCGAGATGGAGATCACTACATCCTCAATGGCCAAAAGATGTGGATTACAGGAGCTGGGCAAGCTGATTGGTTCTTTGTTCTAGCATACACCGACAAGCCTTCAGGATACAAAGGAATGAGTGCTTTCATAGTAGAGAGTTCATGGGATGGCGTCTCATTAGGAAAGAAAGAAACCAACATGGGTCAAAGGGCGTCTGATACTAGAGCAGTGATTTTCGAAGATGTACATGTTCCTGTTGAGAATTTAGTTGGTGGAGTAGAAGGCAAGGGTTGGTTCAATGCTATGAAAGCCTTCGACATATCTCGACCTAATGTTGCGGCTCAAGCAGTTGGATGCTCAAGAGCCGCTTACGAATATGCCCTACAATACGCCGATGAAAGAAAGACATTCGGCAAGAAATTACATCAACATCAGGCGATTCAATTCATGCTTGCTGATATGAAAACAAAAATCGAGGCGAGTAGACTACTTACTTGGCGCACGGCATGGGAGGTTGATAATGGAATCAAGAATACCGAAAGTGCAGCTCATGCAAAGCGCTTTGCTGCTGATTCTTGTATGGAAATAACCACCGATGCAGTGCAAGTATTCGGAGGATATGGTTACTCTGAAGAGTATCCTGTGGCACGATTAATGAGAGGGGCCAAAGTCCTACAAATTTACGAAGGAAGCAGTCAAGTTCAGCGTATGATTATTGGAAGAGAAATGGTCAGAGATCTGTGAATCAGCCCTTAGGGCTGAATAGTCAATAGACCGCTTTGTTGAAATCCTTCGGCTTCCTCGTCGGCGTTGGTAACATGATTTCTTCAACTGAAATTAGGGGACGATTAATTGCGTTAACAATCCTAGTTATGATGTTAGCCCCGGCTCTTGCAGCTGCAGCACCCACCGTGTCAAATCCATCGCATACCCTGACATATTCCGAGCTGACTGAGGATTGGTGGGAAGATACCTTGATGGATATTGATGGAGATTATATCCACGATGCAATTTGGATTGCTGCTCAAAACAACCATTACCAATACCTCGATAATAATGGTCGGATTTCAGTAATTGTTGACTTTGACCATACTCCAACCGAAGAGGATCAAAGGATGATTGAAAGTAAATTAGATTTCCATACCCAATTCAGATATTGGTTGATTGATTCGATTGCCGGTACAATAGAATTAGAAAGAATTCACGAATTACTGCATATCCCAGGAGTTGTCTTTGTAGAGTTAGATGGAAGATTAGAAGTCCTAATGCAAGATGTTGTTCCCGCACACGGAGTAGATTTAGTTTGGCAAGATACTGGCTACACCGGAGAAGGAGTGACAATGGCAATTATTGATACAGGAATTGATGGAAATCATACTGCATTAGATGATCTTGATGATGATAATAGCACTACTGACCCAAAGATTTTGGCATTTTACGATGCCGTAAATAATCCTACCCTAACTAATGGAAGCGAGGTAGAGCCATACGACGGCAATGGCCATGGAACTCACTGTGCAGGAATTACCGCTGGAACTGGTGCTCCTACCTATCAGCACATTGGAATTGCACCTAAGGCCAACCTAGTGGGTGTTAAGGTTCTCAGTGACGAAGGAAGCGGGTCTTTTGCTCAAGTAATGGCTGGAATGGAATGGACTGTTGAGAAAAGACATGATTTCAATATCCGAGCTGCTAGTATGAGTCTTGGTGGCCCTGGTCCTATTGAGTGGACTTCCGCAGAAGAGGAATCGGTTAACAGAATGGGAAATGAAATGATGAGAGCCGGAGTTGCTCTATTCATTGCTGCCGGAAATAGCGCTGGAACTGCAACAATAGGAACACCAGGAAGCGCTGAGGATGTTATTACTGTTGGGTCACTTGACAAAGATACTGCCATTGCAATTTATTCAAGTCAAGGACCTACTGAAGAGGGCAGAATTAAGCCAAACTTAGCATTTGTTGGAAGCAGTGTAAACGCTCCTGATGCGAATACAGGTGATGGATATGTTGCACTCTCAGGAACAAGTATGGCGACTCCAGGTGCAGCTGGAGTTGCAGTTTTGATGTATCAAGCTAATCCTGACCTAAGCCCCTTCGATATCCGCAACATTATGCAAGAAACTTCCACTTACAGGCAGTGTCATTACATGTTAGCTAACGAACCCTGTGCTGAAGACCTCATTCCCAAAAATAGGCAGAACAACGTCTATGGACATGGTCATCTGAATGCCCAACCTGCGGTTGAAGAAGCCGCCAATTACGTCTACGAACTCAGCATGTCATTGAATGTGACTTTGGATAGCGAATACGGGGTAGATAACCGTGTTCATATTGGACAAGGAGAATCGATTGTGTTCAATCTAGCAGGAGGTGTTCAGAGGGTTCAATGGCGAACTTGGGATATGAGAGATAATTGGATGGATCTATCAGAATTTACTACGGGTCAAGAACAATTTGAAGTGACTCACAGCTTATTGGTAGATCGGCTTCAATTCCTCCCAAATAATACCGTTGAAGGAGATCAAGTTATACTCGTCAGAGCAATATCAGGTGACAAAGCTTCGACCAATCTTGCTGTTGGAGTACATATAATGGGTGACGAAAAGATTGTACAATCTGATTCAGATGGTTCATTCATGGGCATAATTGTAGGAATCCTAACATTATTGGTATTAGTATTACTATCTGGCCTGATTTTTGCAGGATTGAAACTTCGGGAGAGAGGTTTCTTCGAAAAGGATGACCGATATTATAGAGACGAAGATATGGACGAAAATATGGTCTCTGAATCAGAATATAACCTATCCGAATCTGGATAGTCTCAAGTCATCTAGTCCTAATGCTCAAACATGGGTGCTGGTTGGACATATTATGGGGCAGACTAGGGGCATATATGTCTCAATTGTTTTGATTATGCTTATGGCCCCATTAGTGTCCTCTTCGATTAGTGACGATTCTAGGCAAAGAGGCGGGCTAGATTTCAATGGAGATTGGGTCTCCTCAGTTGAACCTGAAATTCATTTTGAGTGGTGGCTCGAATGGAGCAGAGACAAGGATGGTAATTCTATTGATGACCGGCTTGAATGGTTGATTCTACAACCTAGCGAAATACAACAACAATGGTGGAAAAGAGCTTTACCAGGAAGTGCTAGAGTATTTATCGACTACAATCACCATCCCACAAATGCAGATATTTCAGCTCTTGAAGAACTAAATGTTGAGGTGACTTTCAGATTTAGTTATCTAGATACTGTTGCAGCTTCTGCTCCTTTCAACTCAATCTTAGACCCTGAAGGTATCCTTTCTCTACCTGGTGTAGTGATGATAGAAGACCTCGGACTTGCAGAACCAAACATGCACGAAGCAGTTCCAAACATGGGTGTTGATGCTGTTTGGCAAGACCTAGGATTAGATGGAACTGGGGCGGTGATTGCTGTTCTCGATACTGGAGTAAGAGGAGATCATGAAGGACTCAACGATATGGATGATGACCCATTTACCTGTATCGAGGACCCACCTGACCCCTTAGACCCAAATCCAGAACCAATTCCTGCAGATTGTGACCCGAAAATCATTGCCTTTTTTGATGCGGTATTTACTGATCAAGAACTAGACCCTTCAGAATCCTACGACTCAGGCACACATGGAACTCATGTTGCAGGTATTGCAGCAGGTAGTGGGGGGGGGCAAACAGATCCTACTACTGGAGAGAAATATGTAGGGGCAGCACCTGGTGCATGGCTGATTAACATCTTAGCATGTTGTGATGGAGACATTGAAGATATTATGCAAGGATCAGAATGGGCCATTCAAAATAAGGAAAAATATGGAATTGATATACTCACATCCTCGCTTGGAGAGCAACAATTTGAGATTCATGTTGACAATGACGGTAGTTCCGCTTGGAGCCGCCAAATGGATGCAGTCGTTGAGGCTGGAATCATCACGACCCTATCTGCCGGGAACGAATTTGGAGGAGCGACTTTTGCTGGCTGTAATACAATTGACAGCCCCGGTGATGCTGCTTTACCCGTAACCGTAGCCAGTTTAGATAAGGATCTTGGGCTGGCAATTTACAGCAGCAGAGGATACACTTCTGACTTACGAGTAAAACCGGATGTAGCCACAATCGGGTCTAGTATAATGGCGCCAGATGCGGCAACAAATGATGGATACACAAGTAAATCTGGAACCAGCATGGCAACTCCATTAATGGCCGGAATTGCCGCTTTAATGGTACAAGCAAATCCAGACATTACCCCTTCAGAATTCAAAGATATCATTGCAGCCTATTCAATTGAAAGAGAAATTGTTCTCCTAGATGACCCTGGATTCAATGACTGTAGCGTTCTTGAGACTCGGCCAGATAATGAGTTTGGATTTGGGCAAGCGGATCCAGTAGTATTTGTTGAAGTAGCGGGAAGTATTGATCGTACACTAAATGTATCAATGAATATCGACACCCTGCAGGAAATCGAAAATCAAAGCGAAATTACTGGTATCGCAAGTGGATTACCTTCGGGCGCAGATGGTAGAGTTGAGGTTAGAGTTGGTGGTGCAGAATGGAGAGAAGCAAACGATGACTCAAAAGAGGGAGACTGGACTAGTTGGAGTTTAGAACTCGAACCGCACAATAATTCTGGTAATTCTACAATTTTTGCTAGATTATATGTTGATGATGATCACATCTCACCTATTGATGCTAGAAGAGTAATTCTAATTGACCAAATGGCAAAAAATCAGCAAGAAGGATTGAATGATCAATCTTTTTTGATTGTATTTTTTGGGGTATTGGTTTTCTTGGTTCCAGTTATTGGAGTTGCAATTTACTTCAATCGCAATTCGATTTGGAGTGCAACTTCCAATGAGCATTGACAGAGCGGTTGTTCTAGCCGCAGGGGCGAGTAAACGCTTAGGTAGCCCCAAAGCATTGATTGAAATCAAAGGACGAACTCTTGTCGAGTTAATATGCAGTAAATTGCAAAGTGCAGGTCTTTCAGTTACAGTACTTACTCGAAGTTCGCTTAAACAAAAAATTCACGAATTACTTCCTAATGTTAGTGTAATTGTTAATCTAGATCCAGATTTAGGACGAACTGGAACAATTCAATGTGGGATTGAATCAATTGGTGTTCAGCCTATGTTAATCGTGCCAGTTGACAGGCCCGGATTTAGTCTAAATACTGCCAAAAAACTTTGTGAATGCGACAATACTACAATTCCCCTCCACAATGGGAAAGGTGGTCATCCGATTGCAATAACCCGTCAGGATTGTAAGAATATATTACGGGCTGAACCTGATACACCACTTCGTGAACTAATCAGCCCAGATAGGTTAACTGTAGAAGACCCTTATCTACATCTAAACATAGACACCAAAGAAGATGTCAACGAACTACTCAAGGTTGCAAAGCATTTGTGATTGAGGGATATTCACCCATCACCCAAAGGAACACTAAACCCACAATAACTGCCGGCAGAGTGGTATGGATAGTTGCCCAAATAGAAGCAACCTTGTGTCGCACCAATAGTGGGAATAGGGCGTCACCATCCTGAGATATGGCATTTGCTACTAGAGCTGGAAACGAAATTACTCCTTCGACGTATGCAGTGATTGCAATAATTTGAGGACCACATCCTGGAATTAGACCAATCGTCGCAGCAACCAAAACTGCCGTGGCGCCAGATCCATGTTCGGACATCTCTGATTCACTAATCCCAGACAATATCATACCGAACTCGAAGACTAGGTAAGCGATTAGAACCCAAAAAGTCACGAATGCGGTTTCAGATGCAGCATGAACTAGAGTTTCGTCGAGTGAATTGAGTTTATCTCCTATAGTGGCCTCTGTATCATCAGCGAAGAAATTCTTGGAGGAAATATACAGAATGATGGACAAAGAGCTTCCAATTAGCCCCACCCAAGTTATTATTCCATCTCGAGTTGTTGGATCCCAGACTAACTCGGGTGAATATTCAGGGTCTTGCGCATACCAAATCAGAAGCAAGATTGCAAGACATAAACCAACTGCCGTGATTGCCCACCAAACTCTGTATCCTTGGTGTAAGACACGATACCCCCACCCCTCTGGAAGCTCTCGTGGTAAATCTTCGATAAGTGAGTCATTACCTTCCATTGCCTTTGCAACTTCTTCGCTTAATGGTTCATCAGTACCAAATTTAGGGCCCAATCGACCTAGCGGAGCAGATGGTGTGACCTCTAACTTATCCACCCCATACCCCCACAAAACACCGACAATAAAGGAAGTTACATGGACAACAATAACAGGGGTTAGGAATGAATAATCCTGAAAAACTGCCCCGATAAGGACAAAGGCTGCGTCGCCGAGTGTTGCAATTAGAGTTGCAATAACCGTCCCATAGGTAACATACCCTCTCGCATACATAGGCATAACAATAATCGCTCCACCACAACCAGGAGTCAGGCCCATCATAGCACCAATTAGTGGTTGGAACCTAGTATTTTGACGAATCCAGTAAACAAATCGACCTGCTGTAATGTATTGTAACCAACTGAATAGAAGAACCATTGCAGCCACAAATACAGTCACAGCAAGGAATGCATCTCTCATTGAAATAACCAGTATTTCCAGTGCTTGAACTGCACTGAAACCTGATGACATGTCCTTGGCAAGTAATCATTGATTTCAAAGTTAGTCAAGGCTAACTCTTGGAATTATAACGAATTTGACGAGGGGGCCTTGCTAGCAAATCCAATATCTTGGCCAGCCTCCGGGGAGTTGTGACCAGCGCCACCCTGTCTTGGGTTTTGACTCGATTAGAGAAAGGGGAGAGAGTCGCTCTTGCCTCCGTGGTAGAGGCAAGCGGTAGTGTGCCAGGTAAACCCGGTGCGAGGATGGCAGTAACAAATACGGGTATTCGACACGGTACAATTGGTGGTGCTGGATTAGAACTCAAAGTAGAGAAGCACCTTAGTCAGATTTTACTGGAGAAAAAAGCGACAAGTAGAATCGAAAAATATGTCTTGTATCGAGATGCAAAAGGCCAAGAGGCGACGGCTCTCAATAGTCTATGTGGCGGTACTGTTACCGTCTCCCTAGAGGTTTTGGAACCCATGCCGCATATACTAATCGCAGGTGGAGGTCATTGTGGACAAGCAATTTCGGCGGTTTGTGAAAACCTTGGATGGTCATACAGTGTTTTCGACGTTCGAAATGAATTCGCCGATTCAGAATTATACCCCAACGCAGTGGAGCATCATTCCTGCGATGTGGAAGAATTTATTGAGAGAGAAACCAATCCAATATTATCCAGATTTTCGGATGTTTTATTGTTGGGTCATGATTGGTCTGTAGATCAAGACTTGCTCATCGGCCTCTTATTGAATAACAATGATAGTGAAAGGCCTCGAATTGGAGCAATTGGGTCTAGAGCGAAATGGAAGGCATTCAGAGAAGCTGCAATCTCTAAAGGAATTTTAGAATCTTCAATTGATTCTGTTAGATGTCCAATTGGAATTGACATTGGTGCCGAGAGTCCAGAAGAAATCGCGATATCTGTTTGCGCGGAAATTATGGCTCTAGAGAAAGGTATTCAGGAATAGTACACTAATCCGGTGAAATACCGATTACAGAGGGT
>MDSX01089251.1_pt1 | contig 10880 bp, 7 predicted proteins | sample 811141 | NCBI WGS metagenome assembly MDSX01 (sample SAMN05326642, study PRJNA326480) | marine metagenome | isolation source: seawater | place: Atlantic Ocean: South East | collected 2010
ATAAAAAACAAGGACTTTTCAAATTACAAAAATTCAAAAGTTTGTGTTTTTTGTTCCACCGAAACCATTATTCCTATGTGGGCATATATGCTCATAACAGTTGCTCTAAAAAACATAACTGATGATGTTTTTTTTGGAATTAAATATGATCTAATCAACAAAATAACTATTGAAAATATACAATCTATAAAAGCCGAAAAATATAAAAACAAAAAAATTATAATCAAAGGATGTGACAACGATGAAATTAACGAATCTGCATACATAGAAATAACAAAAAAAATACAAAAAGTTGCTAGTAGTATTATGTTTGGAGAAGCTTGTTCGTCTGTTCCTGTTTTAAAAAATAATAAAAATGAAATATAATTATTTAATATTATCTATATGTCTTTTATTTTCACAAACCTCTAAAGCCGAAGAAGGAATGTGGTTATTAAATCAAATGGGTTTAATAGAAAAAGACATGAAAGCTAAAGGTTTAATATTATCAAAAGAAGACATATATAGCATAAATAAGTCTTCCATAAAAGACGCTGTTGTGTCATTTGGGGGTTTTTGTACAGCTGAAATAATCTCTGAAAAAGGTCTTTTACTAACAAACCATCATTGTGGTGATGACTTTATTAGGAAGCATTCTACAGTAGAAAAAAATTATTTAAAAAATGGTTTTTGGGCTAAAGATTTTGAAGAAGAATTACCAAATAAAAATCTATATGTAAAATTCTTAATTAGTGTAGAGGACGTTACTTCTAGAGTTTTAAAAAACGTAAAACAAAACAATGACACTTTATCATTCGAAAAAAGAAAATCTACTATACAGGAAAACATTGACAGTATAATAAATAATCTTCAAAAGGATTCCAATTTGGTGTACAAAATAGAAGGTGTTTTTGAAGACAATCAGTTTCTGTTGTTTAAATATAAATACTATCAAGACATAAGGTTGGTAGGAGCCCCTCCTGAAAGAATAGGTGTTTTTGGTGGGGACAAAGACAATTGGATGTGGCCGAGGCACACAGGTGATTTTGCCCTTTTTAGAATATACAGTGACTCTACTGGTGAGTCTGCAAAATACTCTAGCGACAACAAACCCTTTGTTCCTAAATATTTTCTTAAAATATCAAAAAAAGGATTTCAAGAAAATGACTTTACAATGGTACTTGGTTTCCCTGGTAGAACAGATAGGTTCTTAACTTCATATGGTGTAAAAGAGGCAGTAAACCAAACAAATCCTCTAAGAGTTAAAATAAGAGACAAAAAACTAAAAATATACTCTGAATATATGGACAAAAGTGAAAAAACAAAATTAGAGTATGCTGATGATTATTCAAGCGTGTCAAACTATTGGAAATACTATATAGGGCAAACAGAAGGTATTAAAAAAAACAAAGTATACGAAAAGAAAATAAAAATAGAAGAACAATTTCTTGATTGGTGTAACGAACAAGACTCTTTATTGAAAAAATACGGACACGTGTTAATGAATATATCTGATTGTTATAATAGAAATGAAAAAATAAATTTATACAGAGTTTATTTAGCAGAAGCTGTTTTCTCTGGACCAAAAACATTTAGAACAGCCTATAGTTTAAACAGAATTATGAATTTATATGAAGGTAAAAAGGTGTCAAAAGAAGAATTAAAAATCAAACTAAATGAAATATATATTAAGTCTTTTGATGAATTTAATTATGATATTGATTTGACTTTATTTATAGAACTCATGACAATGTACAAAGGTGATTTAAAAAATATAGAGAAGCCTGATATTTTTAGTTTAGTGGAAAAAAGACATCAAGATAACTGGTATAAATTTGGACAAACAAGTTACAAAAAATCATTTCTGTCTAATAAAGAAAAATTTTTAAGTTTTGTGAAACAACCTTCTTTGTTAAAATTCAAACAAGACCCTTTAATTAAAACATTTAATTCAATATATGATTTTTATGTTGACAACATGTATGATGAAAGACAAAAAATAAGAAAAGAATTAAAAGAATATAAAAAATTATATGTAGAAGGAATAATGGAAATGCAAAAAAATAAAAATTTTTATCCTGATGCAAATTCTACTATGAGAATAAGCTATGGTACTATAAAAAAATATAAAGGAGATGACGCAATAGAATATAATCACTACACAACACAAAATGGTATCTTAGAAAAATCTAGTTTTTCTGATAAAGATTTTTTTGTTTCTGATAAGCTAACAAAATTACTAGAAAAAAAAGATTTTGAAAAATATGCTGACAAAAACGGTGATTTAGTGATTAATTTTATATCAACCAACGATATAACTGGTGGCAACTCTGGTAGTCCTGTTTTAAATAAAAACGGTGATCTTATAGGGCTTGCTTTTGATGGTAATTGGGAAGGGATGAGTTCTGATATAAGTTATGAAATTAATTCTCAAAGGACTATATCTGTAGACATAAGATATATTTTATTTGTAATAGACAAAATAGGTGAGGCTGATAATTTGATTAAAGAAATGGTTATAAAAAACTAATACGCTCTTTTTTTCTTGCCTTCTATATAATTAACAAAAGAATTATTCACCACTCTATTACCTCCTACTGTTGGATAATTGCCTGTAAAATACCAATCACCTTTGTGATTTGGGCAAGATTTGTGTAAATTTTTAATTGTTTGATAAATAATCTTTAGTTTAGATTTCATGTTTTCAGGCATTATGATTTCAGCTATTTTATTTGATATTTCTTTTGACGTAAAAGAAGAATATATTTTTTTAACATGATTTTCACTTTTATCTTTTTTACATAATTCGTAAACTTCTTTAATTAAGTCTTGTTTACCTTGTTCTTTTAACAAAGATATAGCTGCTTGAAAAGCAACAAATTCACCCATTTTAGCCATGTCTATTCCATAGCAGTCTGGGTATCTTATTTGAGGGGCAGAAGAAACAATAATTATTTTTTTAGGATCTAGCCTGTCTAGTATTCTTAAAATACTGTGTTTTAATGTTGTTCCTCTAACTATACTGTCATCAAGCATAACCAAAGTGTCTTTTTTGCGAATAACACCGTAAGTTATGTCGTATACATGCCCCACTAAATCTTGTCTGTCGTTGTCTGAAGTTATAAATGTTCTTAATTTTGCGTCTTTTATCGCTATTTTTTCCACTCTTGGATAAGAAAAAATCAAATCTTTTATTTGATTTTCTGTAAGTTTTTTATCTTTTAATTTAGATAATTTTATTTTATCTATTTCTTGCTGAACTCCTTTAACTAAGCCATAAAAAGCCACTTCTGCTGTGTTTGGTATAAAAGAAAACACGGTGTTTTTGACATCATAGTTTACATCTTCTAGAACATCTAAAGCTAGATTTTTACCCAGCATGGTTCTTTCTTTGTAAATTTCTGAATCATTTCCTCTTGAAAAATAAATTCTTTCAAAAGAACAAGATTTTTGAATTTGTGGCTTTAAAATCTTTTTAAAACTCACTTTACCGTTTTTCTTTATTAATATAGCCTGTCCTCTTTGTAATTCCTGTACTTCTTTTGATTTTAAATTAAAAGTAGTTTGTATGACAGGTCTTTCTGAAGCAACGACAACAACCTCTTCATCTTGATAAAAATAAACGGGCCTTATCCCTGCTGGGTCTCTTACAATAAAAGAATCTCCATGGCCAACTACTCCTGAAAGCACATAACCTCCATCTAAATGCTTTAAAGATTTTTTTAAAACCCTTTCTAATTCTAAATTGTCTGATATAATTTTTGTTATTTGTTTTTTTGTCTTACTAGATTTGTGTTTGTAATAAATCCTGTCGTTTTCTTCATCTAAAAAATGACCTATTTTTTCTAATAAAGTAATTGTGTCTCCTCTTTTTTTTGGATGTTGTCCCAAATTAATTAATTGTCTAAAAAGGTCTTCTGAGTTTGTTAAATTAAAATTACCCGCTAAAACTAAGTTTCTTGTTTTCCAGTTGTTTTGTCGCACAAAAGGATGACATTCGTCTATACTATTCTTGCCAAAAGTACCATACCTTAAATGACCTAAAAATATATCACCTGTAAAATCAACATTGTTTTTTCTCCAACTTAAACTGTTGTTTTTTTTAATTTTTTTCTGTTTGTTCATTGTAGAATAAATAGAACTAAATATGTCTTCTATTGGTTTTGATGAATTTGATCTCTCTCTGCTTATATACTTTAAACCTGGCGCAACATCTGTTTTAACGCTAACTAATCCTGCTCCGTCTTGCCCTCTGTTTCTTTGCTTTTGCATTAAAAGAAACATTTTGTTTAAACCATAATTTAGTGTTCCGTATTTTTTAAGATAATAATCTGGTGGTTTTAACAACCTTAAATAAGCTATGCCACATTCATGTTTTATGTTTTCGCTCATAACTTAGACATATCTTTTATCAACTGCCATAACTTCTCCCGTTTTAGGACATGTTCTTAATTTTTCATCTGTATAAAATCTTTTAAAAACAGGGATAAAATCTGTTTCTATATTTGTTAAATGAAAATATTCTTCATACAATAATTCATTTGCGGTATCGGAAAACCACATTAAACCATCTTTGTCCTTTTTGTTTCTTTTTCTTTCTATTACTAAACCCATTGACCCTTCTGATCTTACTGGAGAATGAGGTATTTTTGGAGGTAAAAGAAACATTTCACCCTCTTTAATTTGGACTTCTACCATTTTACCATTTTGTTGAGTCTTAACTACAATGTCTCCTTCTATTTGATAAAATAACTCCTCCGTCTCATTATAGTGATAATCTTTTCTTGCGTTAGGACCCGCAACTATCATTACAATAAAATCCTCTGCCTCTATGTATAAATTTTTATTACCAACAGGAGGTTTTAGTAGGTGTCTGTTTTCCTCTATCCATTTACTTAAATTAAATGGTTTTTTTATATTCATATTTGGTGATTTTGATTAATAGCAATTTACACAAAATTAAGTATCTTTGAAAGTAATGAACAATTCCCTTTTAAATAATTATGCTATAGTATGCGGAAGCACTCAAGGTATAGGTCTTTGCATTGCTCAAAATCTAGCTAAAAAAGGATTTAATTTAATTTTAGTATCAAGAAATGAAAAAAAACTAAAACAAATAATATCTTCATTGCCAAAAACAAACAAAGAACACCTTTTTGTTGCATGTGATTTTAATAAACCTGATGACTTAAAAGAAAAAGTTTCTTCTTTGATAAAGAAACACAAGGTTACAATTCTAATTAATAATACAGGTGGACCAAGTTCTGGTTCTATTTTAGAATCACAAAAAGAAGATTTTATTTCTGCTTTTAAAATGCATGTGATTTGTAGTCAAGTTTTAACAAAACTAGTTGTGCCTGAAATGAAAAAAATTAAATTTGGACGTATTATAAACATAATATCTACATCTGTAAAAGCACCTATACAAAACCTAGGGGTGTCTAATACTATTCGTGGAGCTGTTGCTAACTGGAGCAAAACTCTTTCAAATGAATTAGGAGAATATTCTATAACTGTAAATAATATTTTACCCGGATACACCAACACAAAAAGGCTTGAAAGTTTAATACAAAAAAAATCTGAATTATCTGGTAAAAGTACTAATGTGGTTAAACAACAAATGATAAATAGTGTTCCTGTAAAAAGATTTGGAGAGCCTGAAGAAGTAGCTCATCTAGTTTCTTTTTTAATTTCATCTAAAGCTAGTTACATCAATGGAACTAATATTGTAATTGATGGTGGAAGAACCGCTTCTTTATAAAATGAAAAAAATAAAAAACTACATAGACGGAAAACTAGTTAGCCCTTTTGAAAATTCCTATATAAAAAACTACGAACCAAGAACAGGAAAAGTTTATTCTTTGATTCCTGAAAGTAAAAACAAAGATGTTGAAAATGCTATAAAAGCTGCAAAAAAAGCTTTTGTAAAATGGAAAAACACAACTAAAGAAAAAAGAGCTGAGTTTTTAATTGCAATAGCTAATGAAATAGAAAAACAAAAAGAAAAATTTATAAAAGCTGAAAGCCGTGACAATGGCAAACCTGAATGGTTAGCTGCGAAGGTAGATATTCCTAGAGCTTCTCAAAATTTAAAATTTTTTGCTTCAGCTATTTTAAATTATGAATCTAAATTTCATGAAATGGACAACAGCGCAATTAATTATACTTTGAAACAACCTGTAGGTGTTGCTGGTTGTATTTCTCCATGGAATTTGCCTCTTTACTTGTTTACTTGGAAGATTGCTCCTGCTTTAATAACTGGAAATACAGTTGTAGCAAAACCATCAGAAATAACACCCATGACGGCTTATATGTTCAGTGAATTATGTATTAAAGTTGGTCTACCGAAAGGGGTGCTAAATATTGTTCATGGTTATGGTGAAGTAGTTGGAGAATACTTAACAAAACACGTTGATGTTCCTATTATCTCTTTTACTGGTGGAACTGAAACTGGAAAAAGAATAGCAAACAACACCAGTAAAATGTTTAAAAAAGTTTCTCTTGAGCTAGGAGGTAAAAACCCTAATATAATATTTGATGATTGTGATTTAAACTTAGCTTTAGATTACACAATAAAAGCAAGCTTCACAAATCAAGGTCAAATTTGTTTATGTGGTTCAAGAATATTTATACAAAAAAAAATATATAGCCAATTTAAAAAAAATCTTATTAAAAAAACTTCTGCTTTAAAAGTAGGTGACCCAAAAAACAAAAAAAATTTTTTAGGAGCTGTTGTTAGCAAGGATCACATGAATAAGATACTTGAAAAAATAAATTTAGCTAAAAAAGAAGGAGGGAAAATACTAACAGGGGGTAAAAGAAAAATAATCAAAGGGGAATTAAAAGAAGGATACTATATAGAGCCAACAATAATTGAAAATTTAAAAAATGATTCTTTTATAAACCAAGAAGAGGTTTTTGGACCTGTTGTTTGCATAATACCTTTCGAAAATGAAAAAGATGTAATCAAATTAGCCAACGACACAAAGTATGGTTTGTCTTCTAGCATCTTCACAAAAGACATTGACAAAGCGCATAGAGTTTCTAGAGAAATTAACAGCGGAATTGTTTGGATAAATAGTTGGATGATAAGAGACTTAAGAATTCCTTTCGGAGGAATGAAGCAATCTGGAGTGGGAAGAGAGGGTGGTTTTAAATCTTTAGATTTTTTTACAGAAACAAAAAACGTGTGTATTAAAATAAATTAACTGTTATTTATCCTAAAGACACATCTAAAATCATCATTACGATAAATCCTAATATAAGACCCATTGCAGCTAAATCATTGTTGCCTCCTTTTTGACTCTCTGGAACAACTTCTTCTACAACTATAAATATCATTGCTCCAGCTGCAAAAGCTAAAGCGTAAGGCAATATAGGATATACTGACATCACTATTGCTGCTCCAATTACTGCAAATATAGGTTCAACTATAGCTGAAAGTTGTCCCCATTGCCAAGATTTAAATTTACTTACACCTTGTCTTCTTAAGGGCATAGAAACAGCAAAACCCTCTGGCGCGTTTTGTATTCCTATCCCTACAGCAAGAGCTATTGCTCCACCTAGCTCTATGCCTATATCCATTCCATGAGCCAGAGCCCCAAAAGCAACTCCAACAGCAAGACCCTCGGGTATGTTATGTAAAGCTATGGCTAAAACTAATAGCTCGGTTTTTTTTAAATTTGTTTTAGGGCCTTCAGCGTTAATGGTTTTTTCAAATAAGTGCAAATGAGGTATTTTTTTATCTAAAAAAAACAAAAACAAAGCTCCAAGCAAAAAACCAAAAGATGGAGGAAACCATTTTGGTAAATTTGTTATCCCTAAACTTTGCTGTATTTCAACTGCATCTATAGATGGAGCCAATAAAGACCAAAAGCTTGCAGCTATCATTACACCACCAGTGAAACCCAAACAAAAATCTAAAACTTTTTGATTTGATTTTTTAAACAAAAAAACCAAAGAAGCGCCTATTGATGTTAAAAGCCATGTAAATAGACCTCCTAACAAAGCCTGTATAACTGGATGCAAATCAGCAAATCCTGTTTGTTTAATAAATTCTATAAATCCGTTTTCCATATATTAAAAATTAAATTGAAAACCTATAGAAGGCAACACTCTACCTACTATATTATCTATATAATCTGGAACAAAGTTTTGGTTTTCATCAACTAAAGGTTCGTTGTTCTCGTCAACTGCTATACTAAGATAAGGAGGAGCTTCTGTTTGAAAGTTATATAAATTTTGCACATCTAAATATATATTAAATCTTGAATTTTTAAAATAAAAAACTTTATCTATTCTAAAATCTAATTGATGTATGCTTGGAAGTCTTTCTGTGTTTAACAAATCATAGTTTAGTATTCCTTGTTGATAGTTTGCCCAGATATTTGGATTCATTGAATTAGATAAATCATAAGGTGTATAAGGTGCTCCACCTAAAAACCTCCATTTAAAACCTATTTCCCAGTTTTTTTTAAACTTTTTTCCAAAATTTAAATTAAAAATATGTCTGTTATCCCAATTTGTAGAAATATAATCTAATCTTTTGTCCTGAACTTGACTATATACTAGTGTGTAATTTGCTATACCGTAAAACCCCTTGAACAATTTTTGTTGAAAAACTAACTCTAAACCATAACTTCTGCCTTTAGAGTTTGACACAGCTGGCTCGTTACCAACTACTCCGAAGTCAGCACCAAAAGTTGCTAAAGAAATAGAATCTCTTAACAAAAAAGGATATTGAGAGTATCTTTTATAAAAAAACTCTAACGATGTTTTGTTATTTGTTTGCGTATTAAAATCTATTCCAGAAACATAATGAACAGACTTCATGTATGTTATATTGTTACTTCTATTTACAAATTCTCCATTTTCTTTATAACCTAACACAGTTAGTGGTGGTAGCTGATAATATGAACCAGTATTTAAATTTATGTTTATATACTCGGATATAGGTATAGATGAAGAAAATCTATATGACATTTGTTTTATTAAGTTTTTAGTTGAGTTGGAATAATTTGAACCTGTGAATTTATTTCCAAAAGAAAAACTTATATTTTTGTCAGTAAATATATTATATGGTATCTCTGAAGAATATTGTGTAAAAAAATTATACTCTAAAAAATTAATATTTGAATCATAATTAACAAAAACTGGCTCAGCGTCTACATAAATCTGATTTTGTGTTTTTGTGTCATAAATTATATTATAAACAGAGAAACCTGATATGATTTTTGCGTTCTTTGTTCTTCTTATGTTTTCTGTCTTAAGTGTATTATATATTTCGTTTGATTTATAATCTATGATTTTTGTGTTTTCTTCGTCATTTTGGTAATATTTTTCTGCAACATTATTTAAATGTGATCTGCTTAAAATAATATTTGTAAAATTATTCTTTTTAAAAAAAGTGTATTTTGCTCCTACAGTATAACTCCATTGTTCGTTTACCGGCAAAAACCCTAATTGATATCTCTGTAATTTTGTTTCATTTGCGTCTTTATTTAATTCAAATTGATCTAATGTTCCCAGCCCTATTAGCGTTAAATAATTTTTTTTAATATTAATTTTTGTTTTAAATTGAAAATCATTATAAGTAGGTAAAAAAGGCAGACCTATGCTTTTAAATAAGTATTGTAAATAAGATCTTCTAAAAGATGCTATGAAAGTGTTTTTTTTAAAAAAAGGCCCTTCTAATGTTAACGCTGCCTCACTAGAACCTAGTGACAAATCAAATAACAACTTCTCTTTATTTCCATCTTTTAAATTTAAAACCATAACTGAGCTCAAAGCGTTTTCAGAGTTAACAGGAAAAGCAGAAGTATAAAAATCTACATTATTTATAAAGTTGATATTTAATAAACCTACAGGTCCTCCTGTAGATCCCTGAGTGGAAAAATGATTTATTGATGGTATAGGAATTCCGTCTAAAATAAACTTGTTTTCATTTGGGGCTCCTCCTCTTATTATTAAGTCATTTCTATAAACTCTTATGTCAGAGGAAACTCCAGGCAAAGACTGTATTACTTTTGAGATATCTCTATTACCACCTGGATTTCTTTTTATCTCGTTGACTCCTATTTTTAATAAAGACAAAGGGCTTTCTATATTTTTTTCAAAAGAATTGGCAGAAACTTTTACTTCTTTTATATTTTTATTTGAAGGTTCTAGTTCTATTGTAAGATAATTGTTTATAAGATTGTTTGTTTCTATTTCATATAAAATTTGTGTTTTGTAGCCTATGAAGCTTATCTCTAAATTATATAGTCCCGGAGATAATTCTTTAAAAATAAATTCTCCTTTTTTATTTGTGTTTGTCCCATATTTTGTTTGCTGTAAAAACACATTTGCATAAGGAAGTGGGTTGTTTGTGTATTTATCATAAACTACTCCTTGGATTCCACTTTGTGAAAAAAGAGTAGTTTTTACAAAAAAACATAATAACAAATAAAAAAAATTTTTTATCATATTGATATAAAAAAGCAAATGTACATATATATTTGTGTATGAAAAAAGTTTATGTAAATTCTAACAAAGCTGCTGAGCCTGTGGGCAACTATCCGCACGCCATTAAAATAAATAACTTTATTTTTTTGTCTGGAATAGGTCCTAGAAAAAAAAATAGCAAAAAAATACCTGGAGTTGAGTTAAATGAATCAGGCTCTATTGTTTCTTATAACATAAAAGAACAATGTATTGCTGTTTTTGATAATATAAAATACATACTTGAAGAAGCCGGAGCTTCTTTTGAAAATATTATAGACGTAAGTGTTTTTTTAACAGATATGAAAAAAGATTTTAAAGTTTTTAATAAAGTATATAATGAGTATTTTAAAGAATTAACTCCTACCAGAACAACTGTAGAAGTTGTGTCTCTACCTACGCCTATAGCTGTTGAGCTTAAA
>MDSX01006948.1_pt1 | contig 10878 bp, 22 predicted proteins | sample 811141 | NCBI WGS metagenome assembly MDSX01 (sample SAMN05326642, study PRJNA326480) | marine metagenome | isolation source: seawater | place: Atlantic Ocean: South East | collected 2010
ATATTCATTTTTGGCCCTCTGTATGGTGTTGTCTATTACTAACTCTGCATTGTCTTTATCTGGTGCAGCTTGATATGCAATTTGCACAAAGAAATCTAAACCCACATGCAAGACATGAGGCACATTTAAGTGTTCAGCTGCTTTTGAAACTGCCGCGTCAAGATCTTTAAAGAATTGATCGTGAGCCTCTTCTTCTTTCATTAGACGCTCCATGGTTTGTTTTTCGGATTCAATGGGGTTGCCATCTTTGTCTATTATATTACTCATAGTTCCTCCCAAGGTGTGCGATCCCATTTTATTTTTAATGTGTCAGGAATACTGCCAAAACAAGGATCATGCACGTAACCATCATCTTCATAATATTCAGACCATTTAGTAAACCCTTCTACGTCACATGGTTCATTATCAAAATGATGTTTAATATCATCCCAGTTTTTTATATGTTGTATTGGTAATAATCCTGCAATACTTAACCCATGGTCTTCGGGAGATTCACCACTAGCCCAAGCTTCTAATAACTCAGCTTGATCGTAGCTGTCATGTATCCATGGTACGAATAAATGATAATAAATAATTAGTTTTTCTTTTTTCATAGTTCCTCCTTGAACTTTTTCATTTTTGTACACCATTCTTCATACTCGGAACGCTTTGCACGTTCCCAACCGATTTGCTTACTGGTGTACATATTGTAAGCAACAGATAATTTGACATACTTCCATTGTATGTAAGGTAAGTCGTCTGGATTATTGTATGTATATGGATGAATCGGATTACGTTTCACATACACATGAGATGGGGGCATTGAATTACTCCTTAATTTATTTGACAAAACTCCTTTTTGTCTTTATGACTATAGATATTACATCATGGTGATGTGATATTCAAATAGGAGAACAATATGGCAACATATACTTCAGATGTAGTTAGTGGAAATCAATCTTTCAAGCCTTTTCCAAGTGGAAACATGGGTGTTAGATATTCAAAGTTTGAAGCTACTACAGCATTAGCATTAAATGATGTTATCAAGATGGTTGACGTATTCTCAGGTGAAACTGTACACGGAGTTGTTTTAAAAGTTGACGACTTAGATACAGGTACAGCTCTTGTTCTTGATGTCGGCGACGGCGGTGACACTGACAGAATCATTGATGGTTCTACAAGTGGACAAGCTGGTGGCGTAGACAAAGAAGATGCAGCTTTTGCACCTCATGAGTACACCTCAGATGACACCATTGATATCCTAGTACAAGTCGCACCTGGTGGTGGCGGTACTGGAACAATCGAACTTTGGGTATACGTATCCTAAGTTAAAGCGCATAGCCCAAGACAGGAGACTGAAACTTGGGCTATACTAATGCCACTCCTTGGCATGTTCGAATGACTCTCTATCTCCACACACATTTGCTAGTAGGCGGCAAGTTTTAAACTAGTTATAACGCGTTGTGCCTCGGTCGGGTGGCTCTTCCTCAAGAGAGTCAAACTTTTAATGAATAGCAGGCGGTTGATAACCACCGTCTATGATGAATTGGTCCCAATCGCCGTCATAAGCATTAACGAACATAATACAGATCTTAACGCCATCTGCTGATTCGAAATACTTACTCATAGCGGCTTTGATACCGTGGTCTGTAGCGTATTCGCCAACATCCCACATATAGTTTTTAATTGCGCTCATAATGTTTCTCCATTGCTATGATAACCATATTGTTGTTGAAACACCATTTTCGCTTGCTCTTCACTATAAGGCGGTCTGTTTTCACATTTCGCCTCATAGTTAGACATGTCTCTCCACTTCCAGTAGTTAGTTTTGTAATCTTGACGTTCGTCATAGATAAACTCAGGATGTGGTTGGATATTTGGTTGATTAGTCATTGTTACCCCCCAGTAATGAACTTTCAAACACGACCTCTTTCATTTGATTTTTGATATCATCGGGTATAACAGACTCAGGTTTGACCTGAATCGGCTTACTCCTAGGTTGTGCTTTCCTAGCAAGCCTTTGCTTGTACTCCTCTGGAACGATAGATATACCACCAGAAAACTCATCAAGAAACTTTTTGAGAGTAGTAAATTGGTTTAAACAATCGCTCATTTTAGTCACTGCATCAGCTATTTTTATATCATTTTCTGATACTTGCTTAAGAACATTATACATTTCTGGGTCAGATATTACCAAACCAACGCTTACTGTAGGAGCATAATCACGATTCTTTGCTTCGTAGGTACTATGTTGACCACTAAGTCTAAGTGGTAACAACAAAGGTGTAGAAAACTCATACCTAAAATATAAATCTCCACTTACATAATTAGCAGAAGCTGGTTTTGTGGACGGTTGACCACTTCGAATGTAATAGTCATCAAGCTCATACATAGGATTCCATTTAAAGATGTAAGAAAGATTCTCCTCAATATCTCTGTTAGGATTAATAACGCAATGAAGATCGGGTGTTGGATTTAAAGACAAAATATTAGGTCTTGAACCATAAGAATTCTCAAACATACTAGATCTCCAAAAATCCATAGAACCGTCATCGCCAACTAATTCTAGGGTTTGTTTTTTAAAGTCGTCCAGTAAAGACTCTGCAGTATCTTTAAGTTGTGTAAAATTCTCAACCATAGGAACTTTGTCCTGCATTTGGTTTCGAATTTCATCGACCACACTTGCTACTCCAGTTTTAGTTTCGTACGCTGATTTCACTTGCTTGCGATAGTTCTCAAGCATTTGTTCTTTCAACGTTCCTGACATTGCTACACTAGCCATAATTTTTCTCCTCGTTATTGCATTTGTATGACTTCGCCATAATCGGCTTTAGTCTCGTTAGTTGTGACCCATAACACTGGATAATGTGGCTTATCGCCAAAGTCTCCGCATTCTAGGTCGGTTAGATAGACAAGAGCAGCTGTGTTTGGGTGGTTTTCGTTCACATAGTCTATGACCGGTGTAAACTCTGTACCGCCTCTGCCCTTGTACGTTACTTTTAGCGGTAACGACTCGCGTGTATACTCAGTTACATCATTGATTTCTGCATCGCATTGTATAAATTGCACACGTTCAGGTGCCAGTTCGTGCAGTATGTATGATGTCTCTGTTGTGAACTGCTTTAGTTCTTCATCGCTAATAGAGCCAGAGGTATCAACCGCAATGACAATCTCTTCTAGACAAGGATTGTGCAAAGACGGTAGATACATGCCTCTTGCAATAAATCGTCTGTTGGGTCTAACCCAGGTAAAGTCAGACTTGTTGTTGGCACGCAAAAAACGCGCCAACACAGCCTTCCAATCCACTTTAGGGTCAGTGATATCAGATATCAAAGACTCTAAGTCAGCAGATAACTTACCTTGGGCCTTGGCCGCTTCGGCAGCTTGGTGTATTGCTACAGTCAAGCCAGCTTCGATGGCACCCGCCGTACCGGGAGTGCCGTCGTTACCAGGGTGGTCCATAACTCCACCGCATTTACCAAAGTCTACAGCTACATTGTCCCAGCCCTTTTCAGGTTCTGGTAGTTCACTGTAGATAGCTTCCGCAGTCATATTGTCATACTGCGAATCCACAAGGCCGCCTTTTGGTAATATAAAACCCTCTGCAACCAAATAATTGTTGATTGCATAGTCACAAGCTACGTTCCACTTTGTCGCATGCCGTTCGTTCCTACGCGTAATGTGTAAGAGCACAACATGCATGACTTCGTGGGCTAGGAAACCAATACGTTCCATATCAGTTAGCTTTTCAAACCACTTAGCGTTGTAAAACAGATGCACACCGTCGGTGGCACCTGTTTCGTCGTCCCATTCAACGGCTTTGAGTCGTAAACACAAAGTACCGAAAAATGGGTTGTCAAGTATGAGCCTTGACCTAGCTTTTACGAATAATGGATTCATTGTTTTTCCTCAGTAATCAAACCATAAAAAGTTGGTCTGTCGCTATAAGCATCTTCTTCAGCACAATACTCTTTGATGATGTGATCAAGTTCGTGTTTGATATTCATCAACATAAAAGGCTTACGATCTAACTCGTCTTCAGGAGCAAAGACCGTAGATGATCTTTTTTGAAGGTTGAGAAGAGTATCGTAAACTGAACACAATTGCTCGTATTCATCAGAATCAAATCTAATACTCATGAGTCATCTCCAAGTAATGCATCTTCAAGCAACACTTCACGCAATTCAGCTAGCTCAGTATCCGCAATCTCAGCTTGCTCTTGTCGACGACCTGTGCGGTCATCTTTCTCGTGCATTTTCTGGATTCTCTCTTGCGGTACTAAGTCCTTCATGTAGGGTGCGGCTTTCATCAGCTGGTTAAGTGTAGAAAAACGATTCAAAACGCCACGTATGTTTTCAAGATAGTCACGTTTTTTGGTATACAAGTTATCGTTAAACATTTCAATCTCAACGCATTGTAAGAACGTTGGGTTGTCAGGTTTGACTTTGACACGCATACGATCGCCGTATTGCACTAGCACTTTAGGTACGATGACATCTGGCAACTGCAAAATAAAAGATTTGTCGTTTTGATATTCATCGCCGTCCTCATCTTCAGTTACAACAGTAGAAGATATTTGCAACTCGTTGACTGCGTTAGTAGGCATTTCATAGCCCCAAACGTCTTTGAATTGTTGCGAAGTAAGATCTATCTTTTGTTGATAACCTTCGTCGATAAACAATTGCATACCGTCTTTAGGATAATCCTTTTGTGGGTTTGCATTGTCGTACTTTTTCTCAGCCGCACGTTTGATGTCGCGTTTGAGCTGTTCAGATAATCTAACAGTTTTCATAAGGCCCTCCTATAGTATAACGTTAGCATTTTTAGTGATCCAATTACGTATCGCTACGTGTTGGCGTAATTCTTTGTTTCTAGCTAGACAACCTTTGACAAGCACAACTTGATACTCGACTACCAGTTTGTCAGCTAGTTTCATAATGTTGTCCATTTTGGTGTCTTCCGCTCTTGCAGCGACAGCGTTGGCCAACGCATACAACAACGCTGGGTTGTCATCTGCTTTGTACTTAGATGGATCTTTGATGATCGCATCTATGTCAGGTAGTTTGCTAGCAATCTCTTTGAAAGCTACAAACTCGCCAGCTGCTCCGTCGCCAACTAAAGAGGCAACACCATAGAACAATCTAGTTGGGTCAGCGTTTGCTCGTTGGAGCTTTTTGCTAACCATTGACCATGCACGTGGAGTTGGGAACGCATACTCATCAGCATCAAAACTAGACAGAAGTCCAGGTCTGTATTGGATGAATGAGATAACGTCTGTGTCAACACCATGTTGGTGAGCCCATTGAACCCAGTCCTCAAGGATTGGTTCCAACTCATAGTGTGCTAGTCGGTTTCTGACTGGACTTGGCATTTGGTAAACAGCTGCTGAGTCAGTCAATCTATTACCAGCACAAACTAGTGCCCAACCAGCTGGGAGCTCATAATCACCTAGCTGTCTGTTGAGCAATAGTTGTAAGAACGCATTTTGCGTTGCTGGCGGTGCAGTTGGTAACTCGTCAATAAACAAGATACCTCTGTCGCCGTCGCGTTCCGCAATCGGAAACACGTCAGGTACAGCCCATGAAGTGTATTTGGTAGACTCTGGACTAGCTTGAGCTAGATAAGGTATACCTCTTACATCGACTGGGTCGAATAAGTTTGCACGAAAATCAATGATATTCATGTTCATTTCAGCGGCAACTTGAGCTGGTATATCAGATTTACCGATACCTGGGCCACCCCAGATCATTGCTGGATAACCAGCGATAACGGCATCTTTTAGTTCAGCTTTAAGTGCTTGTGGATTTATGGTTTGCATTTTAAGATCTCCATTCTGGATCTACAGTTTTCCATTTAGTTCTAACTGTAGGTATTTTAATTTGAACAGGTGTAGTCATCACAACCCGTTCCCCTTTTTCGACAGTCAGCTTTTCGTGCGGCATTGTTTTCTTCATGACAAAGAGAACCAAAGACGCAGTCAAACCGCCCATCATTGCTGCAGTCATACCACTGAATGTGCCGTAAAAACACACCATTAGCGTGACTGTGATTAGAACGTCAACAAATATATCGTGACCGATAGCTTTGCGACCGCCCGCTTTAAGCGCTAGAATCAGCAAACCTAGCGCCGACAGTATTCCTACCATTAGCATTTCGATTCCTCCAGGCTAGATGAGCCATGTATGCGAACTGAATAAGCTCGATTAATATCCAAAGTGCAGTTGTTAGTGCACTAACCATTGTTGTTGTATTCATAGTAGCCTCCATAGTAAATACAAGATTGAACCGATGCCGACCCCGACACCGAATATTAAAAGTGAGTATTGAATACTCGTCGCGATACCAAAGAGCACGAACAGAACGCCCGTGCCCATTAGTACAGATCTAAAATAATCTTTGATCATTGTTATCTCCTTACCAAGATGATTCATACCAGACCTCTTTGCCCTCTTCGAGCCATTGCAAAGCGTCCTTGCAGAACTTAAGATCTTGCTGTTTGAAGTCCTTCATCGCCTCTTCTTGGAACTGCTGTCCCCAAAAGAAACCGTCTGGACAAAACGGCAAGCTGTCGTTCTCCACTTGTGTTTGCAAGCTTAGAATGTCGTCTTTATTCAAGATCAATACGTCGCCACCATTGAACCCATCAGGTCCCATAATGCCTTGCATCTTTGTGCCATTCTTCTCATGCCACAACTCCGTCATAAATTGTTGGAGCCGAGCGTGCTTACGCCAGTAATATGGAGCTTCCATTCTGTCGCCAATATTGTCTTTAATATCAACAACGTTATCTGGTTGCTCCGGCTTTGGGTGTAAAAACCCTGCATATACGTCTAATCCCATAGTTACCTCCTCGTTTGTGTAATGGGTGCTGAACTTTTCATCCCAGCATGGTCGTTCCGGTGACACCGCCACGCACTTTAGTACGACTGCGTGATGTCGTTTGTCGGAAGTGATACACATCCAACATAAACCTATATGGAAGCACAAGAGCCCCATCGATTTTGATGCGCTGTTAAATGGCCCTTGGGGGCTTCTTGTGCAGTGGCTTGGTTCCCCGTGGTTCCACATGGTTCCATTACTCGTGGAACACAATTGAGGCTGTAAGAACAACGATTCTAGGTTGTGGTTCCATGGTTCCATGTAAAAATAACATTCATTCATAGTTCTTTATCCTTGGTCGGTGGTCGACCGTAATTAAGCACGTTCTGATTTTCGCGGAACCGTGGAACCGCAGGCAAGTAGCCCCCGCCGATTCGTTGCAACGGCAGGCTTTTCGCTGGTTCCATGAAACGGTTCCACATCGGGGCAGGTCCGTGGAACACGTGGAACCAGATTCAAGATTGGCATATGCATGCAGGCACACTCGCATACGCTCGTGATGATAGTAGTATGTATAGGCATGATAGTAGCTCCTGGGGGGTTTGAAGGGGGTCCGCCCCCTCATCGGGTGGATTCCGGGCGCGAAGCGGGCGGATGGTTAGCACAAAAAAAGAAGGGACGCCCGAAGACGCCCCTAGATGGCTAACTGTTTAGTTTAGTTAGAATTGAATTGGTCAGAGTTGACCGAAGAATTAGATTTGATAAACCTAATGAATTGATAACCGCTCCAAATGAAGCTGGTTATTAGTAGAAATATCCAGATGGATAATAGAGCTAAGAATATGTCTAACATTGCGCTCTCCAATGTTCAACCAGAGCCCAAATGGACTCTGGTATGTAATGGCTACTCACGACTCCCTCACAGGTTGTTGAGGGTTCATGCCGGGTAGCTCTGGTTGGACAAGTTCTTCCTCGTGGAGTTCCCGTCTGATCTCTTCGTCGACACGATCTAGCTCTTGTTCGAAGTTAGATGTGTTTTCGATACGATCTTCGTCCCCAGTTGTGATGATAGTAGGTTGCTCTACTAGACCGCGACCGAAGTCGGATGCAAATGTGGTTGCTTTCTGCGTCGCCCACTTTGTAACTGGAAGGACAGCTTTCGCCGTCCCTCTTGCTACGCGACCAAGATAATATCCTAGTTGCATTATTTGCTCTCCGGTGTCCACTCTCTAGCGAAAGATGTCACTGATGTGCCACCTTGTAGACTAGCGTGTGGTTTGAGTTTGAACGCCACTGAGCCGTCTTCTTTAAGGATAAAGAATTCGAACATGTCTCTGATGCTAGTCATCGCGTAGCTGTCAGGTCCTTCCTTCGCTTTTTTATCGAAGTTAGGGTTCGCTACTTTAGCGTCCAAGTTGAGGTTACCGCCTTTAGATACCGATAACGCTCTGTCTTTACGAGCCTCGATGGTGTCAACATCAAAGCTAGTTTCATATTTTTGTTTAGCCATAATAATCTCCTATTTAGCTAGTTATGCGAGTAAACCTATTACTCACTTCATAGAACTATATGGAAGAGACAGCTTGTCTGGCTTTTGTCTTGAGCCCCTGCTATAAAACTGAAACAAGGTTCCAAACGCCGAAAACAGAAAGGTAGTTACGAAAGCGAATCGGGGTCGGGGGTGGGTCGCTGGCAGAGGGGAGGGGGAATGTGAACGCGATATAAGAAACATTTTTCAAAAAAAATTTTCGCGCAAAAAATTTACAAGTTATCTACAAATAAGATATGCTTACGATATGAGCCTTGTAGCAAATCAAGAAATGCAAGTGACCGAAGAAGACAGAATTGAACTTCAGTCCCATTACCCATACGCCGGAGTTAAATTGTCCGAGCTTTCTGTACAAGAAGAAAGGCTAATTTTATTTCATTTGAGGGGCCTAACTAAAGCTGCAGCTGGACGTGCGGCAGGCTACCGTAACATGGATCATGTGTACGAGGTTTTTAAAAAACCAAAAATAGAACAAGCAATTGGGTACCTAAGAGAAGAGATGCGTGAAGAGGTAAGGTTCGATCGAAACACGGCCACCACCATGTATCTTGAGGCCCACCGAAAATCGGCCACCGCCACAGAAGAAAAAAACGTCGTCGACTCCCTATGTAAACTACATGGGTTATTCGCTCCTGAACAAGCGACCCAGGTCAATATAAATGTAGACAAGATCCAACAACTAGAACGATTGCCGGATGCCGAGCTTCTAAAACTAGCCGGCGTAGATACTTCATACTTAGAGCCCAAGGGAGATGACGATGACTAAATATGCGCAACAAGCGAAAGCTACAAAAAGAAAGCGTAAGAAAAGTTTTCCAGACCTTAATAAAGACGGAAAAATAACCCAAGCCGATATTCTAATGGCTAGGGGGGTTATTAAAAAGAAAAAGAAAAAAGGGAAAAAATAATGCATTGTATAAACCAAAAGCCAAAGAAAATGAAAATGGCTAACAAGAAAAAATCTAAAGGTACAACTAAGAGAGGTTACCGTGGCGGTAAAAAGAAAAGCTACTAAGCGAAAAAGTACAAAGAGAAAAGGCGCAACACCTACCAACAAAGCTCTATACGCAAGAGTCAAAGCAGAAGCTAAAAGAAAATTCAAAGTATATCCTTCAGCCTATGCCAATGGTTGGTTAGTGAGAACCTATAAAAAACGTGGCGGTGGGTATAGATAATGGCTAAGCCTACCGGCGGCTTAACCGCGTGGTTTGGCAAAGGGCCAAAAGGCGATTGGGTAGATATAGGTGCCCCAAAGAAAAAAGGCAAATACCAAGCTTGCGGTAGAAAGTCCGCTAAAGGTAAAAGTAAACGTAAATATCCAAAATGCGTTCCCAGATCAAAAGCTCGGACCATGACTGCAGCACAAAAACGTAGCGCAGTTAAGAGAAAAAGAGCGGCGGGTAATCCAGGCGGGAAACCTCGTAATGTGAAAACCATAGTTAGGAAAAGAAAACCTACTACAAGAAGGAGAACTCGTGCCAAGAAAAAGAAGTAAAATGCCCGCTAGGAATAAAAGGAACTTTAGAGCAACTAAAAAAGGTGCTGGAATGACTAAAGCAGGTGTAAAAGCCTACAGAAGAATGAATCCAGGCTCTAAACTTAAGACAGCGGTAACAGGAAAAGTTAAAAAGGGGTCAAAAGCGGCTAAAAGACGTAAATCTTATTGTGCAAGAAGCGCAGGACAGATGAAAAAGTTCCCAAAAGCAGCTAAAAACCCAAATTCTAGGCTAAGACAGGCTAGAAGACGTTGGAAATGTTAAGAAAGGAGAAAAAATAATGGGATATGGCAAAGGATACCCTAGAAAGTCGGTAAAAAAAGCTAAAAAACCGGCTATGAAGAAGAAAAAAGCTACTAAGAAGAAGAAAACTTACCGTTATTAGGCGTGACAGACCTTCAGAAGCTAGAATGCTATAAGTGTAAGAAGCTTTTAGCAGAAAATCTCGTATTACCTAAAGGTTTATGCGTGTATTGTGCTGCCGACGAGGCAGAACAGCTTCCCCAACCTAAAAAACAAAACAAAGAACAAAAAGCAGCGCAGACAGCACAGTTACGGGCCGAGCAGGAGCTCGCGAAGAGAATACTAGCACGAAAACGCATGTTGCCTTTTGTAGAAAAGTTTAATCCAGACTACCAAGCAGGTTGGGTACACAAAGATATCTGTAAAAGGTTAGAAAAGTTTAGTCAAGATGTAGCTAATAAAGAATCCCCCCGACTGATGTTGTTCATGCCCCCGAGGCATGGCAAATCAACGTTAGCTAGTATCGCTTTTCCTGCTTGGCATCTTGGGCGTAACCCCGAACATGAGTTTATAAGTTGTTCCTACTCTGGATCTTTGGCTATGAGCTTTTCAAGAAAAGTTCGACAAGTCCTAAGAGAGCCGAGCTATAAAAAAGTATTTGAAGATACAAGACTAGACAAAGATTCTCAGTCAGTGGAATCTTGGCAAACGACCCAGGGCGGTGGATATGTTGCAGCTGGTGTCGGCGGTGGTATCACCGGTAAAGGTGCGCACATATTATTAATCGATGAC
>MDSX01018222.1_pt1 | contig 10878 bp, 12 predicted proteins | sample 811141 | NCBI WGS metagenome assembly MDSX01 (sample SAMN05326642, study PRJNA326480) | marine metagenome | isolation source: seawater | place: Atlantic Ocean: South East | collected 2010
TCAGAATCAGGTTCAGAATCAGGTTCAGAATCAGGTTCAGAATCAGGTTCAGAATCAGGTTCAGAATCAGGTTCAGGTTTTTTATCATCATCAGGTTTTTTAGTTTTATCATGGTCTATTTTGGGGTGATGGTAGTTTTCGGTGTCATCTTCATAAGAAAAACCTTCTTTATTATTTAAAAATATTTTATGAAAAGTTCCGATAAGTAATGATGATAACATAGCGACATTGATACTATCATAAATATAGTATATAAGTATTCCTGAAATAATAATTATAGTAGACGAGTTATAATCATTTTTAGATATATAACCAAAAATGTTTGTTATAATTAAAAACAATAATATATAAAAAAATATAGGAGTTTCAATTAGTTTAATAGTATTTTCAAACATGTATATATTAATGATATAAAATTATTTTATTAATTTTAATTAGAATCTTTACTCGCAAACTGAGCCGTATGAATTGCAATCATTCGTTCGAGACATGCTACCGCTAATAGCATTTTTATTCTGTTCTTCTACCTTCATCTGATTCCTTACAATATGGTTATTACATTTATCGCTACAATTTTTTCTAAGCGTACGTAATTGATTATCTTGATTTAAGACATGCTCGGTTCTATTTACTTCTGCTTTTGTTTTCAACACTCCAATAGTTTTTGCAATTTTTTTTAGAATTTTATTTTTTTTGATAATTTTTTTTAATTTTATATTATGTGTCTTTCTTTTTAAAGCTTTTTTTGCGTTTCTAAATACTTTTTGTTCTTTGGCTATATTAGCTTTAAGTTTACGTTTTTGTTTTTTTAAAGCTTTTTTAAGTTTTTTACTAACAAATTGTTCCTGTGTAGATTTATTTAAAGAATTAACTATTAATGTTGTAATAATAGATAATAATACTGATAAATTATATTTTTTAGATATCAATACAAGTAATGGTGTTAATAATAAAATAAATACTATTGAATTATAATCATTGTTATATATAAAATTTAATAAAATTAAAATGTATATAAAATTGTATATTATTGATTCCATTAATATACTCTTATAAAATAATAAATAATTATATTTATTATTTTAATACATATTTATTGAGTTTTGCAGGGTGCTAGCAACTATCATCGAGACAGTTGTTAATACCGGTTTTGCGGTCCGTATAACCTCGCGCGCAGCTGCTTGGCGAGATTGCGCGACCTTTTTCTCTCGTTTGCAGCTCTTTTAATTTCTCGTATCTTAGCATTTGAACAATTTATTTGTCTTTTTTTTAAAACGCTATTTATCATCTTATTGTAAGACTTTTGTCGTGCTATTTCAATTTGTCTTGCTCTTTCTTCTGCTTTTTTTCTTGCGGCTTCGGAGGCGGCGGCGTCCGCGCGTATGCGTTCTTGTATTTTTTTTTGTTCATTCAACCACGCAATACGTTGATTTTGTAGTATTTTTTGTCTTTGCGCACGCGCCGCGATCTCAGCCTTATACTTTCTTTTCAGGTCCCGGCGCCGCTGATCCCAACAGGCCCGGCGTACATTTGGCTTTTTTTTTTTGCATTTACTGTGCGTCTGTTTCGCGAACGGCCCGAACATACGTATAGCGGGTTTGAGCCACCACGGCTTGCGGCGTCGCACCCTCCGCCGCCGACGGTGACGGCGTCGCCGGCCTTCAACAGTGTCGTATATTAAATCATAAGAAATAGTCAATATTATTCCACAAATAATTATAGCACTAGTATTATTGTAAAAACAAGACATAAAAGATAATGCTGTTATCATAAAAAATACAGTGGTGTATTTAGAATTAGATATTAGTAAAAATAAAACAATAAAATATGTTATATAACAGAATATATCAGTGTTTGTAAGCATCATATTAATATAATAATATATTATAAATTGAACAATATATTAAAGATTAAAATATATTAATGAAAAATTCTCTTGGTATAGTTCAATTATATAATGAGCCTCAATATGGTCGTACAAAATGTACATCGAAAAATATAGATCAACATTTTATGATAGTTTATGAAATAACTGCTAATGATTTTTATGACGATAGTTATAAAAATATTTTAGATTATTCTATTAAAAATATTGGATATTGCCTAATTAACAATAAAAGTATCAACAATGTTAGAAATCAACAATTAGATATAGTTGAGATTATAGAATTACCTACATTAGAACAAGTAGGAATAATAAAAACCATCTGGCTTAAATTATTTCAGCTTAAATTTAAGAAATATTTATCAAATAAATAATAGTTCTTAATATTTTAGATAATATTGATCAATCTATTTTAGCAAGAGTTTCTATTTCATTTTTAATATGATTTATTTTTTTTATTAATTCTTTTTTCTCATATTTTGCAGCAGCTGATTGTTCCTTAGAGTATGTATCATGTTTTTCTATATTCTCTAAATGCCTAAATAAAATAGTAAGAGCAGTTTCGGTTTTATATTTTTCATTTAAAATAATTTCATAATGTTTTAAAAATTCATTATAAATCATATTTAAATATTCATTTTCATCTTTTCTACGTTTTGCTTCCTTAAATTTATCAATAAATATTTTATTTGAATTATTTACAGAATTTTTAAGTTTTTGATATAAAATATCGTTATTAGCTATATTCATTATATATATAATATGGATATAAAATTGCACTATTTATCATAATAAACGTAAAGTATTACTATTTTTAACATTATATTTAAAATATATAAAATCTAATTATATATAATATTTAGGATGTCGTCCAAAAACATAGAGCCTCTTTTACAAGAACACGGTAATAGGTATGTACTATTTCCTGTTGAATACGAAGATGTGTATGAAATGTATAAAAAAGCAACAGATAGTTTTTGGAGAGTTGATGAAGTAGATTTATCAAAAGATATGAAATCGTGGAACACGTTATCTAATGAAGAAAAACACTTTATTAAAATGATTTTGGCGTTTTTTGCAGCTAGCGATGGAATTGTATTAGAAAATTTGGGAACAAGGTTTATGAGTGATGTTCAAGTTTCGGAAGCCAGGGCATTTTACGCGTTTCAGATAGCTATGGAAACGGTTCATAGTGAAATGTATAGTTTATTAATAGAAAAATACGTAACAGATCGCGAAGAGAAAGATAAGCTATTTGGAGCTCTTAATGAGTTTGAATGTATAAAAAAAAAAGGGGATTGGGCTATTAAATGGATTCAAGATAAACGGTCGAGTTTTGCAAGTAGGTTAGTAGCATTTGCCTGTGTAGAGGGTATATTTTTTTCTGGGGCGTTTTGTTCAATATATTGGTTAAAGAATAGAGGTTTAATGCCTGGTTTAACATTTAGCAATGAGTTAATAAGTAGAGACGAAGCATTGCATACAGAATTTGCTATTTTACTATATAGTAAATTAGTAAAGAAGTTGGATAAAAAACGTGTATTGGATATAATCAAGGAAGCGGTTGATATAGAAAAAGAATTTATTACAGAAGCCCTACCATGTAGATTAGTAGGAATGAATAATGAATTAATGAAACAGTATATAGAATTTGTAGCTGATAGATTATCTTTACAGTTGGGGTATGATAAAATATACAATACAGCGAATCCATTTAGTTTTATGGAAATGATAAGCATGGAGGGAAAAACAAATTTTTTTGAGAAAAGAGTGGGGGAGTATTCGTTGGCAAATAAGAAAAATAACGACGATATATTTGAATTTAGTAGTACTTTTTAATTAAATTAAAAAAATGCTTAAAAAAATTATCGAATTATAAGATAATGGTTGTAGAAACAACGAAAAAAATACTTATGCTCCCTTTTAGACTAACCTATAAATTTGTTACATTAATTAAGGAAGAAGGTGCTAGATTATTTGATAACGAGGATGAATCTTTTACAGAAGAAATTTTAGGAGATCCTGCAACTACACCGTACAATAGCACTTTAATAATTGATACATATGAATATGATTATGTTGTTAGTAAATTAAGAAGTTTTTTTAAATCAAGAGGATTTTTAGAAGCCCATCCACAAAATAGATTAAGTATATTAGCCGCATGTGAGGATCCGTGGACCGTTGCTAGTTTTAATTATGCGGGATCGATTTGGCCTTTACCACAAACTGGGCAAATGTGGTTAGAATATGAATTATTAAAAAATCCAAAAGTGCCCGGATTTTTTTGCCAATCGACAAGTTATCGTCAGGAACCAAACCCTACACCTGGAAGACATGATCTAATTTTTCCATTATTTGAATTCGAGATGCACGGTGGTATGGAAGAATTAATTAAAATGGAAAAAGATTTACTAGCACATCTAGGTTATGATACAGGTAAATTTGTTAGAGGCAAATATTTAGATGTAGCGAAACATTATGGTACAGAAGAATTAGAGCACGAGCACGAGCAAGGTTTAGCGGATGATTTTTCAAAAACATATTTCTTAACAGATTTCCCAGAATACACTAGTCCTTTTTGGAACATGAAACGCAATAAAGATACCAAATTAGCTAATAAAGTAGATGTTATAATGAGTGGTCAGGAAACTATTGGTTCTGCTGAACGAGAAGTAGACAGAGATGTAATGAGAAAAAGATTTAATACAATTTCGGATGGAGGGTACAAAGATAAATTGTATGAATTATTCGGCTCATCGAGAACCAACGATGAGCTAGACGAGTATTTTATGTTTGATTTTTTCAAACGTTCAGGAGGTGGAATAGGAGTAACAAGATTAATTAGAAGTATGAAGATGGAAGGGTTAATACCAGAAAGAGGTTAATTATTGCGGAGTTTTTATTATAAATAAATGTATTTTTATAATAAAATGTTTTCAGTATTTTTACAAGGAGGATTAGGAAACCAACTATTTCAGCTATTTACGGCACTGGCATATTCATTAAGATATAATATTCAATTACAGATTCCTACATATAAATGGGACATAGATACTAGACCTACATATTGGGATACACTTTTTAAGAAATTAAAAGATTTTAATTATATAAATGATAATTTAAAACCAGGTAATTTTCCTAGATATATAGAGAGCGGTTTTGAACACAGAGATATTCCTAAAAATGATAATTTTATTTTATTTGGATATTTTCAGTCGTATAAGTATTTTGATAAAGAGTTTGATGCTATAATGAAAAAATTTGGTATAAAACTATTACAACAGGTAGTTAGAGGTAAATATCTAAAATTTCCTCAAAGTATTTCATTACATTTTAGAATAGGTGATTACAAGCATCATCAATTTCATTGGTTAATAATGGATAATTATTATTATATAAATAGTTTAAACTATATAATTAACAAAACTAATAAATCAGATTGGGATGTTATCTACTATTGTGAGGAGAAAGATAATGAAGAAGTAGAACAAAGAATAAGATGGATAAAACGTAGATTACCTGATTTAAAATTCCACAAGGCGAATCAAGAAATGAAAGATTGGGAACAAATGTTGTTGATGAGTGCATCTACTCATAATGTAATATCAAATAGTAGTTTTAGTTGGTGGGGGGCATATTTTAATGCAAATACAGAAAAGATAGTTACTTATCCAGAAAAATGGTTTGGAGTAGCTAAAAAAGATAATAATACAAAAGATTTATGTCCGCCAAGTTGGACAAAAATAACGGATGATAAGAATATTAAAATTAAGAATTAATTTATTTAATTAGCAATGTGCGTTAAAGACTTAAACTAATAATTATATTGAATATAATGTTAGTAATAACTAATTGGAATGGAAGATTAGGAAATAATATTATGCAGATTATAAGAGCAATACATTATGCAAAAATTAATTTCCACTCAGAAATTAATTTTCCGGATACTAAATATTTAAGAACAAATAAACTATATATTAATATTGAAAAAGCTAATGCAGTAATAATTAGAAACGATTTTTTTTATTTAAATAAATTAGGATTAGAAGATCCATGTCCAGAACAAATGAAAAAGTATTTTATAGAATTTGTAAAACCCATGTTGATTGTTAACGCAATAGAAACATTAAATAACGCACTACATATTCATATAAGAGGTGGTGATACGTTTAGTAATAATCCTCATGGTAAATATTTACCACCACCTCTAATTTATTACAAAACGATTATTGAAAGTCAAGATTGGGATGATGTAAAAGTTATATTTGAAGATAATATAAACCCATGTGTGAATGCACTAAAAAATTTAAATTATAAAAACGTAGAATTAATATCAGACAGTTTACAAAAAGATTTACAGATATTAGGTAGTAGTAAAAACCTTGTTTTAGGTCCAGGAACATTTGGATTATTAGCATATTTTCTTAGTGAGGAATTAGAAAGTTTGTATATACCACGCTATGTGTTAGACGAAATGCCAAAAGGAGAGTGGGGTGTAAAATTAAATATAGTTGAGCTACCCAATTATATTAAATGTGGAGAATGGAGAAACACAGCAGAACAGAGGAAAATATTAGTTAATTATAAATAATTTAAATAAATAATTTAAATAAACAATATAATTAGTATTATGAGTTCTTATTTAAACATTAACTTACCTATATGTCCATTGAGTGATGGAAAATTTAAAATACCTGAAACTATTAATCGAATATGGTTAGATGTTGGAACATCGCTTAATTCGCCTAATGGAGCTCAATATTTAAAACGCCATAAAGATGGATTTGTAATAGGTTTTGAATGTAACCCTCAAATGTACTTTTCCATTTACTCGATGTATTATATAAACAAAAATAAATGGTTAGTAGATAAGGACCATCCGTCTGCTAAAATAGAAAGTGAAAAAAGAATTAAAAATCAAAAATACAATATATTTGAAGATACAGAAGAATTTATAAAAAAAGAAGATTATTTAAATAGATATATATTTATTCCAGTAGCAATAAGTAATACGGAAGGAATTAAAACCTTATATAATAATAAACATGAAGGGTCATCCTCGCTAGAAAAAACATGGGGTGGTATAGATATAAATAATAAAACAGATGTTATGGCTTTTAAATTGAGAAAATTTATTGAAATGATTCCAGAAAGATTTACATATATAGAACATTTAAAAATAGATTGTGAAGGACATGATTTAAATGTTTTAAAATCTTGTGAGGATTTAATAGGTAGAATAGCTGTTATTACAATAGAAGAAAAAAACGCAAGAGGTTATTTATTAGATACAGGAATATTTGAATTTTTAGAAGAGCAAAAAGGTGGTTATACTTTTATAAATAAAAAATATAAAAATCTGTTAGGTAAGTTAGATTATTATATTAGGGTTTAGTTATTTATGTCAAGAATTTTTTTATCTCATTCTCAATTTTTTCATTGTATTTAATATTAGAGTGAAAATCTCCGCCAGTTGTTATAATTTCTAATTTATTAACAAGCATAGATGTACCAAACATTAATTGCCAACTATTTTTAATTGGTGAAAAGATTAATATTTTTGCATTAGGATTCATAAAAAGAATATTAGTTAAATGTGCTCCTTCTATTGTTACAAAATGTGTCATTTTATTGAATAATTTAACTTGTTCTTCAAACGTTTTAGTAGCCATATCTATAACAATCTCATCAAACATGTCGTTTAAATTATTATCATAGTTTTCAATTTTTCTTCTACTAGCATCATTACGAAAATATAATACTTTATAATCAGATAAGGGATTGTTATCGGTTCTTTCGAGATTATATTTATTAAATACAGCAGATCTTACAATTTTAATTACATTATTAAAGTATTTACTTTTACGTATATTGCGGTCAAACTTGGCCCCGAGCTGCGCCTTGGGAAATGGAGTTTCTGAAATACTATCATTTATTTTATAGTTAATGTTTAAATAATCAATTAATATTTTTGTAATTTGATATTCCCAATCGCTTAGATCATTGTCTAAAATCCAACATATTGAATTATTTTCGATATATTTGACAATAGCATGAAATAAATTATCATGAAAAAAATGAGCTATATTTACAGGGTTATTTTTCCAATGATGTTTTATATAACAATTATTCATTATTTAATATAGTCAAATATATTATTGTTTTGTAAATAACGTGGTATTTTTTCATCAGTAAAATCTAAAACTTCTATATTAAATGGTTTTCTAAGATCGAATACATACACTTTATCATCTATTGCTTTTTGCAGTACCTCTTTATCTGCAAATTTTCTAAATTCAGGATGACTATATTTATGAAATTTATTCAACATATATTCAATAGGCATAACCCAACTCATATGACAGCCATATTGTGTAGTGGTTTTATTAGGTAGATCTCTTAGATTTTTAATAAGAATACCTTTTTTTCTAGTAGTGTTATTTTTAACCATATAATATTTATATATGGTAGGAGATGAGAAATTACAATTAGTCCATAAATAATTATTTTTGAAAAAGAACTGATTAAGTTTAATACCAAGTGGTTTATGTTTCTGCTTTAATTCTTCAATGAGAGGTTTATATGAATTTTTGTATATAATTTCATCTATATCATGATCAATTATAATATCGTCATCTTGTAAATTAAATGATGGATCATTGAAAAACCATGATCTTTGTATAGGCTCGTTTAAAGAATGTATAAGTTTACCATCATTATAAGCATATTCTACATAATTTGTGATATCAACTTTTTTATAATAAAGTTTACTTAATAGATTTTCTGGAATAAGATGAATAACAGTTTCCATTTCATAGTCTTTTTTTATTCCTGTATGTGTAAAATTATATTCGTATAAGCATAATTTGTCAATGTGGTCCCATCCTTCAATGAGATTAGCAATTACAAAAGGAAGTTCGTGTTTACTATAACAATAAGATTTTAGATATAGCATTATATATATATAATACAATGCTTAAATATATATTTATTAACTTATTATAAATGGTTAAAATAATAGCTGAAATAGGGATAAATCATAATGGCTCGATGGAAGAATGTAAAAGAATGATAATGTTGGCGAAGGTTGCTGGATGCCATTATGCTAAAATTCAAAAAAGAAATCCAGATGTATGTGTTCCTGAACATCAAAAATCTGTAATGAGAAAAACACCATGGGGTGAAATGACTTACCTTGAATATAAATATAAATTAGAATTTACAGAAGAACAAATAAAAGAATTGTGTGAATATTCAAAAGAGATAGGGATTGAATTTTTTGCTAGTGTGTGGGATGTAGATAGTGCTAAGTTAATGTCAAAATATACACGTATAGCAAAATTAGGTAGTCCAGTGATAAATAATTTGGAGTTATTAAAAGTTACAAGACAAGAATTTGATTATGTTATCATGAGTACAGGAATGAGCACAGAAGAGGAAATAGAAACAGCGGTAGACTCAGCAAATCCAGATGTAATTATGCATACAAATTCAACCTATCCCTGTCCACCCGAAGATTTAAATCTAAGATACATAGAACATTTAAAGGAAAAGTATTCAGATAAAGAAATAGGATATAGTGGGCACGAGTATGGATTGGTAACAACATATGCAGCTGTTGTATTAGGATCTACATGGATAGAACGGCATATAACATTAGATAGAACGATATGGGGAAGCGATCAAACAAGTAGTATAGAGCCAGATGGTTTAATTAAGTTGGTAAAGGGAATTAATTCAATCGAAAAGGCAATGCAGTATGAACCAGGTCCTAGAAAACAATTTGAAGGTGAAAACTTAAAAAAAAATACTTTAAGGAAATAAATAATTAGTTAATAAATACTATTTAAAGAGTTTTAGAAATTTAATATCAATTATTTTTATGTGAGAATTATAAAGTTTTTCAAAGTATGGGATTATGATTTTAAATAAATTATTTAAATCAAAGTTCTCAGTTTTATAAATTTCACAGCCATTTTTCCCAAATGGTTCTGTTTGATAATTTTTTAATTTTTTAATTAATTCTTCAATTTCAAAATTATACTCTTTATTTTCATTTAATTCATTTAAACAATGTAAAGTTATTAAATTATTATTAATAGGTGTATTTTTATTACTAGATTAATCATAATTTATAATACATTTATTATAATATATTAGATCATCATTATTATACCATTCCCGCATAATATTATCTATTATAATTAATTATAAATTTTTAATTTGCTTAATTCTTTACATGTTCCGCTGCTTTCTTGATCTGGATTATCATCATTTATATTTTCAAATAGTTCTAAACCTCTTGCTGCTTGTTCGGGTGTCATATACATATTCCAACCCATTGATTTTATAGGGTCATCTTTATATAAAAGATAATTGATTCCATCATCGGACATAGTTCTTCCCTCGTATCTAACTGTTCTAAACCAATCATAAGCTTCTTTATCATCTAATAAAATCATTCCTCCTTTTCCTATTGGTATATGTTTTCTAATATGAAAAGATAAACAATAAAATGTATTAGATATATACATTCCACGTTTCATTCTTACCGCACTATCATAGATTGGATATGGTTTTAATTGGTATGCACCGCTCCATTCTATATCTTCAAACTCTACTTCACAATTAGCATGTTTAATCGTACAAGGTACAGAAATCCATGTTTTTGATGGAATAGTTATTTTTCCTGATGCATTTAAATATTTTAAACATAAAAAAAGTGCATCTGTACAATTATCAACCGATACGGCATACTTACTACCAGCGTATTCTGCTATACGTTTTTCAAATAGGTCTACAACCCCCCACGCATCTTTAACGTTGTATTTTATCATTATTTCATTAAATTTTTCTTTTTCTTTATCCCAAATATCACGTGCTTTATATATTTTTTTATTTGAAGCAAAAATTCTTTTATAATAACCTCCATCAATATATTTTTGTTTTGTGGTAACACTTTCTAGCTTTGTTTCCGAGTTATAATAATTTAA
>MDSX01063104.1_pt1 | contig 10873 bp, 8 predicted proteins | sample 811141 | NCBI WGS metagenome assembly MDSX01 (sample SAMN05326642, study PRJNA326480) | marine metagenome | isolation source: seawater | place: Atlantic Ocean: South East | collected 2010
ACCCCTCGTTTCGAAGACTTACCCTTTAAAAAATATTGTTAATGCTCAAAAAGACTTTGTATCAAAAAAATATGTCGGTAAGCTGGTTCTTTTGCCATAATGAAAATTAAGCAAATAGATGTTTTTCAGTTAGATCTTCCCTATTCAGGAGGGGTTTATTCCTTATCTGGCGGTAGAGAGTACTCAGTTTTTGATGCTACTATTGTTCGAGTTTTAACCGATACAGGTATTGAAGGTTGGGGTGAAAGCACCCCTTTTGGGTCGAATTATATTGCCGCTCATGCTAAGGGGGTGCGAGCTGGCATTGATGAGATTGCTCCTAGCTTGCTTGGAAAAGATCCTAGGCACCTAGACCGAATCAATGAAGTAATGGATAACGCTTTAACCGGACACAATCATGCAAAAACACCGCTCGATGTTGCCTGTTGGGATATTTTTGGAAAATCTGTAGAGATGCCTGTATGTGATCTCTTGGGCGGTAATACCAATGAACCGTTGCCCTTAATTTCATCAATCTATGCTGGTGAACCAGATGATATGAGAGAACGAGTTCAAAGGCATAGGAATTTGGGGTATCGTGGGCACTCAATTAAGCTTGGGGACGACCCTCATGACAATGCAAATAGAATTGAAGCTTGTTTGGCTGACCGTAAGAGTGGAGAGTACTTTATTGTGGATGCGAATGGAGGACTGACTGTCGAATCTGCACTGAGGTTGCTGAATATTCTTCCAGGTAGATTGGATTTTGTATTGGAGGCGCCATGTGCTACTTGGCGTGAAAACCTCTCTCTAAGAAGACGAACTTCTGTTCCTATAATTTGGGATGAACTTGCTCTAAATGAAGAGGATATTCTTAAAATTGCTGTTGAGGATGGAGCCGATGGTATTGGTTTAAAAATTTCAAAAAACGGTGGTTTAACGAAGTGTCGAAGACAAAGAGATATTTGTCTTTCGGCTGGCTATACAATGAGTGTGCAAGACACAACGGGCTCTGATATCGCATTTGCTGCTATTGTTCATTTGGGTCAGACACTCCCAAAGAAATACCTTCGATGTATTCTTGACTGTAGAGATATGGTGACTGTTAAAATTGCAGATGGAGACTTCGGTGTTGTCAACGGCTTCGTATCAGCACCTCAATCATTTGGATTAGGCGTTAAACCTCGACTTGAGGTTTTAGGTCAGCCATTATTTAGCTATGGGTAAGGTCGATTAAATTTCTGGAAAAAGCTAGGTATTCTTAGTATGCAAATATATTGTATTTCTTGATAGGCCAAGTTGACGAGCGGTTAAAGCCACATTGTAATTACAGTTTTGAAAAGTTGTTCTGATTTCTAGACAAAGGCTTTCTTTTATAGCGTGGCCAGCGCATTGTTGACAAAATTGTGTCCCTGTTTTCTTTGGGCCTAACACTCTAAAGATCTGGTCTTCATTGATGATTCCCTCAGGCGCATGAACTGCCAAGAGGCGCAACTGCTGGTCAAAACTATGAAAGTTATTTTCCCAACTCATGGCTTGCAGTGAATCTATTGCACTTTTATTCAGAGTGTGCTGTGGTGATATTTTTTTCATTAAACTCAGAGCAAGTTTATGAAAGTCCGTTCGCTTGTTCAGCTGCGGCAGCACAAGTTCAAATCCAAATAGTCTATCAGCTAGACCCCTAAGTCTATCATTATCTATCAATGAGCTTACAGGTAAAGTTGAACTTGATATGACAACCCATTTGCTATCATTTTGCTCTTGGTCTCTATTTTGAAGAAGATTATCAATCAGTGTATTTAGGCTTGAAGTAATATCAGAAGAGGCGCAATCTATTTTGTCTAAAAACAATGTTCCTCCACACTCTAATTTATATGATGTGCTTGAGGTTTCAATTATATTGCCAGGTGAAGACTGAATATTTGCTATGAAATGTGCATTAATAGAGTCTAGAGAGGCAGTTTCACAGTCAATAGATATAAACGCTTTTTGACGGTGAGTACGTCTATGAAGATCTTGAGCAACAATTTTCTTGCCCGTACCAAATTCACCTTGGATTACGACAGTGGAGCCAACTTGAATTGATTTTGATGCTAGCTTCATATTATATTGAAGTGCCTCATCATCAAAAATAAAGCCCTTATCATCAATTAAATTTGCGACGTGATTTTGAGAGATAGGTTCTATTGGAAGAAGAACCTGATCTCTTTTAAGCATGTTTGATGAAGAGTGATTTATTACTAAACGCGCAAAATAAACAGATTGAAGCCAGTCCGTTATTTTCGTTTCGCCATTTTTTACAAGCTTATCTAGAATCAAAGAGTAATTTTCATGGAAAAGATCAGAAAAGTGGGACCCAATACTTGCATTCATGCCTGCAAGAATTTCAATGGCTCGTCGATTGATTCCTAGTACTTTACCATCATGATTAAATGCTATCATTCCAGCACTTTGTGTTGCAAGGTACTCTTGACGAGGATGCAGAAGAATAATGAAACTATCAGTATTTTCTTCAATAAATAATCTATTTTCAATATTTGACGCAGCCATGTTTACAAGAACATTAGTATGATTTTGTCTTGCTGCAATTTCTGAAGAAGCATCTAAAAGTCCAACAAGTTCTTGACGACTATTGTAAATCGGAGCAGCCACACATGAGACTTTAGCTTGGGCTGAAAAGTAATGTTCAAGACCTGTTACCTTAGATGATTCACCAGTATGCAGTGATAGTCCCAATGCATTTGTACCTCTAACTTCTTCAGACCATATTGAGCCTGGGATTATAGATTTTCCACAAATTGAGTTTTTAAACTCATTGTCCATTATTTGATCAAGAACAATACCTTCAGTATCAGCAAACGCAATCAAATAATTTGAACCTGCTATTTGTGAACTTAGTAATTCAAGTTCAGGTCTTGCAAGCATATGAACTCGCTCGAGTTTCTCTCTGCGTAAATTGAGTTCTCTGTTCGATAGGACATTTTGATCTGGACTGGAGTTAGGATTAAGGCCCAAATTGACACATCTCTCCCAGCTATCAGCAATTGGCTGAGCGACATCATCATGCGAGAAATGTCCAGTCAGTTCAAGACTTGATCGAGCTTTACTAAACGAAGAATTCATTTTAAATAGAAATTTCAAAGATATATATATCTATAGATATATTACACTATTGTCTCAAAAAGTTCACTAATTGACCAATCAAAGTTCAAAATTTGAACACTTATAGTTATGTAAAAATAATTTTCATTGTGTAAAAAACACTTTAAATTTTTAATTTTTTTTTGGAGAATACACATTGAAAGCACAAGTACTACATAAATATGATGATGATTTAGTGGCCCCATCTTGGGTGGATTATGAGGATGTACCAGATCCAATAATTGAAAAAAGTTCCGATGTGATTGTTCGAATTGGTGGTGCAGGTGTTTGCAGAACAGATTTACATATTATTGAAGGAGTTTGGCGCGATTCACAGGACTCTGATGGAAACTTATTGCCATTAATTATGGGGCATGAAAATGCAGGATGGATTGAAGATGTAGGGTCGGAAGTGCAAGGCCTCAAAAAAGGCGATCCTGTAATAGTTCACCCAAAAATAACAGGTGGAACATGTATTGCATGCAGACGCGGACATGACATGCATGGCGATGATGGTTCTTTTCCGGGAGTAAGTTGTGATGGAGGATATGCAGAAGCGCTTAAGACTTCTGTTCGTAACATAGTTAAATTGCCTCAGACCTTAATACCAAAAGAGGTAGCTGCATATGCGGACGCTGGTCTAACGGCTTATCGAGCAGCTAAAAAAGCTTCGCGTCATTTATTGCCAGGAGAAAAATGTGTTGTCATCGGTTCAGGTGGTTTAGGGCATATTGGAATTCAGGTTTTAAGATCTATGTGCGCAGCAGACATTATTGTCGTTGACCCGTCAGATCTTTCACTTGCCTTGGCAGAGTCATGCGGAGCAGATGCATTGGTTAAAGCCGACGGTAATGAGGTTCAGAAGGTGCTAGAGCTCACAAACGGACGTGGTGCTGAAGCTGTTTTAGATTTTGTTGCTGAGCGTGGGACAACTGCAAAAGGTCTAGCGATGACGCGTGATATGGGCAGCTACTATGTTATTGGTTATGGTGAAGACATCAATGTAAGTGCCTTTGAGATGATTACTACTGAAAAAAATATTATAGGAAATTTAGTTGGAACCTGGGCTGAATTAACTGAGCTGATGGAGCTTGCTAACAGAGGGCATGTTCATCTTGCAACACAAGAATTTTCATTAGAGAACGCTAATGAAGCTTTACAAGCGTTAAATGGTGGAAAGGTTAAAGGGCGTGCAGTCCTTGTGCCATAAAAGAGAGAAAATGATAGGTGTTATTTTTACACCCAAATAAACTTAGGAGAAAGTAATGAAATTTAAAACATACAAAAGCGGACTTCTCGCAGCGATATGTACTTTTACATTTTCGCAAGGAGTAAGCGCTGATACGTGGAGTGATCAATTTCCGCATATCAAAGGAACTGGAGATATTCCAGGTGAGTGTTCTTATGAAGCTATGTCTCAAAAAGACTATAGTGGTAGGAAAATTAGCATCATAACTCATGCTGTTCCAGTAATGGGTGAGCCTACAGCTTTGCATGCTCAACAGTTCAATAAACTGACTGGTGCTGAGGTTAACGTTGTTCACGTGCCTGCTGGAGACCTTTACTCAAAGTCTATGATTCCTTTTCAAACTGGTCAAGCACCATATGATGTTGTGTTCGGTTTTTCAAATTGGATTAATGACTGGAAGCCATACTTAGAGCCAGTTCCACAGAAATATTTAGATATGGCTCAAATGCAAGATGTTACAGCGAGTCATAAGGCAATTAACACTTGGGAAGGAAAGATGTATCAATTCCCTATTGATGGAGACCGTCATTATTTGAAGTATCGTACTGACGTAATTGAGAATCCTGAATATCAAGCAAAATATAAAGCTGATACTGGTAGAACTCTTAAGGTTCCAACGACTTGGAAAGAGTATGCTGAAATAGCCTCATATTTTAATGGTTGGGACTGGGATAATGATGGTGAGCTAGAATATGGTTCAGCTGAAGTGATGAAGAAGGATGACCTAATGTTTGCTGCATTTTTCAGTAGGTCAGTCGGTTATTCTAAGAACCCAAGAACACCAGGTGGTTTCTATTTTGATCTAGAAACAATGGAGCCTCTTATTAATAATCCAGGCTTTGTTGAAGCTCTAACAGATTGGGTTGAAGCTACTAACTATATTCCACCAGGTGGAACAAACTTTGGTTTAGGTGATGAAATTAACTCATTTGGTGGTGGCCAGACATTATTCAGTTTTTCTTGGGATGATGCTTTTGTAGCTGCAATGGAGCCAGATAGTGCGATTAGAAATATGGTGAAAGCTGCCCCACTTCCAGGTGCTGAAAAAGTTTGGAATAGAATGGATGGTTCATGGGATATGGGACATAACCATGCTCCATACATCGTTTGGGGTTGGACTGCCGCTGTTCCAAAAAAGAGTAAAAATCAAGATGTAGCATTCGACTACCTATGCTTCTTTGCTAATGATGCAAATCACGTAGCCGACTTAGGAGTTGGTAGGTTTGGTGTTAACCCATATAAGAAGTCTGATTTCGATGCAGATATCTACGTCGCGAATGGATGGGATCCATTAGTTGCTTTGAGTTATGCATCTACGCTTATGGAAATGGAAGAATACAGTACAAACCGTGTTTTCCCGCTTAAAGTTCCAGGTACAAATCAATTCGTAAGTGCAGTTGCAACAGGAACTGCGAAAGCTCTAGCTGGTCAACTTAGCCCTCAAGAGGCAATGGATGAAGTAGCTGCAGAGTGGAAGAAAATCGTCGAAAGAGTAGGAGCTGATAACATCAGAGATGCCTATGCTGTTGGCGTAGCGCTTGAAGATAATATTAATTAATTTATTATAATCTTCTCCTTATGTAACCGCCTTCATTAGAGGGCGGTTGCTTTTTTGTTATAATCTTTTCGTTATGAATTTTAGACATAAGTTTGTTTTCCTATTGCCGGGCTTGTTAGTTCTACTTGGTATTTTAATATTTCCAATTATCTTTACAGTTAGACTTAGTTTTTCTGGATGGGATAGTTTTAATCCTGGCTTAGATTTTATTGGACTGGAAAACTATATTAGACTATTTACAGACGATCGCAGATTCTGGGAGTCTTTTTTGCGACTCGGTTTTCTCTCCATTACTACAGTATTTTTGCAATATATTATTGGTTTTAGTCTGGCACTATTGGTATGGAAAGAAATTAAATTTAAAAGGTTTTTTAGAGTTTTGTTCTTAATACCCATGATGACTACACCGGTCATTATGACTGTTATTTGGAGAACTTTTTTTCATGAATCATTAGGTCCCGTAAACGATTTTTTTAGTTTATTTGGAATGTCACCACCATGGTTATCTCACGAAGTTCTTGCGCTTGTAACAGTTATGATTGTCGAGGTATGGCAATGGACTCCTTTTATGTTCTTGCTTATGTTGGCTGGGTTGCTGTCTTTACCTAAAGAGCCTTTTTTAGCAGCTGCAATTGATGGTGCGAGCTCTATTAGAAAATTTATTTATGTTACATTTCCACTGATGGCTCCTATTTCTATTGGTGCTATTATTATTCGTCTTATTGAGGCATCTAAAATTATGGATACCGTATTTGTTCTTACATCTGGAGGTCCAGGTACATCTACTGAAACCTCAAGTTTTTATATATTTATTAAGGGGTTGAGAGAATTTCAGATTGGTTATTCTGCTACCCTTTCATTTACATACTTAATCATTATGATTATTTCATTAACGTTTATTGCTAAGTTTCTTACAAAAATATTTATGAAAGGGAACACAGAATGAAGACCCTATACACCACCTTAAAGTATTCAGCTGTGACACTATGGTCAATGTTTGTTATTGCACCTTTTCTCTGGGCTATTTCAACATCCTTTAAGGATTTCAATTCTGTGACCTCAGGTGCAACCTATATTCCCTGGCTTCAGTTTGAACCTTCATTTGAAGGATGGAAAGTATTAACTAAGCCAGCAGCTCAAGGTGGAGTAAATATCGTAGAGCCATACTTTAATAGTATTTTTGTCACGCTCACATCGAGTTTAATCAGCATAATTCTTGGAACTCTTGCAGCTTACTCCTTGTCAAGATTTACATTCAAAGCTGGTTTCGTAAAAAATAGTGATATTACTTTTTTCTTTATATCCCAAAGAATAATGCCACCAATAGTACTTTCAATTCCATTCTTTTTGATGCTTGGTCATTTTGGTTTACTTGATACTCTAATGGGCTTAGTAATGGTTTATGTCGTTCTTTTAATGCCAATTGCGGTCTGGATTATGGTGGACTTTTTTAATAAAGTTCCAAGAGAGATTGATGAAACAGCACTTATTGATGGATGCAATCCTTATGAGGCTTTTTACAAGGTAGTGCTTCCTAATTCAATACCTGGCCTAATTGTTGCTGGCATGTTTTGTATCATTTTTGGATGGATTGACTTCTTCTTTGCTTTTATCCTTACCTTTACAGAAGTTCAGTTACTCCCTGTTGCAATTGTGGCCCTAAATTCATCAATCACACCATGGTGGAGTTTGTCTGCTGCAGCATTGGTTTCAGTTGCGCCATTAATTATTGTGGCATTTATTGTTGAACGATATTTATCAAAAGGTAATCTTTCAGGAGCAATTAAGTAGATGAAACTACTCACTAAAAACTTAACATTTAAACCTGAAAATGAGTTTTATCTTAATGATGTTTCTCTTGAATTTGAAGCAGGAAGGCTCTACACAATTCTTGGTAGAACTCTCTCTGGTAAAACCTCATTTTTGAAAACCATTGCTGGCTTACAACCTGTGGATGAAGGCGAGATTATATTTGAAGATAAAGACTTCAATTCAATTCCGGTGTGGGAAAGAAATGTTGCAATGGTGTATCAACAATTTATAAATTATCCTCATTTGAATGTTTATGAAAATATTGCTTTTCCATTAAAGCAGAGAAAAATGAATATTGATGATATAAAGCATGAGGTTGCAGTTGCTATAAGTCAGGTTGGTCTAGAAGGATTTGAAGAAAGAAAAATTCAAGAATTGTCTGGTGGGCAGCAGCAACGAGTTGCCCTTGCAAGATCTTTAGCAAAAAAAGCAAAAATACTACTTTTGGATGAGCCTTTAGTTAATTTGGACTATAAGCTTAGAGAGGACTTGAGGGAGGTTTTTAAAAATTTATTTAACAGCGATTTATCAACCGACTCTATTCTTATTTATGCCAGTACAGATCCACAAGAAGCAATGCAGTTGAATGGAGATATTATAGTTATTGATGAAGGAAGAGTGCTCCAGACTGGTTCTGCCAAGGAGGTATTTGAAAATCCTGCTAGTATTAAAGTTGCGGAGATTACTAATGACCCTGCTATGAATATTCTCCCTGGCAGTATTGAGGATAAAGAAATTGTCTTTAATCAAGATTTTAAGCTTACAATCCCCACCCATTTGAACCATTTAGAATCTGGTGAGTATTTTTTTGGAGTTAGAGCAACTGATTTGAATCTTGATGATTCTGGCTTCAATTTTATTGTCGACATTTCTGAAATTTCAGGCTCTGAAACTTTTCTTCATATGCATCAGGATGAATTAAAAGTTGTTTTGATGATTGAAGAAGTCCGGAATTTTAATCTTGATGATCAAGTCAAAATCAATTTAGATTTGAATCGGTTATATGTTTTTGATGTAAATGGTGATTTAATTTTTTCACCATATAGGGGAAATTAATGGCAAAAATTGAATTCAAAAGTGTTGGCCATTGTTATGATGTGACTGCTGAAAATAAGGTGTATGCACTTAATCCTTTCTCATTGACTTGGGAAGATGGGGGCAGGTATGCATTATTAGGGCCATCAGGTTGTGGAAAAACAACTATGCTTAATATCATGTCAGGCTTGATTACTCCATCTGATGGAAACGTGTATTTTGATGGAAATGATATTACGAATGTTATTACTGAGGAACGAAATATTGCCCAAGTTTTTCAGTTTCCAGTTATTTATAACACGATGACAGTTTTTGATAATTTAGCATTCCCACTCAGATGTCGAAAATTTGATGAAGATAAAATCAAAACTAAAGTCTATGAGGTGGCAGAACTATTGAATTTAACCGAGTTTTTGAATAGACTTACAAAAAAGTTAACTGCCGATCAAAAACAACTTATCTCACTCGGCAGAGGCCTAGTTAGAGAGGATGTAGCAGCGGTTTTAATGGATGAACCACTCACAGTAATCGACCCAGACTTGAAATTCAAGTTAAGAAGAAAGCTCAAGGAGATCAATGCTAAATATAAAACGACACTTATTTATGTGACACATGATCAGAATGAGGCTATGACTTTTGCTGATAATATTATTGTTATGAATGAGGGAAATGTTGTTCAGATAGGTACACCAAAAGAGCTCTTCGAGAAACCCAAAACAACTTTTGTGGGATATTTTATTGGCTCTCCAGCAATGAATATTTATCCTTGTGATGCAGTTTCAGATGATGAGGTTTCTATTGGAGGATTAAAGCTAAAAGTAAATACAAAATTACCAAGCTCTCAAAAAAGTAATTTAAAGCTTGGTATTCGCTCAGAGTATATTAATGTAGTTAAAAAGAAATCAAAAAATACAGTAGAAGCAAATATAAATTTGGTTGAAGATTTTGGTAACTATAAATTAATTTCTGCAACGAATGATAATATTCAAATTAAAGTAAAAGTAAAGAGAGAAAGTGTAATTCCTGAAGATAAAATTTTGCTGGAAATTCCAGCAGAGCACTGCTGTATTTATAATAATGAAGAGCTAGTGGAATAAGTTATTTTTCTTTCCCTGCGATCAGCTCTTTCCAGCGCATGTAGCTATTTACACCAAACCACATGAATGGTTTTGGCATCAGTTTTTTTGGCGCTTCTTCGTCAACAAAGTCGGGAATAAGGCTATTTATGGTTCCTGTTATTTTTTCAGCAGTGACGATACCAATCGCAGTTCCTTTTGCAGTTCCAAGACCATTTTGACAGCACGCAGAGTAGATGCCTTCGTCAACCTCTCCCTGAGCAAAGACGTTGTTAAGACTCAGGCAAAGACGTCCTCCCCATGAGTAATCCATTGAAACTTTATCAAGCATTGGAAAGCGAGCTTTAAATGATTCATTATGGCTATTGGCAGCAGAATTCATAAATGAGTCTGAGGCTTCCATACTTGGGTTATATGACCATCTATTTCGAATCAGAATCCTATTGCCACCCATTCCAGAAATGCGTCTCACTGATGAGCCCATAGCGTCAGCCGAGGTTAATCCCCACTGAGAGGAGCCACCCAGCGTATTGGTTTCGTCATTAGTCAACTCTCTAGTTAAGGATGAGTATGTAAAAATAGTCATTAGCCTATTTTGAAAATACCCAAAGCGTTCTACGATTCCGTTGACTGCTAATATAATTTTTGAACTTGATATTGATCCAAGACTAGTTTTAGCCTTCCATACTTTTTGTCCATCATGTATTCCTTCCTCTTCAAGAGAAATGACCGGAGAGTTTTCATAGATGGTTACATTAGAATTACTAGAAACACCATCTGCTAATGATTGAATGTAGAGTGCAGGTTGAAGCATAGCTGTTCCTGGTGTCCATAGACCATTTAGGTAATAATCAGTTCCGGTCAGGTCTTTCATTTCTTTAGAGTCGAGCATCTTATAGCTTTCGCTAGTCTTGTCTAGGTGCTTCGCATACTCTGTATTAAAATTCATTCCTTTTGGAGTTGCGGCTGCGTTCGTTTTTCCAACAAGTTGAATTGCTTCAGGCGGCATTTCATATTCTTCAG
>MDSX01012593.1_pt1 | contig 10871 bp, 10 predicted proteins | sample 811141 | NCBI WGS metagenome assembly MDSX01 (sample SAMN05326642, study PRJNA326480) | marine metagenome | isolation source: seawater | place: Atlantic Ocean: South East | collected 2010
ATGATCTTTCTGATGACGTAATTAATTTGCTTTCACAAAGCGGGGACAATATAAATAATGTAATATTTGATTCAGCTGATAGTTTGTCTAATAATGAAAATCAAATACTTTACAAAAAAAAAGACACTATCATTAATAATGTCTCTTATTCCTACTATGAATTCTCAAATAATCCAAATGAAATTCTTTTTCAAGTTAAATTCACCGAGGTAGGTAAAAATAATGGAAATTATATTCTTGATCTAGAAGAAGTTAATGGCAGGGTGTACGAATGGGTCGCTCCAATTTACAATAATAATGAGTGGATCCAACAAGGAAACTATTCCAATAATATAATTATAACTACTCCGAAATCTAAAAATGTGATTTATAATTCTATAGAATATAAAATTGGGGAAGATTTTAAGATTGAGTTCGCAAATGCATCTGAAATACGAGACGAAAATTTATTCTCTAATATGGATGATGAAGATAATATATCAACAGCGTCTAACTTGTCAGTTAACTACAAATTGTTCCAACGTAAAAAATTGAAAATGAAAAACAAACACTCCATTGAATATATAAACAAATCTTTTCAAGGTTTAAGTCCATATCAAGAAGTTGAATTTAATCGAAATTGGAACCTAACCAACATTAAGGAAAATCATATTCTAACTGAACAGGCAATCGCCATGTTTTATAATGACTCTGAAGTATTAAAATATAGTTTGAAAAATTTGAGGAAAGGCAAGTTATATAACGGATATAAACATAATGTCAATTTTGGACTCTCCAATAAAAATCATGAATTAGAATCTGTAACAAAGATTACAGACATTAAGTTTAATGATTTGTCTTCTAACTTAATTCAGTCAAATAATCTCGCTAATTATACAACCAAAAAACATACCTATAATTTAACATACAATCATGAATCTATTATAAATTTTTCTGAAAAAAATATTTTACAAGATAATAGTTCGTCATTTAATGAAGTGTCTATAAATATTCTTAAAAAAGAAGAAGCCGATAAAATTAAGTTCCTATATAGGAACAACAAGAGACCCTCAAAGAATTTGATGATAAATTTTAGCAATTCAAAAGAATTGTCATTTAACAAAAATCTTATAGAGAAAAGCAAATTTAAAATGAATAGTAGTTTAAACGCTAGAGAGCTAATCTTCTTAGAGGATAGTCTGTCGAATGAATTGACTCTTCTTAGTAATAATAATATTAATATTCAAACTGAATTTCTTCAGGGGCAAATAAACTATAATATTGGTAAAGGAAAAGAGTCTATTAGAGAAAAAAACTTTATAAAGGTACCAATCGGACAAGGAACACATATGTGGATAGACAATAATAAAAATGGAATTGAGGAGTTAGATGAATTTGTCATATCGACATTTCAAGATCAATCAGAATATGTTCAATTATTTCTACCTTCTGAAGAGTCTCAAAAAGTATATAAACTTATATATTCACAAAATTTTAAGATGAATTTTGACGCCATAACTAAAATCCCTGTTTTGTCTAAATTCAAAATGAATTCTAGCTATGAAATTAATAATAAAAGTCAAGATCCCACAATAATTTATAGTCCTTTCACTAAAAAATTGGACTCTTCGATTAATCTGAATTGCTCTAATAGAAATTCGATTAAATATAAACCAAAAAATGATTTTTGGAATCTTGAAATTAACAATAGTAACATAATTAATCATAGAAGTTTTTCCTACGGAGAAGACAGAACGTCAACTATTTTATATAATTTTTTATTTAATCTTAATTTTAACACATTCAACTTCGATTCTAAATTCACATTGGGAGAACATTCAATAGAATCCAATAATTTTATCAATAAAAACTACAGTTTTTTAATCAAAGAGTTAAACGAATCTTTTTTGTTCAAGATCAATTCAAACAAAGATCTAAACGCAAATTATATAATGACTATAAAAAACCCTATGAATTCAAATAAAATGAAGTCAGATGAAATCTCTATATCATATTCTCAAAAACAAGAAAAGTCGAAAATTATTCTTAATAGTAGATTTATTCACATTCAATACGATCCTGATGAAAACTCAATACTAAATTATAATATCATGAATGGATTAAATGCAGGGACTAATTTGATACTTGAAATTAAGATAATGCATAAGATGAAAAACAATTTGGATATAAACATCTCATATAGTGGAAGAAAGTCTCAGAACTCAAGATTTAACCATACTGGAAATGTAGGCATTCAAACCTTTTTTTAATTTAATACAAAGGAAGATTTAGCAGCTACTTTGTCATCAATAAAAATAATAATTTTATATTCTCCTTTATTTAACACATCCTTTCTCTCCCAATTAACCTCCCAAGATGAAATAGAGTTAGAGTAATCTATAATAGTATCTGTAATAGTATAATACGTTTTATCATTATCATTATTAATAGAATATATGGTGCTATCACCTAAAAGTTGACTTTGTGAATTGAGATACTGAATAGCAATTACTTTATCTCCAGAAGCAAGTTGATTATGGTCTATTTTAAATTTTACTGAAAGCACATGAGTTCTCTCAGCCTTCCTCTGTCTAACAGACTTAAGAATTTCATCCTTATTTATAAGAGAGATTTTTTTTGACATAGGAGTTACAACAATCTCTCTTAACTTTAATTGTGAAGCTAAAACTTCTTTTTCTGAGAGCTGTTTGATTTTTAAATCTTGATCTTGAATTATCTTTCTTTTTTGATCCTGTTCTAACTCAAGTAGCCTATTCTTATCTCTAAAGATAATCAGCGAATCCGAAAGTTCCTTCGTAAGCAAGTTTAAAGAATCTACCTCTTTAAAATATTTAATAGAAATATCTTTTAAGGTATTTATTTTAATTTTTGCCTTAACTAAGTCTCCTTCGACTTTCAGTAAATTTTTCACCTCATCTCTTAAAGAGTCTAACTTTCTTTCTTGAATTTCCGCATACTCTTCTAGATTGTCAATTTCATCTTTTGCTTTATCAAACGCATCTAATAGGTTTACCAAATCATTCCTTAAGTCTTGTTCCTGAATTTTTTCTTGTTTAAGTATCTCCTTGTTTTCTTCTATAGTAACAAGATTATTATAATACTCAATTGACAAATAAATAACAACGCCTATTAGAATGATATATATTAATTTTGAATTTTTCATGAGATATAAGACACTAGTTGAAAATCCTCTTTAATATGTCGTTAATTCTTTTGGAAGGATCCTTTCTTATCAATCTTTCCTGTTCAGAAATTAAGATAAAAATACCATCAATTGTTTTCTCAACAATATAATTTTCTAAATCAAAATCTTGATTTTCTGAAAAAGGCAACGAATTATACCTATTATATAAAATATTCCAACTCTTATATATTTTCAACTCATTCATTTTACTCTTAACAATAGGGGAGATCCTAAAAAATAGATTTTCATAAGATTGAGATCTTAAATACCTTGCGGCTTCATTTTCACTTCCATGTAAAATATTTCTCGCTTCTGTAAATGTTAGGCTATCAATAATATTTAAAAATATTGACAACACTTCGCTTGATGATTGCTCAGCAGCAACATTCATTTGTAATTCAAATCTTTCTATTTTATTAGACATCCCTATCTTATTTAAATCTTCAACTAATGTTGATAAATTTTTAGGGAAATCGATACGTATAGATAAATTATTTGTAAAACCTCCTTTCTTAGACGCTAAATTAATAGAATTAGTAGATGCAACTTTCAAAGCTTCTTTTAATCCAATAACAATATCTTTTTCTGATAATTTATCTTGTTTTTTATATAGTAATTCTTTAGCTTTTTTAGCATTTTTTTTAAGTAAGTTAACTTGCGATACAGAACAGTAACTTACTAAAAAAATAAACAATAAAAATAGGTTTCTCATATGAATATAAGTAAAAGATTTTAGCGGGGCTAATAACTGACCCCGCTATAGTGGGCCCAGTTGGGCTTGAACCAACGACCCCTTGATTATGAGTCAAGTGCTCTAACCAGCTGAGCTATGGGCCCTATTTTCCATGCAAATCTATTAAAATGTTTGAATATTTTATAACATTTGCATAATGAATACTATTAAATCTATAATTTTTGACTTAGGGAACGTCATCTTTAATATAAGTTATGAAAAAGCTATTGAAAATTTCAGAAAATTAGAAATCAAAGACGCTCACAACTTTTATAGTCAAAAACAACAACATCCCATTTTTGACAAATTAGAAACAGGGAAAATAGACACAAAACAATTTGTAACGGAGATTCAAGCGATGAGTCATTGTTCCAAAGAAGAGATATTAACCGCGTGGAACTCCATGCTATTAGATCTACCTGAGGAAAGAATTGTATTGATAAAACAACTTCAAAAAAAATATAATTTATTTTTACTATCTAATACAAATGAGATCCATATAAAAAAGATTAAAGATATTTTAGGTAAAGAAAAATATCTCAACTTTATAAAATTATTTAACAAAATTTATTACTCTCATGAAGTTGGGCTTCGAAAGCCAGATCCTGAGATTTTTAAACTAGTATTAAATGAAAACAAATTAGAAAAAAATGAAGTGCTATTTATTGATGACTCAATTCAACATATAAATTCTGCATTAAATATAGGAATCCATGCTTTTCACTTAAAAAAAGAGAATAATATTATTGAGGAATTTTCTGGCACATCTCAATTAAAACACCATTTGTATCTTTAGGATGCAAAAAACAAATTAATTTTTTATCTGCCCCAATTTTAGGATTATCATTTAGTATTCTAATACCTAAACCGCGAATTCTATCCATTTCTTTATAAATATCATCCACTAGAAAAGCAATGTGATGCATTCCTTCTCTATGATTATCCAAATATTTACTAATACTACTTGAATCATCAAATGACGCGATCAATTCAACTTTAGTTTCTCCGATTCTAAAAAATTCTGTGAGCACACTTTCGGAAGCAACAACCTCTGATTTATACGAATCTTTATTAAAAATCTTAGAAAACAATTCTTTTGATTGTCTAATATCTTTAACAGCAATTCCAATATGTTCTATTTTTTTCAAAAAAATAAATCTAATATCTTTTATAACTTGGAATCAAATGACTAATGGTGATTTCATGAGTTCCATTTTGATAATTTCGTATTTCCCCATAATAATAATCAAAAGAGTATCCAAATCTAACTTTATCTGAGTTGGTGCCAATAGCAAAGGAAAAAGAGGAATTTGATCGAATTGACGCGGCTGCCCACATCTGGTCACTATATATAACTCGAGTGGTAAAATTATACTCTCTATAACTATTATCTAAATTTCTTATTAAAGAGGATGGTTCAATAATCCAATCTCTATCTATATGAAATTGATATCCAATTATCCCATAATAGATTCTTTCTTCAAAATTTTTACTAAATCCGTAACCAGCTTCTTCATTAAAAGAAGATTGCAGTAAATTAATTACAGAGTAGCCAATAAAAAAATTGTCACTATATAAATAAACTCCCGAATTGGCGTCACCTAAAAAACTTTCATATGCTTTTGAATTATAAGCTGGATCATACTCTGCTTGAATATCTTCTGGTAAAAAATCTAAATAGTAATACATAATCTTTGCACCAACACCTAAAGAAAGAAACGTATTTTTACCATCCAAAGGAACGTGGTAAGCATAACTCAATTGAAAACTAGAATGATGTGAAGGGGAGGTTCTATCATGTTCTAAATAACCCCCCATTGCAGAACGATTATTTAATAACCCATGATAGCTCAGATTTGCAGTTAAAGGAGCTCCTTCAAAACCTAGCCACTGCTGTCTAGTTTGTAATGTCCAGGGATTAAAATTTTTACTTCCAGTAATAGCTGGATTATATATATAATCATTTATATAGTATTGAGAAAACATTATTGCTTGCTGAGAGCAAATTATACTTGTCGTAAAAATAAAGAATATTAATAATGTTTTTTTCATTATCTAACAATAGTTAATGTTCCTTTGAATATATCCAAATCATTTTCTAAATCTACCACATAATAATAAGTCCCTGAAGGCAAATCTCTACCATTTAATTTTCCGTTAAAAGCATGAGAGTAAGAATTCTCATAATTTCTTCTTCTGTATACAACATTTCCTAATCTATCATAAACTTCTATAAGTGCTTCTGGATAAAAGTTGATATTCTTTAACTCCCAAAAATCATGAATTCCATCTCCATTTGGAGAAAAAACCTTATATATTTTAATACATTCCTTTGGATTAGTATTAATAACTATAGAATCTTCTTTTTCGCATCCCATAGTATCCTTAACTATCACTTTATATTTTCCAGGGTATAAGTTGTTAATTTGACTTGATTCCTCACCTACAAAAACATCTCCATTACTCCATGAAAAAATAAAAGGAGGGGTTCCGTATTCTACAAACACTCTTGCAGACGCTGTATTATCATCTTTGCAAATAACATTTTCAGACATCATAAATGTCTGAATTTCTTGAACTTGATCTAAATTTAAATATTGATTTTTTTGACAACCATTTGCATCAGTAATACTTAATGTGTATGGAGTATTAGAGGTTGGGAGATTTTCTAAATTTCTAGATGTATCAGATATTTGTGTCCATAATGTATTATAAGGACTAGTTCCTCCGTAAATACTAGTATTAACATCAACTGAATCATTGATAGAACAATTATTAGAGAGGATGAAATTTGCTGTTATAGGAATAGTCTCCTCGATTGTAATCGTATCTGTAAAAGCACAGATTACTTGAGATGATGTGTCTCCAACAATAAAATTCTCCATTACATTAATAACATAGTAGCCAGAGAAAAGGTTAGAAATAGAAGAGCTACCTGAATAGCTGCCGTCAGGTAAAATCCACCAATACGTTGCGTTTGGATTAGGTACGCTTACGGTAATTGATCCGTTATTATCTCCATAACAATTATTATGTAAAATTGAAATGAGGCTATAAGTACATTGAGAAAAAGAAGTATTAATCAATGATGATAATACAAAAAACACACAAGATATCAGGATTTTTTTATTCATTGTATACAAATATCCAAAAAGCCCTATTTATAGGCTAAAAATTGAGGTATCGAGCGGATTCGAACCGCTGTACATGGTGTTGCAGACCACTGCCTAGCCACTCGGCCACGATACCTTTTTATATCAACAAATATAAGTAATATATCTATTTTGTCAGATATATTTACCTATTATTATACTCATTCATTGTCTTATCAATTCCTTGAACTATAAATGACCAAATTAAATCTAAAATAATCTTTAATCTTTCATTAATAATTTGATCTTCTTCGGAATTCCACTTTCCTAAAACAAAATCTGATTGTTTTCCTTTTAAAAACTCATTGCCTATACCAATTCTTAACCTCGGGAAATTCTGAGTTTTTAAGACTGAAATAATATCTTTTAATCCATTATGTCCGCCATCAGAGCCTTTTGACTTCAATCTAATAGACTGGAATGGAAGTGAGATATCATCAGTAATAACGACCATATTTTCAATAGGAATTTTAAGTTTTGTAATCCAATAATTAACTGCTTTACCGCTTAAATTCATGAAAGTATTGGGCTTAACTAGATACATTTTTTTACCCTTATATTTAATTTCGCAAATGTCAGCATAACGGTCAGAAGAAAACTTTTCATTATAAAATTTAGCAAAGTAGTCTAAAAATTTAAACCCTATGTTATGTCTAGTGTTTTTATATTCAAAGCCCGGATTGCCTAAACCAATAATTAAGTATTTCATTCTTAGTTAGAGTCCTCAGAATCTGACTTTTTTTCGGAATTACCTTCACTATTTTCTTCAGATTTTGTTTCAGAAGATTCTCCGCTTTCATCTTCATCTTCATCTTCAACTTCATCCTCGATTGCTGTTCTAGCAGTCTTAACTCCAACAACTACAGAATTATCTGGAGCTAAAAATTCACAGCCTTCTATTTCTAAATCCTTAATATATACGAAATCTCCGATTTTTAAATGTTCTATATTAATTTCTATAGAGTCAGGCATTGCGCTTATTAAGCCTCTAGTAATAATTTTTCTTCTCCTAAACATTAAATTACCACCATTTCTTACACCAATAGCTAGTCCCTGTAAAATAACAGGAATAGATAAAGTAATTGGTTTTTCATCAAAAACTTCTAGAAAGTCTATATGCAAAATCTTTTCAGATACTGGATGAAACTGAATATCCTGCATTATACATTTTTTAATAGAGCCATCTATACTTAATTCTACAACATAAACATCTGGAGTATATACAAGATTTCTAAAGTCATTTTCATGAGCATAGAAACACACTTGCTTTTCTCCCCCGTAAAGTACACATGGTACATTACCCTGATTTCTTAGTGATTTAGAGTTTGATTTACCAACATTTTCTCTAACATTAGCACTAATTGCTAGTGATTTCATATTAATTTAGTTTTATAATTAACAAATAAAGTTTGAGCTAATTGATCTATTATCAACTAAAGCTCGGATAGTTTCTGCAAACAATTTATCTACAGATATTATTTTTATTTTTTGTATTTTATTCTGTAAAGGAATAGTATCTGTGATTACTACCTCTAACAAATTAGATTTCTCAATCTTTTCTAAAGCATTTCCAGAAAGGACTCCATGGGTACATATAGCTCTGACTGTATTTGCTCCATTTTCTATCATTACATCTGCCGCCTTAGCTAAAGTTCCAGCTGTATCTACCATATCATCTACTAATATCACATCTCTTCCTTCAACATTCCCTATTAACATCATTTTATTTATCTGATTTGCAGCCTCCCGATGCTTATAACACACAACAACATCTGAATTTAAAAACTTTGCATAAGTATTTGCTCTTTTAGTCCCACCCATGTCCGGAGAAGCAATAGTTAAATTCTTTAAACTCAAGCTTTCTATGTAAGGAATAAACAATGTAGAAGCGTATAAATGATCAACTGGGACTTCAAAAAAACCTTGTATTTGATCAGCGTGCAAATCTATGGTCATAACTCTATTCACGCCCGCTGCGGTTAATAAATTTGCTACTAATTTAGCGGCAATTGGCACTCTAGGTTTACCTTTTTTATCCTGCCTAGCAAATCCAAAATAAGGCATAACAGCGATTATATTATGTGCAGAAGCTCTTTTTGCTGCATCAATCATCATTAATAATTCCATTAAATTTTCAGAAGGAGGAGTGGTTGATTGAACAATGAATACATCCGCTCCTCTGACTGTTTCATCAAAAGCTGGTTCAAATTCGCCATCCGAGAACTCTACAATTGATTCATTTCCAAGCTTAACTCCAAACATGGAAGCTATTCTATTAGCAATATCTCTAGAAGCTCTACCTGAAAATATTTTTATATCTCTGTCCATATTACACACCTATAAATTGAAAGGGTAGCAAATATAATCAATCTAATAAGATTTATATAATTTTTACAAAAAATCATTTATTAGTCATAATTAATGTGTTATTTTGCCTTAACACATGAAGCCCAGATGGCGGAATTGGTAGACGCGTTGGTCTCAAACACCAATGGAGCAATCCGTGCCGGTTCGACCCCGGCTCTGGGCACGTAAGCCTCTACAATCAGAGGCTTTTTATTTTAATTAAAATGAGAAAAAAAATATTGCTTTTAGGGTCTGGAGAATTAGGAAAAGAACTTGTCATCGCTTTTCAAAGACTAGGACAATACGTTATTGCGGTAGATAATTATATTAATGCTCCAGCCATGCAGGTTGCTCACAAAAGTGAAGTAATTAATATGCTTGATGGGGAAGAGCTTGATCGAATCGTTAAAAAACATGCTCCTGATTTTATTGTTCCAGAGGTTGAATCTATAAGAACAGAACGATTATATGATTATGAAAAACAAGGATATTCCGTAATACCTTCTGCGAAAGCAGCTAACTTTACAATGAATAGGAAATCTATTCGAGATTTAGCTGTAAGAGATTTAAACATAAAATCTGCAAAATACAAGTACGCAAAGTCTTATAAAGAATTAGAAAGGGCGGTCAAAGAAATTGGGGTCCCATGTGTTGTAAAACCCTTAATGTCGAGTTCTGGCAAAGGTCAGTCAACAGTTAAAGCTATTGACGATATAAAACATTCTTGGGAATATGCTATTAATGGGTCAAGAGGGGATATAGTAGAAGTTATTGTAGAAGAATATATCAACTTTGACTATGAAATTACGCTTCTTACTCTAACTCAAAAAACAAATAGAACTCTATTCTGTTCACCAATTGGACATAGACAAGAAAGAGGTGACTACCAAGAAAGTTGGCAGCCAATGAATATGGATAAAAATCTAATAATGAAAGCTCAAAAAATGGGTAAAAAAATCACTTCAAAATTAACGGGAAATGGTATTTGGGGAGTCGAATTTTTCATAAAAGATAATGAAGTATTCTTTTCTGAACTTTCACCCAGACCACACGACACGGGTATGGTAACTTTAGCTGGGACTCAAATATTTTCTCAATTTGAACTTCATGCGAGGGCAATATTAGGAATACCTGTAACCGAAATAAAACTTTTAAAAAATGGAGCTTCGGCAGTTATTTTAGCAAATGAAAATAATAATTCTTATCCATTAATTCAAGGACTAGAAGAATCTGGTGTTTTCGCAAATACTGAAGTAAGGATTTTTGGCAAGCCAAATACTAAAAAATATCGTAGAATGGGAGTAGCTTTAGCTGCTGGAAAGAAAAGCGTGAAAGAATTAGTAAAGTTAGCGAAAAAATCCGCTAATTGTATACAAATAAATTAATTTAACCCTTGTTTTTCTACCCAGTCACCATTTAATTTGATTAAATTAATTAAAGCCTTGACAGCTCTTTC
>MDSX01069860.1_pt1 | contig 10871 bp, 12 predicted proteins | sample 811141 | NCBI WGS metagenome assembly MDSX01 (sample SAMN05326642, study PRJNA326480) | marine metagenome | isolation source: seawater | place: Atlantic Ocean: South East | collected 2010
CCAACACCTACTGCAAAATCATTATCATATAATCTATTTTTCCAAGAAAATGGAATTAATGGTAGGTCATTAATATCTGTATTTTCATCAACACCAGTATGATATTCAAAATTATGATTAGCACGACTGGGAATTAAGAAAACTATCTTAGCAATATTTTGGTCATCTTGTAATGTAGAAGCATCGGTATAGGAATGAATCAATTGAGCCATCTCAAACGAAGTTAGATTTACTTGTTTAAGATTGTCACCACCTTTATCTTTAGCAATACTTTGTCCTAAAAGTGTGCCTGATATGTTGATTGTTTTTTCTGACATACCAACATCGAATGCTAGTTTAAGTGATTCACCTCTAACCATACCAACAAAAGGAACACCCATATTCATTACAGTTTTATTAGTGCTTACACCAATCTCTGAAACAAACAGAGGTATTCTATTTACTTGAGCAGAAGAACCATCTATTTCATTCCGTCTTTGTAATTCTAAAAATACTCTAAACTCACTAAAATTTTCGCCACTCATTAAAACCTACCTGCCGATGCTCCTGTTCTGTTCATGCGTAAGTTTATTTCTCTTGCAACTTTATTTGCAATATCTTTTATTTCTGCATCACTAGCACCTACTCTACCATTAACGTGTACATTAATGACATTGCCTCCCATACCTCTTGATGCTTGATTTGAATGTACTCTTGCTCCTGATGGTAAAGTAACTAATTCAGGCCCATTTTCTCCAACAACCGCCATTCCTCCACTAGAGATACCACCTCTAGCAAAGAAAGGTAATTTACCAAAAGTTCTATTATAGAGTGCTTTTGCTCCTGCAATGATAAGGTTGACTATTATTTTACCCAATCCGAATAGTATATTCTTCAATAAGCCTAAGAAATTAGTTAGAACAGGAAGTAATCCATCCATAAGTGCCGTTTTCAATTTACCTTCAAATAATGCTTTAAAGAAAACAAATAAACCTTTTAGAATATTTATTACATTATCAAGTGCGGCTCTAAATTGTGGTGCAGCAGATTCTAATGCCTTTTGAATTGTAGGCCAACTACGATAAAGAACACCAAACAATATAGTTCCAATAGAGGCAAATAATAACAATTTTGAAAAAGCAAATAAACTTAAAGTAGTTAATTGAGCAAACTTAGTTGTTCCAAGATTTTTAAATGCCCCTATTAAATTAGAAGGTTTTACTAAAGCAATTGTTCCTAAAACAGTTTTTGTTAATGTTCTAACTACGTCTTTAGTTCCACCTATGGCAGAAGCAGCAGAATCCATTGCAAATTTTCTACTGAAAACATTTACATCTTTACCTAAACCTTTATCTTTTAAAAAAGCACCAACCTTTCCGTATCGTTCTAAATCGGCTTGTTTTTGCATAACTTTGTTTAGACCAGTCTGTGCCATTTCTAATTTTTTAACTGCTTTTTCTTGAGCATTAATTTCATTCAATACTCCACCCATAGGATTCTTTAAATTTTCAAACGCCAAAAATTGTTCATACAAACCCCCCGAAAAATTTTGTGCATTTTGTAAATCAGTAGACAAACTTTGTAGGGTTCTACCCATTTCTGCTTGAGCATCTAATGCTTTACGTTGTGCTTCTTCTTGACCGGATAAATTTTTATTATACAAAAACACTACGTTACCTATCGCTCTAATTTTATTTTGTAATTTCCATAAACCTGAACCGGATAATAGTCTTGATGCAATATTCCAAACCTTACTTTTTTCAGCCGCATTTCCAAAACCAGCAGCAACCCCTTGTGTTTGAGTCTCTATAAGACCTAATGCCTTACCAAGATTAGTAGTAGACTCATATGCATCTGTCAAAACTTATCTCTCCATTTTTTTTCTATATTTCTCCATTTCATCCGCTTTCATTTCTTCTACTGTTGTGTGTATTGATATCATTTCTAACATGTCTTTTATTGATGTATGTCTTGCATCATTGGGATTTACACTAAATATTTTACAATAAGAGTATAATAAAACACGTAAACCAATAGAGGGAGAAACTTCTTTTCCCTCTAATGCTTTTCGTATTAATTTTCTTTTCCCGTATCAGCCTCCGTTATCATATCATTGAATGGGTTTGGTAATACTTCCTTTAATTGACTACCAATATAAGGACTTAATTTCAAGAGTTCTAAAGTATTGAGAGAAGGCTCTGTTTTCTCTATAAAGTTCTCTACCATAAATCTGTACATTTTATTTAAATCTAAATTCATAGACTGGGTCTGTTGATTTAAATCCATTACAGAAGACAGGGCTTGTTCTACCTGAAGCCATGTCGGTTCTTTAACCCAAACTTTCATTATTTGTTCAGAGTTTGGACTTACTCTTAATTCATGCATCGTTGTTTCATTTAGTGCAAATAGCACACTCTTATCATTTACTACTTCTTTATTCATTTTCTTCCACCTAACTTATAACCAACAAACAAACAAACGGATTGTTGGTGGAATTTCAAATACTAGAATATCTTATATTTCTGATATTCCTCCTTAATCAACATTGAATATAGCCCATCTACTTTGTGAAGTACAACTGTGTAATGTTCTAGGGCTTATTGTAAGTTCAACTTCAATTGGTCCTTTATCATCAGGATATGGTACAGAAACAGAACGAGTAATATAATCTTTAAATTGTAAGTCTACAAAATCAGTAGCACTTCTTTCAAATCTTAGTTTGAGAATGTTGGTATTATCTTCACCACCTTCTCTCATTAAATCCCAAACCTTTGTATCAGTGATAAGAAGTGTTAAAGATAATTCATATTGTCTTTGTCCGGCAGTATGGTTAGACATAATTTGATTGTTATAATTACCAATAAATCTTTGACCTACAATATTATTATTTATTGTTAAACTACCGGATTTTACTCTAGCGAATGTTTGACCGTATATTTCAATTGTACCATCATGGAATAAGTATGGTATTTTATTCTCTGAATAATTTGCAAAAGATGTTATGTCTGTTACCTGTCTTTGTGGTGAATAATTTTGTGGTGCATCGAATGCACTACGAGTTACTAATTCTACTGAATTTTTCACTTCTTGTCCTTCATCAAATTGTATATTTAGAGAATTAACTTGACACCCTGTAAAGATTCTAGAGTATACTTCTTCTTCAGGTGTACTAGATGATTGTACTGTTTGAACTGAATAGTCTGCACCCGATTTACCACCTTTTGCATATGCAACATCTAGAGCAAATGAAGGTAATGTTCCTTTATTATTTTCACTTATAGTATAAACAAATGGATTACTTGCATGTATTAAACCATGAGTACCATCTGCAAGAGCAACGCCTGTAGGTGTAGGGTCAGGATATGCATGGTGTCCTGCACCTGAATCTGTTAATCTTCTAATGATTGCACTATTAGTTCCATCTGTATCTATGGTTATTCCCGATGTATCTGTACTAGTAGGACTAGACATAGTAAAACTCATACTTCCTAATGTATAGTATAACCACATTGGATTATTCATTGAAAACTCAATACTTCCACCACTAACTGTTTCACCTTTAGTAAATTGAAATCCTAAATTTCTAGAACCACCTGCAACTAAATTTAATTCACCTGTTTCTACTTCTACGTTTGGTGGTGTAAAAGTATTAACAAGACCTAACCAATTGTCAGATAATATAGTTGTTTTAGAATTAACAGGTGGCGTAGGAACAGGTGCTCCAAAGGATTGTATTGTTGCTTTAACATCTGTAGTTGCACCCATATCTCCTCTTATATCTCCTGTAACTGTTATAGTACTTACAGTATTAGATTCAATAAGATATATGTTCTTTTTAGTGGCATCTGCCGCCAATTCTATTTCTATAAAACAACCAACATATAGATTAGGAACTAAATCTATCCCTATATCTCCTGCTGCGTATGAATCTAATGTAACAGTACTACTATTATTTGTTGTATCAGTAGCAGCAGTTTGAACATCATCACCTAGAAATATACGGGCTTCCGGTGCTAAACTAGCAGTTACTCCTGCTCCTACAAATATCTCATTACTTACCATTTTTTCTCACCTAAACTGTACTTCGCCCGAACCGCTTAATCTCTACCGATAGTTTGTAGCCCAATAACCTTTTGCCCCTATCATTGGCTTCACTTCTACCTGTGAATGTAATTAATTCAGCAGATTCTTCAACAGTTCCCGAAGTTCCGCCTCCTTGATACACGGTAGGGCTACGAGCATTATTCTCTAAAATGTATCGGGTGATTCGATAAATACTTTGTAGTCTATCTCTAGAATCAGTAAGGGAAGAAAAGTCTCTTCTATGTAATACTCTCATATGTATTGTCATGTTAAATGTTTCATTTCTAACCACTGTATCAATAGTTGGATTTGTTTGAGACATACCATCTTCAAACACTAAAAGCACTGAATGAGAATCTACATCAACTCTTCTTCCTTCTTTTGGTTCTAATGAACGTATATCTAAAATTTTAATAGAAGCACTATTACCTGTAGAAAGAGGTCTATGGTTTGTAGGTAATTGACTACCTAAAGAAGTAACTGCGGCATCCCATCTATCAGATAATAAGCGTATAAGAAAAGTTACTTCATCCATCATAATTTAGCAACCTCTTCTTCTATTCTTTTTGCAAACGCTTTATCAAATACACTGTGGGCTTGTTCTATAACTGCTTCATCAGATAATGCAAATTCAGCATATATACTATCCTTTAACATATCATTACGCTGTTGCTGAATTGCAACAATTTCTTTAAACAATTTGATAACATCTTCCATATTAATCACGATATAAAATGAACAAGGTTTTTCTTCCCATTTAAGATTGCATTTGCTTCTTCCAATAATATATCATGTTTGGCTTTCAAATCAATATTAGAACCTGTTTCAGCAATTAATATTGAATTATCATCATGTCTAATTATTTCAGCCGCTACAAGTTTTGTGGCTGCCTCATGTATAGGAGCAGGTACTCTACCTTCACCTGCAACATAGGTAACTCTAATTGAATGGTGTTGATTATATGGGTATTGTTGTCTAAAGAAAATTTTTCCTTCATCATTTATAGTCCAATAATCATCATCTCTTCCTGAAGTTTGATTATCATCAAAGGAAGATACTGAACCATATGTAGAAGATAATGTACAAAATGTTCCATCTTCTCCATCTAATAATGAACTAATTACTATGGTTGTTTTATCTTCACTATCTAAAGTAGCATAAAAGAAATCAGAAACATGTACAGTAGTAGAACCATTTGCAGTAATAGATTTAGGTGCAGTTTCTCCTGTAAACTTAGCAGTTTTCATAGGGTACACTTCATTAATAGCATCAACTATTTGACTTGCCGTAGTCTTAGGGCCAAAATTATCATAAAAATGTCTAACACTGTTATTTGCTAAGTTTTTAATTTCAAAAGTATAGGTAGTAGGATTACCTACAGTTAATGTTATTGTCCAATCATTTGTAGTTGCAGAATTAGGAACTGTTAATGTTGCAGTAGCAGAAGCCAAATCTTTCCATACATCGCCTTGATATACTTCTAATCTAACCAACTTTTGTACTTTAGGATAACTTAACTGAATAAATCCTACATAGTCTTTGTATGGTCTAATAGGATATGCACGTTGTCTTAGATTATCAAATGAATGGAATTCGTCTTTGTAAATAATAGGTCTGTATGATGTTTTAATAGAATCATCAATTTTTTCTTCTGCTCTTTTTATTAGTTTACCTATTTCAGAAAGATTAGGAGTTGTATTTGCACTAAACGAACTTATTTGTAATAAATTAGAAATATCTGTATGAGTAGTATAATGTCCATTACCTGCTGAATAATCCACATTTATATTTGTAAAATCACTAGGGGATGAAACTTTGCCCATTTTAATTACCTCCTACTATTGCCTTAAGACTGTTATAGGCTCTTTTAACATTTAAAAAATCTTTCTGAATTTTAACTATATCAAATGGTTGTTCTGTTTCTTTTTCTTCTTCCCTCTTTAACTCTTCAGTAAGATTTTCAAATTCTTCTCTTTCTTCATCTGATAGTGGTTCATAGCGACCTTCAAAGTAAGCATCAATTTTTTCATCACTAAGATTAAATGGACCTAAATACTTTGCTCGTAGTTTAGGATTCTTGAATCGTTCCTCTTTTTGTCTTAATTCCTTAAATCTACCTTCTCTTTGTTTTTTACCTCTACTAACATTACGTGCGGCTCTAGGTTTGCGAATAAACATTTGATAATTTTTAGGTCTAGTATCAAGAAGCGTAGACATATTAAATGTTACATCAGCAGTAATTATTGGTATTCTACTTGCTCCTTGTACATATCCCGCCTTTCCCTTTCCTCCACTGGCAAAATCTTTTACATAAAGCATAACATTTTCAAAATCAAATTCATTTTTAGTTTGTAATGCCTTATATTCATCTAAAATATCCATCAAATTAACAGGCACTTCATCGTTTTCTTTTAATAATTTATATGGAGTTTCAATTTCAGACCAGTTATTGTTATTATCTTCTATTTCATTTTGTGTGTCTTCAGCAGCATCCTTTGCTTCAGATACACCATAATAGTCTAAAATAATGTCACTTGCATCTTTTTGACCCTGTACTTCATTATCTACTAAAGACTGTAATAATTCACCATCGAAGTTCTCAAACTTTGACATAATTTGAAATATATTTTTTGCTATTGTTCTATCTTTACGAGTTAATTTAACATCTATACCTCCCGCTAAATTAAATTTCTTTTCCATACTTGCTACCCATTTTTCTTTTTCTTTCACAAAATCTGTTTCTATATCTACACTTATGTTACCTAATCTTAATTCTCTTCTTTCTGCGGTTAAATATTTTAAAAGAATATTCTTCAAGGGATGTTTGTCTTGTTTAAGTATTATCTTATCAAGAAAATTTTTGCTGCTTAGTGTTTTTTTCATAAAATCTTCTATACCATCATATGCATCTTCCAATGTGTCAAATTTTTTACTACCTTCAAAGGTTTCAAGAAGAAATTTATCTTCACCTTTTTCATATCTCCCTACACCTTTTTTGCCAACTAACTTCAAATGTAATAATGGAATTCCTTTTTCTTCACCCTGTTCTTCACCTTTTTGTTGCTTAAATTTACCTCCAAGCAAACCTGTTTTAAAAGGAAAATCTTCACTATCAATAGAACCAAATCCTTCTTTTTCAAAGACTTCGTTCATATATTCTTTAGTATCTATTTCAAATCCTTCTCCTTTCTCTTTTATGTACTGTGTAATCATAGGATACAGTATAGGTTTAGAACTATCAATAGCACTCATTAATTTTCCACTTCTTTCAAAATCATCATCCTCATCTTCAGGTTCATCTTCAGGTTCATCTTCAGATGATACATCTTCTCCTCTTTCAACTACACTCATTAATCTATTTATTGCAGATTGATTATCCAATTGTGATAATTTAAAATTTTTTAATTTATCATCATCTAAGAGGTCAAAACTAATTTTATCTATATAGTCATTTTCTTTTAATGCAGTTATCAAGTTCAATATATCTGTTTCTTCTATTTTATCTAAATAATGTCTAAAATGTCTATCTATTTCTGCTTCAGTAATTTTGTCAATTAATCCCTCTTCTCTTCTTCGCAACATTTCAAAATCAGCATCATCTTTTTGTAACAGACTTATTAACTGTGTTTTTACTTCTTTCATTTTATCACTTCTTTCACTAGAACGCATAACTCTAGAAAAGATATATGCTAACATACTTAATGGAATAGGGTTCTTATTATCTTGAGAACTCAATGCATCAAAATTCTGACTTAGTTCTTTAGTATCTAATACAACGTCTTGTTCTGTATTAGGAACTATGTCAGCAGGTATTGTCATTTCGCCCATACATCAAACCACCTTATGCAAGCCATTTAGCCCAAGCAACGCCTTTGGTTATAGCCGCACCTAAACCTAATCCACTTGCAGGAGGTGTATATGTCATTTGACCTGTATTAGGGTCTATCCAATATGCATTATTCATATTATCGTATCCGGCAGGAGGAACAGGATATCCACTACCATTATTCATAGCCATTTGTTGCTGCATCATAGTATTATTTATTCCTGTTCCCATATTACTACCTTGTATATTTTGTGGGTTCATTCCCATCGGATTGCTAAGTTGGGGTTGTGTAGCGGCTGCTTGTCCACCGAATCCTTGAGACTCCAAGTATTGTGCTTTAGCCATTCTACGTTGCATAATAACTTCTGAATTTATTGCTGAATTCAATAAGTTCTGTAAATCTAATTCTATGTTAGCATCAGTAATTTGTTGAAATTGTTCTTTAACATCTGTATTTAAAACAAAACCACCACTTGATGTATTAAATTCCAATTTTGATAACATATCTCCAACTACTCTAGCAACTACATCTTCAATTAATTGTTCCATACTAGAGAGAAAAGCCTCACCATGATATTGAAAAAAATCTTCTACATGATTCTCTTGTAATGTTAATAAATTGTTCATTGTTTTAAATTGTGTTTGTTGACTATTAGATATACTAGTAGCCAATTGTGAATTGCTTGTTCCGAATAATCCCATTACTTCTCACTCTCCGCCTGTACGCTTCCACTTGTAACCTTAACGCCTTCGGTCAATAAGACTTTCACTCTTTTGGTATTAGATTCATTTTCTATTAATAGTCTAAATAATTCTTCTTCTCTACTTTCACTCTTTGCTTGAGGAGGTTTAATTGTCCAACCTAGACCCGCAAGAGATTGTATATCTCCTTGTTTTAAACTTGTTAATGGCCCACTAGATAGTGGATTCAAATTAGGCATTTTAGGAATATACGCACTATAGGACAATCCATGTTCTTCCGCTAATATCTGTTGTTCTAACATTTCATATTGTCTATGTATTTGAGCATGTTTCTCACAATATGTTCCTCTCATTGGATATCCTTTGCGAACCTTATGTAGTGGTAAAGGAGGTCTAAGATTATCACTTGATTCCCAAACTTTTTGTGTTCCACATACAACACATCTATCTTTCATGTTATATTTGAAACTATAGGGTATTTTGAGAAAAGATTTTTTCTCAGGTAAAAGAATCTTAGTTATTTCTTTCAATTGTTTTTTCGGTTTTATATTCTTAAATTCGTACAACATTACTGTACCTGCTGCTCTTGCTTGGTCATGCCTGTCCATGAAGGCATTTGACGCTACAGATGTAGTAGTTGCACCAATTAAATTAGGTGGCTGATAGTTCATCGTCATGGTCTTCACACCTAGTAGTCCTTTATCATTGTTAAGATTCCTCTATATACCATAGTTGAGTCAGTTTTGGCACTAACAATGTATTTAAAACAAGGAATTCCCTTTTCATTTAATTTTTGCATTCCTGCTCTAAATGCATCAAAAATAGGATGCTTTTCTATTTCTCCTTCATGTTCATATTTGTCTTTCCATAAATCATATTTGTTTGCCCAAACACCCACTGCTATAGGATAATCATGGTCTTTTTTCTTTTTTAATTTGTTTTTAACATTCCAATGACTAGCACAAATAGTATCTACTAAAAATGTCCAACACAATTGTTGTTCAATATCATAGTGTTTATCCATATGTCTATCATCAATTAAAAAAATAATATATTTTGTTCTACGCTCTTTCATATCTTTTATCCATTCTGTCCAATAAATAGTTTGTCCACCAATATCAGCAGTTTTGACAGTGTGTGCATTACCATCTAATTTGATATATTTTCTTGTGGCTCTTTCTAAACCTACAGTTCTTTCCATTATATCAGGTACTTCTCCTCTAGTTCTCAATTGGTGGTGTAATGTTGTTTTCCCTGCTTTGCTCGCACCATATACACCAAAGGGTATTGAATGTAATCTTTGATATACTTTATTCAATCCCTCCACCATTAAAATAGCAACCCCTGCCATTACAGACAAGTTATCACCACAAATGATGCCAAAAGTCCACTAACCCATTCCACAATATTGACATTGTATTAATACCAAATATTGCTAATGTTTGTCCAAGAAAGAAACTTCCAATTGAACACACAATTCCCCATATCCAAAATCTTGCTCTCAAGAACCAAATGTCAGCAGAATGTGCTCTTTGTAAATCGTAAGCCATAGCGGTTTCATCAAAACCCATTAGGATTTCTCCAACCACTATCTCACCTCAATCATTGTTCTATTGTTAAAAAGGAAGGACTTACTCCTTCTGTATTTCCTTTTATGGTAGGTAAATTACCATCACCATAAACATTAGTAGGAGATTGAACTGTATTATTCCATGTTTGTTGGAAATTCCTAAAAGATTCTCGAACTCTTTTACGGTTCTCTTCTTCTCTCGCTCTACGATTCCAATAAGCATCAATCCGTCTTTGTAATAAAGTCTCTTCAATATAATCATTAGCAATTAAATCAAATACTGCTTTCATTATCATGATTCCACCTATTGTAGATATACCAAATAAAATTGCGTGTGCTTCAACAGTATATGGAAAACCTACTCCATATTGTGCATAGAAGTAAACATTTACTCCGCTAACTGCTCCAACAAAAAGAATAGTCATTACTAATCTTGTATCATTATCTATGCTTGGCACAATAATCAACTCCACTCTAGGGAGTAATGACCTGTTCCTGTTATATCAACGAAAAGACCTTTAGCACAAAATCTACCATGCATATCGTATTCAAAAGAACCATTAGAGGCTAAAACCATTCTACAGACTTCTACATCACCGGATGCAGAAGCATCATCACTATCATAAACAGAAATAGTTACTGCTGAACCTGAAGCATTACAACCGTGTACACTCATAAGTTTACACTTACCTTTGAAAACCAATGCATCAG
>MDSX01054114.1_pt1 | contig 10868 bp, 9 predicted proteins | sample 811141 | NCBI WGS metagenome assembly MDSX01 (sample SAMN05326642, study PRJNA326480) | marine metagenome | isolation source: seawater | place: Atlantic Ocean: South East | collected 2010
CCTATGAAGAAGCAGTTCATACAAGGCCCTTACAGTACATGGCGGGATTTGAAGACATGGAGTCATTATGCGTATGTAACTCATGATACTCCTTTTGCGTGGAATATGGTTCCAGATCAAGGGTTGCTCATCATTGATATGGATAGTGTGAATGAATCAAATGCAAGGTTTAAGGCGGTAAACTTCCCAATTCCTGACTCATTTGGCAATTTTGACACCTTAAAAACGATTCATAATTTATACATAGATGAAAAAGGGTTTTGCTATTTGTTCGGTGCTAATATCGGAATTGGCGGAGCTCTTATTTTTGACTTGAAAAGCGACCCATGGAATCCAACGTATGTTGGAATTTGGGATAGCTATTATTTGCACGACGGTATGGTAAGAGGAGACACCCTATGGGGCTCCGCTATTAATGATGGTTTCTATGTGGTAGTGGATGTTGCAAATAAAGATTCAACATATTTAATGGCCTCCAAATCAACACCAAATACGTTTACCCATAATACCTGGATAAGTGATGATAACCGTACTTTATTCACAACGGATGAGGTAGGCGGAGCCTTCTTAACCGCTTATGACGTGAGTGATCTTACAAACATGACGGAATTAGATAGGATACAATCTTTACCAGGAACTATGGTCATTCCTCATAACGCTCATGTTTATGGTGATTGGGTAGTAACCTCTTATTACACTTCCGGTGTTCAGATTGTTGATGCAAAATATCCTGAATTACTAGTAGAGGTAGGCTATTACGATACATCACCTAATTTTAGTGGAAATGGATTTTACGGAAACTGGGGGGCATATCCGTACTTCGAGTCGCAAAAAATAATTTGCTCTGATATAGAAGAAGGTTTACATGTGTTGAGTCCAAACTATGTAAATGCTTCAAGAGTACATGTTCAAGTGATAGATAGCATTACCGGAGCACCTTTGAGTAATGCAGTAATCAATATTAAAGATGCAGGTCTTGAAGAAACGAGCAGTATAGATGGTGTCGCAGATTTGGGCACACCTAACAAAGGCAAAGACTCTTTGTCCGTAACCTTAAACGGTTTTGTGACTGCAGAACACGAGTACAATTGGATTCCTGGAAGCTTTGATACTGTGCGAGTTGCCTTGCTTAATGTCAACAATATTGGAGTTGATAATAACCAAAGTATTGCTATAACCGTATATCCGAATCCCTCGAAAGGAAGGATTCAATTAACTGGTATTACCTCAGGATCCTATGTATTAACGGATGTGAGTGGACGCGTTTTGGAAAAGGGAGTTATCCACGAAGAAAATTTCTGTATCTCAGGTCAATTTTCTTCGGGACAATATCTTCTCCAAGTAATAAGTGGTGATCTATATAAAGTATTCCCCCTTTCGCTGCAACTTTAAAAGTTCGTAGTGTATCCTTTTGTTTTGTAGAATTCTTCAATGATGTTGACGACCTCTTCTTTGCTATCTGCAATACGAATTAGATCAGTGTCGTCTGGACTGATTTTACCAGTAGCCTTCAAAGTATCATTGATCCAATCCTTGAGTCCTTCCCAGAATGCAGCTCCATAGAGAACAATAGGGAATTGGCTTATTTTTTTTGTTTGAACTAACGTAACGGCTTCAAATAATTCATCTAATGTTCCAAATCCACCTGGCATTACAACGAAAGCTTGGCTGTATTTTACGAACATCACTTTACGAGCGAAGAAATAATCAAAATTTAGATTTTTATCGTGATCTATATAGGGGTTGCTATTTTGTTCAAAGGGTAGGTCAATGTTCAGCCCTACACTTGGTCCTGCACCCTTTTGAGCTCCTTTATTTGCAGCTTCCATGATACCTGGGCCACCACCAGTAATGATTCCGTACCCCTTTTTTGTGAGTTGTTCGGCAATATCTGTTGCTGCTTGAAGGTATTCAGGTTCCGTAGTATTCGTTCTTGCAGATCCAAAGATGCTTACACAAGGTCCAATTCTTCTAAGGCTTTCATAGCCTTCTACAAATTCAGACATGATTTTAAAAAGTGCCCAGCTGTCATTTGACTTAATTTCAGTCCAGGTCTTGCGATTCAAATTATTCATATGTAATAGGTTGTTTGACCAATAAGGTACACAATAATAAGTACGCGCTGAAGAACAATTTATTGCAATTCTGCAGCAAGAAATTGACCTGTAATACTCTCTTTATTAGTTATCACTTCCTCTGGACTTCCTATGGCAATAATATGCCCTCCACCAGATCCGCCTTCTGGCCCCAAGTCAATGATATGGTCTGCTTGCTTAATAACATCCATGTTGTGTTCAATGATGATGACCGTGTTACCTTGATCAACGAGTTGCTGAATAACCTCCATGAGAACACGCACATCCTCAAAATGCAGCCCTGTTGTAGGTTCGTCCAAGATATACATGGTACTTCCTGTATCTTTTTTACTCAGTTCAGAGGCTAATTTCACGCGTTGTGCCTCCCCACCACTTAGTGTGGTTGAGGGTTGCCCTAACCGAACGTATCCAAGTCCTACATTAACAAGTGTACTAAGTTTAAGGCTGATTTTAGGAATAAGTTCAAAGAACGTAAGGGCGTCCTCAATACTCATGTTCAATACATCACTGATACTTTTACCCTTGTACCTAACTTCTAGTGTCTCTCGGTTAAATCTTTTGCCTTGGCAAGTCTCACAGTGCACATAAACATCCGGGAGAAAATTCATCTCAATAACTCTTAACCCTCCTCCTTCGCACGTTTCACATCTGCCTCCCTTCACATTAAAGGAGAATCTACCAGGCTTATAGCCTCTGATTTTACTTTCAGGAAGGTTGGCGTATAGTTGCCGAATTTCAGACCATACACCCGTGTAGGTGGCTGGATTTGATCGGGGTGTCCGACCAATAGGACTTTGGTCAATATCAATAATTTTATCAATATGCTCAGCACCCTCTATGCTTTGATATGGCATTGGTTTTCCTACTGCACGGAAGATGAGGTGATTCAGAATGGGGTAAAGCGTCCCATTTATCAATGTGCTCTTGCCGCTGCCGCTGACGCCTGTGACACAAGTAAGAACGCCCAATGGAATGGACACAGAAACATTTTGAAGATTATTTCCTGAGGCACCGTTCAAAATGATTTGCTTGCTTGCTATTCGTCTATTTTGAGGTGTAGGTACATGACGGTCGCCGTTTAGATATTCCGCTGTGATGCTCTTTGCTTTGCGTATATCTTCAATTCTGCCTTGAGCAACAATATTACCTCCATGAATACCTGCTTTGGGGCCAATGTCCAATATGAAGTCAGCGGTTTGAATCATGTCCTTATCGTGTTCAACAACAACAACGCTATTGCCAATGTCACGCAATTGTTTTAAACTATCAATAAGTCTAGCATTGTCGCGTTGATGAAGACCAATTGATGGTTCATCCAATATATATAGCACGTTGACTAGTTGAGATCCAATTTGAGTGGCCAGGCGAATTCGTTGCGCTTCACCACCGCTCAAACTTCGTGCACTTCTGTTCAGGTTCAAATAGCCTAAACCAACGTCTAGTAAGAATGTTGTTCTTGCTTTGAGTTCTTTGACTATTTCTTCGGCAATTTTCCATTCCTTTGGATTGAGCCGATTCTCTAATTCCTTCACCCATTCTATAAAGTGAATAAGACTCATGCTGCTTACTTCACTTATACTTCGACCTGCTATTTTAAAATGCAAGCTTTCACGTTTCAATCGCGCACCTTTGCAGCTTGAACAAGTTACATTGTCCATGAAATCGTCTGCCCAACGCTGAATGGCCCGACTTTTAGTATCTCTAGATTGTGAAGCAATAAAGTGCACCACACCTTCAAAATTCACCTTGTATTCTTTGGTAACACCAATAGCTTTATGGTCAATAGTCATTACCTCATTAGTCCCGTAAAGAATGATGTCAAGAGCATTTTGTGGGATATCTTCAATTGCAGTGTCTAAATCAAAGCCGTGCTTTACGGCTATAATTTCTAATTGATTGAATATCCAGTTCTTTTTGTATTCACCAACAGGTGCAAACCCTCCTTTGCGAATTGTTCTCTTTGGATCTGGAATTACCTTCTCTAGATTGACCTCTTTTAGGGTACCCAAACCGTCACATTTAAGGCAAGCTCCTTTAGGACTATTGAACGAAAAAGTATTTGGTTCGGGTTCTTGGTAGGCAATACCGCTGCTTGGGCACATGAGTTGCCTAGAAAAGTAGGCAGTCTCTTCTGAATCTAAATCTATGATTGCGATTGTACCTTTGCCATGCATCATGGCTGTTTCAACGCTTTGTGCGATTCTTTTCTCTGCGGTAGCTGACACTCGTATGCGATCAACTAAGATTTCAATGTCATGTGTCTTATATCGGTCTAACCGGAAACCACTACTTACTTCTACGATAGTTCCGTCTACTCGGGCCCTAACAAAGCCCATACGAACAATTTGTTCGAAAAGTTCCCGATAATGCCCTTTCCTGGCACGAACCACAGGAGCTAAAATGGCAACCCTCTGATTCACAAAGCGTTCACCAATTAATTCTATAATTTGAGCATCGGTATAGCTCACCATAGGCTCTCCCGAGTTGTAACTGTAGGCAGTGGAGGCTCGAGCGAAAAGAAGCCTAAGGAAATCACTTAATTCTGTTACGGTCCCTACGGTAGATCTTGGATTTCTTGAAGTAGTCTTTTGTTCAATAGAGATTACCGGACTTAACCCCTCAATTTTATCAACCTCAGGTCGCTCCATGGTACCTAAGAATTGACGGGCATAGGAGGAAAAGGTTTCCATATACCTTCGCTGTCCTTCTGCGTAAATCGTATTGAAGGCTAACGAACTTTTACCGGAACCACTTAGACCTGTTATAACAACAAGTGAATTCCGTGGAATTTTAACATCTATGTTACGCAGATTATGCGCCTTGGCGCCATATACTTCAATGTAATCGCTCATATCTATTTGGCAACAAGTAGGGCATAAGTGTTATTGGCACTGTTGGTCAGTTTATTAGAGCGAATCCATGGATTATATAATCTAAGTTCCTTGTAAGTAATATCATGTTGCTCTGCCCAATTTACCCAGCTAGAGACGGGACTATCTAACATGACGGTATCAAATGCCGGCAATTGATAACCTTCGTTACTGTGGTATATGTATCCGTAATCACTTAAATGTTCGTGAATATGCTTAACAGCTGCAATCCTAAATATGTATCGTGCGGTTTCATTATTGAGCCTGAGGTCATAATAATTATCTACACGCTGCTCTTGCAGTCTATTTGCCGTGCCGCTCATACCCATGTTGTAAGAAGCTGCAGCTAAAGTCCAATTATCAAATCTTTCGTAGGCTTCGTTTAGATAGGAGCAAGCCGCTCTAGTAGCCTTCTCCAAGTGGTAACGTTGGTCAATTTCATTATCAATTTGTAAGCCTTTTTCGCGCCCAGTAGATTTCATGATTTGCCATGGACCAGCAGCGCCCGCAGGACTTACTATATTTTGCAATCCACTTTCAATTAGTGCCAAATACTTGAAATCGTCTGGTATGCCTTCCTCTTTTAAAATAGTTTCAATAATGGGAAACCATTTATCGCTTCGTTTTAGCATCAATAAGTTATTGCTTTGCCAATAGGAATTTACCAATATCTCTCTATCTAATCTTTCCTGTATATCCAAACTGCTTAAGGGTAATTCTTCGCCAGCAATACTTAGCGATTGTGGAAGTTCAAATGACCGTACCGTGCTTGCAGCATTTTCTGCAGAATGCAGTTGTTCAGGTGATGCGGAAGTAATAGTAAGTACTGCCAAGGTCAATACTGCACCGGCTATTAAGCTTATAATGCTACTTTTCATAGGTGAAGGGCGAGTTAAAATCTTTTAATTGAGGTCCTGTTTGATCTTTCTCACTGAGGTTTGGATTACTCATACCCCAATCAATCCCTAAGTCAGGGTCATTCCACAAAATATTTCCTTCATGTTCAGGGCTGTAGGTACTTGTGCATTTGTATAAAAAAACCGTTTCATCCTCCAAGGTGGCAAATCCATGTGCAAATCCTGCAGGTATCCACAGCATTATTTTGTTAGTACCGCTGAGTACTATGCTGTAATGTTCTCCGTAAGTCGGCGATCCATTTCGGATGTCAACAGCAATATCAAGAACACTTCCTTTTTGGACTCTTACAAGTTTTCCTTGAGCCATAGGGGGCGATTGGAAGTGAAGCCCTCGAACTACACCTTTACCCGATAGGCTCTCGTTGTCTTGAATAAAATGCGCATCTATACCTGCACGGATAAAATGGTCTTTGTTGAAGGATTCAAAAAAGTAGCCTCGGTCGTCACCAAAGACATTCGGTTCTACAATAAATAAATCTGGTATGGGCGTAGGAATAAATTTCATAACCCAAAAATAAAAGGATAAGGGCTAAACAAGCGTTGGGTCCACCTTTTCTTTCAGCAAATTTGAAATTTGTGCGCTGTGCGTTGTAAAACTCAAATGAGTTGCACCTTGCAGAATCCAGAAACGGTCTTTTGAAGGCTTTTGAATAGAAAAAACAGGGTCTAATTCTCCAAGAATGGTATCAACGGGAGCTAGTGGTATTGGTTTTTCCCAATGCAATATTGCGGTCAGTACCCAACGATAATATTTACAATCAAATTGCTCCATAGTTTCAAGAAGTAAATCTAACTGTCTAGAAGGTTTTGTCTTGAGTCTAGTCATTCCTTTAATTAATGATAAAATCATTCCTTCGGGTGCCCAACGCAAAATCCCTGTGAAACCAAGGTTTCTATACATTGGCTTCAATACTGCCTCATAATGAAGAGAGTTAAGCAATACAACACGCTGCACTTCATTTCTCGATGCCCAATCTTGTGCAACTATTCCTCCAAAACTATATCCAAATAGCAGGTCATTTGGCTGGATGGGGTAGGCTCCTAAAAACCTATCTGCATATTCTGAAAGTGATTCATCCGTTTTGGGTTCAATCCACTCCAAAAAAGTTGCGTTCCAAGGAAATCTAAATGACTTAAAAATCCTTGAATCTGCGCCCATTCCCGGCAATACCCAAACTCTACACTCTGACATTAACGTACATGTTGCTTTATAGTAGTATATACAAGCGGATGAATAGATTTGTTCGCAGCAATAATACTATCTGATGCAATAGCAACATTTATATTTTCGAAATTCGTAACAATGCCTCCTGCTTCACGAACAAGTACAATGCCTGCAGCCACATCCCATGGACTTAGTCCGTATTCAAAGTATCCATCAAATCGTCCACATGCCGTATAAGCTAAATCTACCGCCGCGGTACCAATTCGTCTAACACCTCTTGTATGTTGATAAAAATGAGCAAGAGTATTCTGGAAGCCCTGAAGTTTTGAAAATTCATAATAAGGAAAGCCGGTAGCCAATAATGTATTCTTAAGTTCCTTGGTACTGGTCACGGAAATAGGTGAGCCGTTTAAGAACGCACCACCATCTTTATATGCAGTAAAGCTTTCGTCCATACCAACTTCATAAACTACACCTAACACAGATTCGCCGTGATGTAACAGTGCAATACTTACACTAAAAATAGGTAATCCATGTACAAAATTAGTTGTCCCATCCAACGGGTCAATGACCCATAAATATTGTTTGGTTGTGTCTTGAGGTGTAGTGCCCTCCTCTGTAAGGAATCCGGCTTCAGGAATGAGGAGTTTTAACGCAGAAACAATGAGCTTTTCAGCAGACCTGTCTACATTGCTCACTAGAGCGTTCAAACTTTTTAGTTCAACAAGATTGCGATCAAAATTCGTTTGCGATTTTCGTAAGTATGCACCTGCCTCTTTTGCAATATTTGCAACATCAGGGGCAAGGACACTTAGGTCAATCATGCCAATTCTTTCGCGGTATGTTTTAATCGAATGCTTTTACAAAGAGACTTAAGATTACTCCCTTCTTCATTCGTTGCGCCATAGACTTCCATGACTTGGGTTCGATTTTGGGCATCAAAACCAACCATTCCCACAAAAAGGCCTTCTCGAATTTTGAATAGGCGGGCTTCGTTGACAATGCCGTCATTTAATTGACCTTCGCTGACAAATTGCCAGAAGTTGGAAAATTCTCGTTCGCTACAGAGCGGATTATATTCTAGAAAAATTAGTGGCATTGGCGGTGCGGTTTTGAATGTCTAATATAGCAAAACCATCATCGCTTATACTTGATAAGCAAAAAGTTTTAGTTTGAAGTGCTAATTCCGGATTCCAGTAAGTTTTTATTCTAATGTAATTGTCAGTATATCCATACATAAATCCTTTTCGATTTTCACCTTCAAAAAGTATGGGTCTTTCCTTGCCTAACTGAGTTTCGTAAAAGGCGCGTTTCTTTTTTTCGCTTAAAATTCGCAACATCTTATTGCGACGCTTTCTTTCTTGAATAGGAACAACCCCCTGCATTTTTGTAGCCAATGTATCTGAACGTTCGCTGTAGGTAAATACATGTAAGTAGCTCACGGGTAAATTATTAATAAAGTTATAGGTTTCTAGAAATAACTCTTCTGTTTCTCCAGGAAACCCAACTATGACATCTACACCAATACACGTGTCTGGATTTATTGATTTGATAGTTTCAACGCGTTGCGCATATAGATTGCTCATATACCTCCGCTTCATTTTTTTTAAAATCACATCACTTCCGCTTTGTAAGGGAATATGAAAGTGTGGTACAAATTTGCTGCTCTGTTGAGTGAATTCAATAATTTCATTACGCAACAAATTTGGTTCTATACTTGAAATACGTATGCGGTCTACTTCTGCACGATCATCTAACGCTTGGACTAAATCTAAAAAGGTGTTTTCGTGACGTTTATTGCCAAATTCGCCTTTTCCATAATCTCCAACATTTACTCCAGTTAAAACAATTTCGCGTATGCCTTTTTCTGCTATTTCTTGTGCACGCAGAATTACATTTTCTAAGGTGTCACTTCTTGAAATTCCCCTAGCGAGGGGTATAGTGCAATAGGTGCATTTGTAATCGCACCCGTCTTGTACTTTAAGGAATGCTCTAGTCCTGTCACCGGCGCTGTATGAACTTACAAAACTATCTGCTTCACTGATTTCACAGCTGTGAACGTTTGCATTACCATGAGTTTTTTTTAATGCACCAAGAAACTGGGTGACATTGAATTTTTCCGTTGCACCTAACACCAAGTCCACACCGGGCATTTCCATGATTTGTTTGGGCTTCAATTGAGCATAGCAACCAACAATAACTATAAATCCATCAGGATTTGCTCTCAACGCCCTTCCAACAATATTTCTGCACTCACGATCGGCGTTTTCAGTAACTGAACATGTGTTAATAACGTATACGTCTGCAGCATTCTTGAAGGATACCTCCTCAAAACCGTTTGATTTAAAGTCTTTAGCAATTGTGGAAGTCTCTGCAAAATTGAGCTTACATCCAAGCGTATGGAAGGCAACACTTGGCATTAAATAAGATTTACTTCAGGTTCAAGTTGGATACCAAAACGAGTATACACATCTTCAATGATGCGCTGTGAAAGCGCGTGAATTTCACTCCCCGTGGCGTTACCATAGTTTACTAAAACTAATGCTTGCTTTTTATGCACGCCGGCATCTTTTTTACGAAACCCCTTCCACCCACACTGTTCAATGATCCAACCTGCGGCGATTTTTTTGCCGCTCTCTGCGGTGTATGTAGGTATACCGGGATAGTTCTTGATGAGTTCTGTAGCCTGTACCTCTGTAACTATTGGATTTTTAAAAAAAGAACCGCTATTACCGATTTTTGACGGATCAGGGAGTTTGCTTTTGCGTATTGCAACAACAACATCACTAATTTGCTTAGGTGTAGGTTCGCTAACATCTATTTTATCAAGTTCACTTTTTATTGCTCCGTAATCTGCAATAATTCGATGATTTCTCTTAGTCAATTGTAATGTTACTTGGGTAATGACTGTTTTTCCTTTCCATTCATTCTTGAAAATACTATTTCGATAACCAAAACGTACATCTTCTTTAGAAAGCTTAAAAGGTGAGCCATCTGCAATCAGTATACCCTCACAACTCACAAAGACGTCTTGTAATTCCACACCGTAAGCGCCTATATTTTGCACTGGAGCTGTTCCGCAGTTCCCTGGAATAAGGCTTAAATTTTCAAGACCGCCAAATCCTTGCATTAAGGTCCATAGTACAGCTTCATGCCAATTTTCACCTGCCCCAAAGCTTATATGAATGTAATCGTCATCCTCAAAGACAACTTCCCGGCCATGAATATCTACTTTTAAAACATCGCCTTCTACGTCTTTAGTTAGCAGCATATTAGAGCCGCCACCAAGAACTAGGGCAGGAGCACCGTGATGCAGAAGATAGTTTTCTATTTCCTCCTTGCTCTGTGCCCAAATTAATCGGCTTGCCTTTTGATCAATACCAAAGGTGTTTAGCTTCTTTAAGCTCTGATTAATCTGTACAATCACGGTTTCTAATTATCTAGTAGTATGAGGATAATCCTCTAATGCAGCTCTTAATATTTTAACACACTCTTTTAACGCATCTGTATTAAGGACATAAGCGAGTCTTGCCTGCTGCACGCCCAATTCAGGCTTTGCATAAAATCCTGCGGCAGGTGCCATCATTAACGTCGCTCCTTGGTAATTAAAATCGCTAAGTAGCCATTGCGCAAAGTGCTCTGCATTTTCAACTGGAAAGGATGCAACGGCATAAAAGGCCCCTTGTGGCATTGGACAGAAAACGCCATCAATACTATTCAAGCCTTCAACCAATACGTTTCTACGTTCCATGTATTCGGCATTGACTTGATCAAAATAATCCTGCGGGGTTTTCAATGCTGCTTCACTGGCAATTTGAGC
>MDSX01088359.1_pt1 | contig 10868 bp, 9 predicted proteins | sample 811141 | NCBI WGS metagenome assembly MDSX01 (sample SAMN05326642, study PRJNA326480) | marine metagenome | isolation source: seawater | place: Atlantic Ocean: South East | collected 2010
AATTTTGTATCATTTTTGGCAGGTCATCGGCGTCAGCACGCGCCACGTGTCCGACCTATTCGGCGTGGAGGTGCCCGAGGTCACAGGGCTCCACAACCTGCTGACTCTCGCCTGCGAGACGGCCAGCTTGGTGGGTGACACGGGGCTGTTCCCAAAGCTCCGCGCCTTGCTGACGATGGCGGCGTGGAACAAGGATCGGAGCGAGGGGCTCGAGCGCGGCGAGATCGAGAGGATGATGTACTACGCGAAGCCGGAGGAGACGGATGTGACGGGAGACGTGGAGGCATTCTTGACGAAGAACGACGCCGACGGGAATAAGGACCATAGCTCTGTAGAATTCCTTCACAGCTCCGCTCCGCAATGCTTCGAAGACGAACCATCCCCCACGTCCGCCAAAGCCACAACTGGGACTGCGGACTTGCCTGCCTCGAGATGACGCTGCGCGCGCTCGGCGTACCCCCCTCCCTGTGCACGCTGAAGCAGCTGCAACAGAAGGCCGTGGGTGCGGGCGGTCCATCGAGGACGAGGGAGGCAGAGGTGCCGCCAGAATTCCAGTCCTTCTGGTGCGCGCCGGCTCCCACTTCGTACGCGCGCGCGCCCGCTCGCGGACGTTTACACCGCTCCACCGGCCGCGCAGGACGGTAGACCTGGCCTTCATACTCAGCCAATTTGGCGTGCGCTTCCACTTTCTCACGCGGACACTGGGCGCCAACCCAGCGTACACTCACGAGGCCTTCTATCAGCCGACGCTGGACAAGGACACGCAGCGCGTCAACGGTCTATTCGACGCGGCGGCGAAGCACAACATCGTCATCCAGCGACGCTCGATGTCCCCGGACGAGATGCGGGAGCTCGTGCGGCCGCACGACAAGCTCGTCATGGCGCTGGTCGACCGGCGGTTGCTGTACCGCGCGTCGACGTCGACTGTATCGTCGATCGTCGAGAGTGTGCTCTCACACTGCTTCGCCGGGGGCGGGTACGTTGGCCACTACGTCCTCATCACGGGCTTTGACGACGCCCGACAGGGCTACGTCATCAAGGACCCGGGAGGGGCGAGCGAGACGTGCGTGGTGGATCGCGACGACCTCGACGCCGCCCGCCGCTCGCACGGCACCGACGAGGATCTCCTCGTCATTCCGTGGGCGCAGCCGAAAATAGCGGCTGGCTGACACAGTAGGTCGCCGCCGCCGCGGTTCTCGAGGCGGCGGCGCGCTCGCCTCGCACGAGAGCCACGTCAAGGGGACGGCGGAAGCGCGCCGCCAGCTTACGTCAGACCTGCGCGTACGCTGGTCAGAATTTACTTACTATGTACTTCGATCGCTCAGCAAGATGCTGTAGGCGGTTCACTGAACATTAAACCATGAACGGTCGTCACCGACACCGTGCTCAACTTTCACGACCTTGCCTCCGGCCTTCGTGTACCGGATGCCCGCCCACATGATGGACGATCGCCACAGCCCGCATAGCACGCACACAGGCGCGACGAACATGAAAAGGATCCACCCGAACCACAACTTGAAGCCCTCGGCGTGGGGAGGCAATTCGTGCTCGGCGCCCTCGTCCTCGACGTCGTCGCCACACCCGTTGCGGCTGCCGCCTCGGCCACCGCCACCGCGCCCACCGCCGAACGCGTCGACGATGGCGGTGTTCACGCGCACGATGTTGTATAGCGCGCGCACGAAAAGGCCGTGGAGGGCGAGGGCGAGGACGAGGAGGCCAGCGTCGTGCGAGGCACCCGCCGGCAGTTCCTCCGCGCAGCCGTCGCCGACGCTCGTGGCGACGCCGAGCTGCGCCACCCACGCGAGAAGCCGATAGCACATGACCGGTGTGCCCAGCCCGAAGGCAGGGGAGAGGAAGAAGTAAAAGTGGGCGAGGAAGTACCTACACCGCTCGGCGGCTCCGCGTCGATGTGTGCGCGCGCGGGGGGGTGGGCGCTCGCGCGCGGCCCATGCACATGCGCATGCCGCACGCGTCGCACGACGTGCATTTGCGGGAGGTCAGGGAGCGTGGGGGGCAGCGCACCACTCGGCGACGTGGGAGTCGAGGGCGAGGTACGTATCGAGCACGAAGAACTGCCGGCACTGGAAGTTGAACCACTCGCGAAGGGAGGGCGTGCGGACGACCGACGGGCAGAGGGCTGTGGGCGGATTGATGAAGCCCCACTTCTGGCGCTTGCACATCTGCATGAGCAGCCAGTCGTCCGAGTACGCGCCGTCCTGCCAGTACTGCCGGAGCATTCCGATCTGCGACAGCCGCAGCAGGCAGCACCCGCCCCAAACGACGTGGCCCACGGCCGATGGCGGCACCGCTGGGGGCTGATTAAGGTTGAAAAGCAGGCGGAACGTGCAGCGCACGTGGCAGAGCAGCGAGGCGTCGCCGGGGATGTCGAAAGGCGTGCCTCCAGCGCCGAAGGCCTCGTGGTTCGCCTGGAGGGCGTCCACCATGGTCTGGATCAGCTGCGCTCCGGGTAGGAAGTCGTCGTCGAGGAGGAGCAGGTACTCCGACTTCTCGTCCACGTTCCCGAGCGCGTGCAGGATGTTGTGCAACTTCTGCGACGTGGATCGGCTCCGTCCGGCGACGAGGACGCGCGCGCGCGCGCTGTGAGGGAGTCCCGGCTCGGCGAGCAGGTTGACGAGTGCCGCGTGCGCTGGGTCGGCCCGCTCCTGCACGACGAAAAGTGTCTCTCGCACTCCCGGGTACGCGTGGCTCAGCTGCGCCCGCCAGTTCCGCCGCGACTGAGCGTGCACACCCTTCACAGGGAGGACGAGCGAGATGCGCGCCGTGCTCCCGGCGGTCGCGCGGAGAGGCGTCGGCTGCGCCGTCCGCAGCACGTGCGATTTGTACGCCGCCGTGTTCGCGAACGCGAAGAAGAGGAGGAGCGAGCAAATCGACAGCATCATGACGAGCACGCGCTCGCCTGCGCCCAGCTGTGGCAGGCACGCATGTGCCTCCGTCGACCGCAGCGGAAGCGCCCACCACAAAGCAGCATACGCCGCAACACAGAGCGCTATCGCGTGCGGTTGCGAGAGTGTGAGGAACTCTGGGCGCTTCTGCATTTTCGCTGCCACGCTGGAAGTCGCGCACCAACGAAAAACACAGCTGGCACGTGAAGGTCGCGCAACGAGAAGACACGACGTGTTTGCCGCACTCCTGGGAATTGCGCGTACGAGGTACAGTCTTGTACGCACTGTAGCTTCCTCCTGAGAGAGCCGGTGCTCCCGACCGGATGCAGTGGGCGTGCGCGCAGCAGCGCTACACGCGGCGCAAGCAAACGCTCTCCGCGCAGCCGAAGGCGTGCTTCGCAACTACTGCGTCGGGCAGCTGCCTCTGCGTGCTGGAGGGCAGTTCCGTCACCATGCACCTGGCGAATGGCGACACACACGTCGTCGCGCTGCCTTGCAAGGCGGTGGGGCTCTGGGCGCTGCCGGCGGGTGTCCTCGTCGAACCTCCGCGTGCCGACGGCGGACCCGTCGCGCACCTTCTCAACGAGCCTCTGGAGGAGCTGCGGACCGTGGTGATGACACGCGCTTCGGCCAGCGCCGAGCCGCCTGGCGACATCCTCCTCTCGAGCGCCCGCGCGCCGCTCGTTCTCACCCACCAACCGCGCGCGCGGGCGCACGCGCTGTGGCGGGTCGCCGGCGGCGGCACTCCTGGCGGCGCGGCCGAGCTCGCCGCCTGGTGGGAGCAGCCGGCGGGCTCTGCAGCATCCGCCGCCGAGTCCAGCTTCTTCGCGCCTGAGGACGGCGGGGCTGGCGTCGGCGAGCTGCCACTGCTGCTCTGCGTGGCCCAGCCGGAGCGTGAGCTCCTGCACGTGTACTCGCTTGGGGCACCGGCCGCCGCGCCGCCACCGACACGCCGGCCCCTCGTCGTCGACGAAGCCGCTGCCGCGCCCGGCGCCACGCCGCGCGTCTCTACCGTCGGCGCGCTGCCGGCCGTTGCCGCGCAGCCGGTCCGCGGTTGCGGCGCAGGCAGCGGCGCAGGCGGCGGCGGCGGCAGCGGCGGTGTCGCGCGGATTCTCGCGCTCGGCGCCGACGGCTCCCTGGCGCTGTGGCAGTGCGGCAGTTCCGGCGTGCATTGCCTGCTCCGGTGCTCGAACGACGTGCTCGCACCGCACGCCGGTTGGCCCACAGTTTCGCCTGCGATGGCCATGGCCGCGGCTACGCCGGGGGCGGGTGCGGCGCGGTCGACGCTCTACGGGTGTGCACCTCGCGTCGATAGCCTCGTCCTCAAGACTGCGCAAGGCGCCGAGATGCGCGCGCAGCTGCTGCGGCCGGCGGATGACCCGCTCGTGCGGCAGTGCCTGTCGGCGTTGCGTCGCGTGCTGCCGGCGGCGGCGTACGAGCAGTTGTCGCTTGGTCTCGTCTGCCACTCTCTTGCGATGGCACCCGCTGATTACGTCGGCGCCCCCGACGCCCCCTCCCTACCGTGGCGCGACTTTTCCGAGGCGCTACTCGCGCTTCTCGGCGCTGCCGATCCCGCCGCCGCCGCTGCCGGTCCCATCGCTGGGCTGCCCGCAGCGGACGGCGGCGCGGATGGCGCGCCATCGGCGGCGTGGTCGGCGATGCTTCGCTCACCTGTACACCTTCGCTGCGCAGGACGCGCGCCGTTGCAGTGCCTACTGCCCGCGAGCGCCGCCGCAAATGCGGCGGCGCCGGCAGTGGGCGCAGCGTCCTTGGCGCCGACCGAGCGTTACCGCGCCCTTGTCGCGATGCACACGGTGTACGAGGCCCTCAAGCTGTCGACGCTGAGCTGGCCGCTGGTGGAGCCCCTCGGCAAATTGCTCACCGCCGTCGCCTCGCTCGCCGGCCGCCAGGAGTTCGTCTCTCACTACTCACGAGATCTCGGCGCTGTGCCCACCCACCGAGTCGCCGGCGCCGTCATGCCGCCGCCGCTCTGCCTGACATCGTGGCTTTGTGCGGCTCTCGACGCACTGCCCGCCGCCGGCGCTGGCGGCGCATCGCCGCCGCTCGCGCCGCCGCCCGCCGAAGCCGTCGCAGACCTGCCTCCCGGCGCGACTGCTCCGCTCGTCGCCGCGGTTGTCGAACTGTATGCCCTTGTGCGCGTGGGTGCCGGTGGCGACCACAGTGCGGCGCCGTCCCTGCGGCCCGCCGCCACCGCGCTGCCGCCAGCGGGGCGACTGCCGCACCCAGTGCCGCCGGACGCAACAGGGTTGCGCGCGCACTGCCGCCTGCTCGCCGCGGCGTCAGAAGCGCTTCCTGAGCGCCTCGTGCTACTTATGGCGTCTCACGGCCTATCCCTTCGGCAGCTCGAAGTGCTGCCCATCGGTGTCGCCCTTCCACTTCAGGTAGGCCTACGAGCCGAGGCCTGGGCGCCCACATTCTTCCTAGTCTCACTTCGCACCCGCAACCCACCCCGCAGGATGCCATCCGCCAGTGCCGCCACCGCGCGCCGCCGCGCTGGCCATCGGTGGCGTATCGTCTGATCGGCCGTGAGGACCTCGCGCGGCAGCAAGAGGGTGCCGCTGCGCACCGCCCCCCGATCGTGCCGCCGCCCTCCGCTGCGGCGGGTAGTGCGCGCGTCGTCGCGCCGACCGACGACACTGACGGGATGGGTGCGCGCCCGTGGACGCCTCTCGCGCGGGAGCGCACTTCCGCCCGTGCCTTCCCTTTTCAATCTCCCCCCGCTCTATCGTAGGCGCGCTCGTCGATGGGGCGGGCCTACGGTTCTCAGCGGACCTGCGCCTGGGGGAGGTGCGCCGGTTGCTGTGCTCTTCACGGCCAATGGCGCTGCGCCTGGGCGTCGGTGGCCCAGAGCTTTCAGATCACGATCTCGTGAACGCGCAGCAGAGCCGGCTACTGCTGCTATGCCGTCGCTCAATGGCACTGCCAGTTGGCCGCGGCATGTTCACACTGGCGTCTGCGCCGCCACGGCTGACGGAGGCGCTGAGGATGGCGCCGCTCACGCTCAAGGGGCGCATGCCAAACGCTGCAACCGTCGACCTCGATCTGGCGGCGCTGCCGTCGGACACCCTGATGTGGCCCGAGTTCCACAATGGAGTAGCGGCGGCGCTGCGACTCGCGCCGCCCGGCTGTGGCCACCTCGACGAGGGTGAACTTGAGCGCAACTGGATCGTGTACAACAAACCCGGCGCACGGCAGTACGCACACGCCGGCTTCTTGTACGGCCTCGGGCTGCAGGGCCACCTGCGCGCGCTCGCGAATACCGACTTGTACCGGTACATGTCTCAGGGGCACGACGTGACGATGATGGCCGTCCTCCTGGGAACATCGGCGACGCGGCGCGGCTCAATGCACCCAGCGATCGCCAAGATGCTCTGCTTGCACATTCCTGCGCTCCACCCGCCCACTTTCACCGAGCTCGAGCTCGAGGCGCGCCTGCAGTCGAAGCGGGGAGGCCTCGCATTGGGACACCTCGCACAGATCACACACTCCACGCACAGGTACCCGCCGTCGTGCAGACCGCTGCACTTCTCGGCGTGGGGCTGCTGTACCAGGAGTCGGCGCACCGCCTGATGACTGAAGTGCTCCTCGGCGAGATTGCACGTGCGCCGACGAACGAGCTACTCGAGTGCCGCGAGAGCTACTCCCTCACCGCAGGTCTGGCGCTGGGCATGCTCTGCCTCGGCCGCGGCTCCGACGCCGCCGGCCTGGCCGACCTTCGCCTCGAGGATCAGCTAGGCTCGTACATGCATGGCCGCGACAGCGCGCTGCCATGGCCAGTGCGGGGCGTGCCGCGCGCCGGCGAGAGGCCCGCGGTAAACCGTTGCTGCCGGATTCGCGAGGGCCCCCTGATCAATGTCGACGTGACGGCAGCGGGCGCGACGCTAGCACTTGGTCTCACATTCCTGCAAACGAATAACACCGCGGTGGCGGCGCAACTGCGACTGCCTCAGAGCATGTACATGCTCTCGTGCGTCCGTCCCGACCTGATCGCCCTGCGTGTCATCGCACGCAACCTCATACTGTGGGACCATGTCCAGCCGTCGGCCGAATGGCTCAACGCGCAGATGCCGCTGCACGGTGCGCCCCTCCCTGTCTCTGACAATTCCATCGACGACGGTGCCGACGCCGAGGCGCAGCAGGCGCTTCGACTAGCGAAGATCAATGCGACCGGCGGCGCGTGCCTCGCGCTCGGGTTGCGCTTCGCTGGCTCCGGGTGCGCCTCGGCGTGCGCGCTGCTGACGCGACAGCTGACGGCGCTGCATGGGATGCGCCAGGGGGCCGCGGGCGCGGCGGCCGCGGCGAACGCGCCGGTGCGAAAGGCGGAGCAACCGACCGTGGACACGTCACTCGGCGCTGCGGCGATTGCGTTGTCCCTCGTGATGGCGGGCAGCGGCGACTTAAGCAGCTTTCGTCTGCTTCGCGTGCTCCGCCGACGCATCGACGGTGAGGGCATCGGAACCGCCACGCCGTCACGCCTGCCGGGTTTGATTGCCGCGCCGCCCCTCCTGCAGGTGACGTCTCGTGCGGCTTTTCTCATCGGCGAACCGGCGACCCACAACTGCCAAGCTGCCTCGCACCATCCCGCAACGCATCATCCCGCCGCCCCCTCCCCCCTCCTCCTCCCTTCCGTACGCCCAGGTACGGCTTCCACATGGCAATCTCGATGGCGATCGGATTTCTCTTCCTTGGCGGTGGCCGCCTCACTCTCGGAACCTCGAAAGCTGCCGTCGCCGCGCTGCTCGCCTCCGTCTTCCCGCGATTTCCGCTCATCGCTTCCGACGGCCGCTATCACCTGCAGGCCTTGCGCCACCTCTACGTCCTTGCCGTCGAAGCTCGCTGTCTCGAGGCTGTCGATGTAGAGACGGGCGAAGCAGCGCTCGTGCCACTGTCGGTGCAGCTGCGGGAGGGTGGCGCGCCGCTGCGTCTCGTGACCCCGTGCCCGTTGCCTCCGGTTGCGTCGATCGCGACCGTCGAGGTGGGTTCGCCTCGCTACTGGACGCACAAGCTCGACCTCGCCGCCAACCCCGAGCACGCTGCCGCTCTCCGCCGCCGCCTCTTGTGGGTGAAGCGCAAGACCGGACATCTATCGTACGCCGCTGACCCGATCGGCCTCTCGTCTATCTTCTGCCGGCCATTTGGCGCCGTCTCGAGCATGGAGCTCGTGCACACGCTCTCGTCGGCGACGGCCGTGTCCTCCGAGGTGACGAGCAGCCGTGCCTCCCAAACTCACGCTTCTCGCCTGCCAACTCACGCGCCTCATCCTCGGATGGCACCCCCACCTCCCACCCCGCCACCTCCCTTCGCACAGCGCGAGCAGCTGCTGCGCACCTTTTCGAACACGCCCACCCTCCGCGTCTTCTCCCGCCACTTTTGCGATGCCATCGCGCCGCACAGCGCGCCGTTTGGAGCGGCGGCTCCCGATGCTCCGGCGCTCGCCGGCGGCGGCGGCGGTGCACTGCCGTCGTTCTGCGCGTCGGTGCTATACGAGTGCCTCACCCAAGAGAAGGCAGAAGCAATTACCCCGTACCTGCTGCTGTAATGTCGGAGGACGCACCCGGGAGCGACCCCTCACCGCGCGAGATCTCAAAGCTCCCCGCCCGCCGCAGGTACAACCTGACGATGCGCCTTCCCCATCTGACGACAACGCTGCCCTTCGCGTCGCTGCGCCTGCTCGCCGCCTACTACCGTGGCGCCTTCGCAAGGATGCGCGCCGGAGTTGACGACGCTGGGCTGCCGCGCAGCCACATCTTCAAGACCGACGTCGCCGAGGCCACAGACATCAGCAGCCGCACGAGGAGCCCAGGGCCGCCGCTCCATGCCTCTTTCGTCACGTCGCTGACCACTGAGGTGTGATGCGCCTCCCCGCCCGAGCCACTAAGGCCCTGTTACCCCGGTTGACAACCGCCGACCCCGGCCCACAGCTCGACCTGTTCTACTCGGCCCTCGGCTTCGCCACGCGCCCAGCGGCCCGCGGCCCCCCGGGCGGCCCAAGTGAGCTCACCCGGCTCGCCGCGTACCTCCGAGGCACGCCGGCGCCGCCCGCGGCGAAGGGATCGCTCACGGTCGAGCAGCTGCATCTCCTTTTCGCGTCCTTCCTCGCGTACCACGGCCTGCCGCTCCCGGAGACGCTCCCGTCGCCCGTCGCGGCCGTCGTCGGCGGAGGCGATGAGGCGCTCCCGACTCTCGTCGCCGCAGCCACGGCCACCCTGACGAATGCGAACGCCGCTCTGCGCGGCGCGCTGCTCATGAGCGGGATCGCGCGGCGCTGAACGTGGGCCCTCGGCAATCTCCAAGAAGGAATTCGCGGTTCCGCCCGCGGCGAATCCAAGCGGGCGCACGAGGGCCGCAACATAGCCGCGCCACAGTGGCGCACGTGTGCGCCCGCTCGGCCACCGGCGAAGGGATGAATGAATCTTTTACTCCGCCGAAGCAGAGAGACACACGGAGGTTCGTTCCTACTGTACTGCGTCGCGTTCCTACTGCGTCGCGGCTGCCACGATGCTGTTTTCTCCGCTCCTCTTTGGATGTGTGCTTTCCCAACTCCCCTCCCGCCCTCGCTTTCCACGCTCACTCCACCCTCGCTCCTCGTGTGCGCAGCCCTCTTGCACCAGCCGGCGCTCAAGGTGCCGCGCGCAGCTGGCGCTCGTGTGCAGGCACGCTTGGAGATCACCGAAAATCGCGTGGTCGCGCGCTCCCACCCGCCGCGCCCTCCCCACCCAGATGGTCGCCGAACTCGGCGAGATGGTCGGCGTGCGCTCGAAGCCGAAGATTGCGGAGGACATCACGCAGCTCATGCACGCCTGCTCCGAGAAAACCAGAGCCCCCGCGCCGGGCTGGCAGGGCCGCCTCTCACCCACTGACCCGCCCACTGCAGCGGGAACACGCCGCTGCTCAAGCTCGGGCGGACGGGCGATGGGCTCGACGCGACGATCCTGCTGAAGATGGAGGCCATGGAGCCGTGCAACTCGGTCAAGGACCGGATTGGCTACTCGATGATCACCGAGGCTGAGAAGAAGGGAGAGATCAAGGCGGGCGAGACGACGCTCGTCGAGCCCACGTCGGGCAACACGGGGATCGCGCTCGCGATGGTCGCAGCGGCGAAGGGCTACGAGCTTATCCTGACGATGCCCGAGTCGATGTCGATGGAGCGGCGCGTGATGCTGAAGGCGCTCGGCGCCAAGCTCGTGCTGACGCCCGCCGCCAAGGGGATGGGCGGTGCCGTCAAGAAGGCGGAGCAGATCGTCGCCGGGCTTGGCGACAAGGGGAAGCTGCTGCAGCAGTTCAACAACGCCGACAACCCGAAGATTCACCGCGAGACGACGGGCCCGGAGATATGGGCGGACACCGACGGCACCATCGATATCTTCGTCGGCGGCGTCGGCACCGGCGGCACGATCACTGGCTCGGCGCAGTACATCAAACCGCTGAAGCCGGAGTGCCAGTTTGTCGCGCTCGAGCCGGTGAGCAGTCCGGTGCTCTCGGGTGGGAAGCACCAGGGGCCCCACAAGATCCAGGGCATCGGCGCTGGCTTTGTGCCGGGGAACGCTGACCTCTCTCTTGTCGACGAGGTGATGCAGGTCACCGATGAGGACGCCTGCGCGACCGCGCGCGAGCTGGCGGCGAAGGAGGGCGTCATGTGCGGCATCTCGGCGGGCGCCGCCGTGTGGGCGTCCAAGGAGCTCGCAGCTCGCCCTGAGAACAAGGGCAAGACCATCGTGTGCATCATCCCGTCGTTCGGCGAGCGCTACCTGTCGACGGTCCTCTACGCAAATCTGTGGGAGGAGGCCTCCGCTCAGGAAAGCTCCCGCGACGCGTTCCTGCCCGCCTCCTTCGCCCTCGCGCGCGCGCCGCCCGGGGCGTCCTCGCGGTTCACTCCTCACACATCCCGCCTCAGAAAGCGGAACCGCTCGAGGAGTGAGACCAGCGGCGCAAGACCGGACTTGA
>MDSX01067882.1_pt1 | contig 10867 bp, 8 predicted proteins | sample 811141 | NCBI WGS metagenome assembly MDSX01 (sample SAMN05326642, study PRJNA326480) | marine metagenome | isolation source: seawater | place: Atlantic Ocean: South East | collected 2010
CACAACTAAAGCTGGGACTTGGACTTGCAGGGGCTGAGAATGAGCAAATCAAACTTCAATTTATGGCCAGAGCTCCTCAATACATCCCTAAAACAAAGAGAATTATATATCCTATGGTTTTAATCCAACTCATAAACAAATGATCTGATAGGGTAATAACGCAAATTCACTTTATAAAATTCAAATTGGCTTCAAAAATCACATATTAAAACTATTCGCTATACATTGCAAAAAATACCGCATAATGTGGCACGAGTTATGAATTCTTCATATAAAATATTGGGTGTAGACCCTGGTACAAATATCACAGGATATGCTGTGCTAGAAGTAAATGGTAATAGGACTAAAGTAATTACCTATGGAGTGTTTAAGTTGACGAAATTTGAAGATCACCAAACAAAATTGAAAGAAATATTTCTTCAGCTTCAAGATGTTATAGAGTCTTATTTGCCCCAAGAGTTAGCAATTGAAGCACCTTTTCATGGGAAGAATGTACAATCGATGCTCAAATTGGGAAGAGCACAGGGAGTAGCAATGGCAGCAGCAATGACTATGGGCCTTAAGATTTTTGAGTATGCGCCTAAGAAAATTAAATTAGCAATTACCGGAAGCGGAAATGCATCAAAAGAACAGGTTCATGCAATGTTAGAACAAAGAATGAAAATCAAAATTGATCAAAAGTATTTGGATGCATCCGATGCTTTGGCGACTGCAATATGTCATTTTCAACAAAAAGGAAATGTCTCTTCTGGAGGGACATCCTATAAAAACTGGTCTTCTTTTGTAAAGGCTAATCCGGGCAGAAAGATGTGATTGTTAAATTATTGCAATAAACCTTTGCACTTCCTCTTACTAATAGCAATTGGTTATTCACTTTCTAATAACCACCCTTGACCTCCCTCTATCAAAACACTTCCAACTTCTATTTTTCCATGAATATATTCTAAAAGAAGCTTTGCAGAATCAGTTTGATTTTTGAATTTGAGTGTCATTTCAGATTGATTAATATCAATTGTATTGTCTCCTTGATGAGTAAGTATTAGGTTTTTTATGGACAGCATATCATATTTTTCTAATTCTAACTGATGTCCATTTACTATTTTAATAGCTCTTTCTTCAGCTAAAGTTTCTAGTGCTATGCGACAATACGTCATAGTGCTGTATCCCTTCACATTTATTTTTTGGTTGTTTTTAGAATTTAGGTTGAAGTATGTATTGTCTGAAATTTTTGTGTTTTGAGCTTGAGCCACCCCCAATTTTTTATTTAGAAAACTAGATTTATTGTTATCAGAACTTTTATCATATTTTTCAAATAATGATTCATCTACCCATTGATCGACTATTTGAAAGTTCGACCTATTGCCTAAATTATTTATCGCTGTTTTCAATTCATATTTTCGAGTGTTATTCATTTCATCAACTGCAGAAATATCGAGATTTCTATCTTTTAATATTTCGTTTACCACTAAAAAGTTTTGTAATCGATTTGCTTGACTCCTCAAGCTAACATTGAACATATCAAAAGGGCCACCAAAGGTGGCTAGTGCAACAAATACTGCAAATGAAATCGGGATGTATTTGATATGGAATCTTTTAATCCATCCATAACCCAAAGAGAGTATTCCTAGCCAAGTGGCAAGTGATGCTACGATGTATCTATTTTCTGTAATGCCATATTCACTGAGCCTAACGGCAATAGCGACAAATAGCATAATGACAGGTAAGGATAATAATTTGAAGAATTGTTGAACATAGGCTTTTGTGATTCGATTGGCACTAAATTTTGGATTAAAATAATTAAGCAGCCAAGTCAATATCCCTACTACAGAAAAGCATAATGTAAGATATCCGATCCAACCTTTCGGGAGGCTACCTTCCATCAATATTTTTAATGCATAGGCATATAATAATATGAGATAAATAATCGAGATTCCAATTAATATGTATTGCGAAAAAACGTGATAAGCACTAGCTGGTTTTTCTGTATTTCCATTATAATCTATCTCTGGAAATTTACTTAAGAAGTAGATAGAGTTAAAAATGCCGATTAGGAAAATGTAGAGACGTGCATACCATTCTCCATCAACATTAATTCCGAACAATTTGTCAATGGCCAAAATTGCCAATGAGAGTCCAACAAAAATGATAAGACTGAATAGTACAGATTCAAAGATTCTAAGAAACAGATGTTTGTTATATTCCCAAAAATCTTCTTCTGCAGATGGTTGTAGGTATGGAATAAAGGAGATAAATAGATGAAGTAAAAGGATCGTTCCCATATACCTATAGGCATATGTTGTTTCCAAATATTTTGGGATATTATTAATATCCTCAGGTAAATACAAGTACCACCCAACGAAAACTAGAAATGGAACAATGAGGACCCATATTTTTCCAGATAGTTTCTTATATACTTCGATGGATATAGCAGAAAGAAATGATAAATATCCAGCAGCTACTATTTTTCCAAGGGCATTATTTTCAGGAAAGTCAACAAAGAAAATTACTGAAAAAGTAGCAATAACAGCCAATAAAGAACTTATAGGAAAATTCTGAAATGCTTTCAAAAGATCCAAAGACTTGAGATACCTAGCTATCATAACAAAGCTTAATTAAGGCTATAAGGTCCAATTCCTGGCACTGGTATTATCTGATGTAGGGAAATCTGTAGGAACAGACTGTGATACCTTACCAGTTGCTGCCCATTCACTTCCTCTTTGCAAAGTGGTAATAAATCCAACGCATTCCATTGAGTAGTCCATATGCCCTAAAGCAGTATGAAAGACTCTACCTTTTTTATATTCAATGGTGAATAACATTGGTTCATGACGATCTGATCCTTTTACATTTTTATTCCAAGGAGGGCCATTGCCCTCTTTATCAGAAAAAGCAGTTGCAAGTACTGTCATATTCTTTGCAGGACCTCTGAGGCGATCATAAAGCTCATCTTTAGTATGTAGCCATTCTGTTGGGAGGTCTTTCATTATGGGATGTTCAGGAGATCGGGTAGTAATCTTGAACTCAAATTGAGGACCGTGAGATCCACATTGCCCTTCTGAGGGGTCATCTATTCTTTGACCAATTTTATCATAATATACATAAGGACCACTTTCTGTATTCCTGCCTCCCCAGCCACCAAGTCCTATCATTTGATTATACTCATCCCAATCACCGAAAGAATTATTGGCTGCATGTACTATAACAAGTCCACCTCCATCGGCCATATACTTTTCAAAGGCCATTTTTGTCTCATCATTCCAATGAGTAGATTTCCATCCAAGGTTACTAATGACTACATCGTATTCTGAAAAGTTTGGAGAAAAATTAGGATCAGCTACAGGCTCTGTAACTGCTTCTCCTACCTCTTTTTCACCAATAGGGTAATCCTTGAGTAATTCTTCAATCTTATAATTATCATCAACTTCTACATTGTGATGAGGTCCTTGCCAAGTGAATGCTTTTCTATTGATATCAACATTGAAAAGGTCAGTGCTTTCTAAAAAATCTTTCATCATCATGGTGGTTTTAGGCCAGATGCCATGATTGTTTTCCCCATCTATGATAAGTGCTTTGAGTGGAGCAGAGTCATTAGAAGATTCTTCTTTTACAGGTTGTGGTTTTTCTTGCTTTTCTATTTTTTCATTACATCCAATTGGAACAATAATCAAAGCAATAATCATAAAAGGAAGAAAGCGAAAAGTATGAAATATCATAGGAAAGAAATTTTGAAACATCAAAATACTAATAATCTCTTTCTCAATGGCTAATTAGGGCATGTGCTTAGTTAACAACTCTTCTGAATTCGTCTCTATACGCAGACGGATTTTTGCTGGTATACAGTTTGAAATGTTTGTTGAAGTGAGAAAAATTATTGTAACCACATTCATAACTAATATGGGCAATTGTATTCGGAGTCTCAGAAAGCAATTTGCACGCATGAGTAATCCTAAACTCATTCACAAATTGTGTAAATGTCTTTCCTGTTAATTTTTTAAAATATCTACAGAAAGACGGAACAGTCATGTTAGAAAGAGAAGCAATTTCATCTAAGCTTATAGTCCGTTGAAAGTTTGCTCTTACATGATCGTACACTGTTTTGATACGCTCATTAGATTTTGGGTCAGTTTCTATTGTGACTGCTGAAGCATTTAAAATCTGATACTCATTTGATTTGGCCAGTACATTCATTACTTTGAGTAATCTGATCATTCTGTCGAAATGATTCATCTGTTCCATTTCGTCTAGCAGAATAGCCACTTCTTTTTTGGTCTCTCCTTTGAATGAAAGTCCTTGCTTTGATCTTTCCATGAGGGCATTGATCGATCTCATCTCAGGTATGCCTAAAAAATTATCACCAAGAATTTCTTTTAAAAATTGGACAACTATCTCTTTATTGTTTTCTGTAAGTCGATCAGTGAAACCATAATGCGGTAGATTGGGTCCTAGAAGTATAACTTCACCATCATTATAGTATGAGATGTTATTTCCAACATGCCTTTTTCCACTTCCTTTATCTATAAAAACTAATTCTACTTCAGGGTGATAATGCCACATAGCCACACCATTTGGCTTTTCATTACTGAATTTTTTATAGGTAATAGAACTTCCTAACTGAGGAAGGATTTTTTCTAATGCTGGCTTATGAGAGGGTGCTTTTAGTGGTTCCATGATGGCAATGGTTGATTAAAAAAATAATATGATACTGATACTAGTTTCACATTGGAGATACCAATATTACTCTAAATTAACTTCAAAAGCAAATATAGTATCAAGATATTGATAAAATAGATTCAATTTGAACTCTGAGTATAGTTTATGCAAGGATGTCTTTTATGACATCACCAGCCACATCTGTAAGTCTAAAATCCCTTCCTTGGAATGGGTAAGTGAGTCTCTCATGATTGATACCCAATTGATTGAGAATAGTAGCCTGGAGATCATGAATATGCATGGATTCTTTTGTGGGATAATATCCTATTTCATCTGTCTCACCGTAAGTGATTCCGTTTTTAACACCGCCACCTGTCATCCACATAGTGAATGCTTCTCCATGATGGTCTCTTCCTTTGAATGGATTAGAAATGCCTCCTCGGTTTTCTTGCATTGGTGTTCTTCCAAATTCTCCGCCCCAGACTACAAGAGTATCATCCAACATGCCTCTCTGTTTTAAATCTTTGACTAGAGCCGTCATGGCTTTATCGACTTCTTCGCATCTTTTTAAAAAACCTCCGTGAAGGTTTTCGAAATCATTACTTCCATGCGAGTCCCATCCTCTATGAAAAAGTTGAATAAATTTTACTCCACGTTCAGCTAACCTCCTGGCCAAAAGACAGTTATTTGCAAATGATACTTCTCCTGGTTCTGTACCATACATCTCATGAATGTAGTCTGGTTCATCTTTAATATTAGTTGCTTCGGGTACAGTCATTTGCATTTTGAATGCCAACTCATATTGGGCTATTCTGCTGAGTGTCTCTGGGCTATTGGATGAGTTATGTTCAATCTCGTTGAGCTTGTTGATTGTATTGATAACTTGCCTTCTTGTGGTTCTGCTTGTGTTTTCTGGATTTGATATATAGAGCACAGGGTCACCTTTAGATCTTAATTCTACTCCTTGATATAAAGAAGGTAAAAATCCGCTTCCCCAAAGACTTTTACCCCCACTTGGAATAGATTGTCCAGAAACCAAAACCACATACCCTGGGAGATTAGTATTCTCAGAACCTAAGCCATAAGTGACCCAAGAACCAAACCCAGGTCTGCCAATTCGTGGACTTCCGGTATGCATGAAAAGCTGGGCAGGAGCATGATTAAATTCATCAGTTTTAACAGCCTTAAGGAAGGCAACATCGTCTACAATATCTTTAAAATTTGGAAGTAATTCTGATACCCAAGATCTTGATTCTCCATATTGGTTGAATGAAAACTGTGGTCCTAGCATTTGCGGGACACCTTCTATGAATGCAAATTGTTTACCTTCTAAAAGTGAAGGTGGACATTCTTTTCCATCTAGGTTTTGTAATAGAGGTTTGTAATCAAATAGTTCTAATTGGGATGGAGCTCCTGCCATGTGAAGAAAAATGATATTTTTTGCTTTTGGTACATGATGGAGACCCGTTTTATTCAAAAAATTACTTCTTAGTTCATCTTCTGAACTTATTGAGCAGCCTGATAGATTACCTAAAGCCATGGCTCCCAAACCAAGTGTGCTTGACCCAAGAAATTGCCTTCTTGATAGATGATTTTCATGTTTAGAATGTAACTCCTTAATCAGTTTTTCTGCCATTTTTAGGTTCTCATTATTAGTTCATCTAAATTTAAAATTACACTGGCCACTTCTTTCATTGCGTTCATTCTAGAACTATTTTGTTCTAGTTGCTGATGGTATAATTCACTCAGGTGATTTAAACTACTTTGACCGGGCAATCGCATTAAAGCTTTTTGAAAACCAAAACTTATTTGGTCTTCCGGACTTTCTCCACCTTTATTAATCATCAGATGAGCAAGTGCTTCTGAAGCCTCAACAAACACTGGATCATTCAATGTAATAAGAGCTTGTAAAGGAGTATTGGTCCGGATTCTTTTACTTACACAAAACTCCCTGCTGGGGACATCAAAAGAAATCATAGATGGATACGGGCTGACTCGTCTCCAGAATGTATATATCCCTCTTCTATGGCTATCGTCACCTTCGCTCTTTTCCCATTTTGCAACATGCCTTATTACATTCCATACTCCATCTGGTTGTGGAGGCATTACACTTTTTCCGTATACTTTATTGCTCAACAATCCACTTATGGCTAAAGCTTGATCTCTAATCTGTTCTGCAGATAATCTATATCTACTTCCCCTGCTCAAGTATCTGTTATAAGGGTCAAGAGCTAATTGCTCATCAGAAACATTAGAAGATAATTGGTAGGTTTTAGACATCATGATTTCTTTTATCAATGACTTTATAGACCATTGATGTTCATTTATAAATCTTAGAGCTAACCAATCCAGTAATTCGGGATGTGTTGGGCTTTCTGATTGAGTGCCAAAGTCTTCTACAGTAGTGACTATACCTCGACCAAAGATTTGTTCCCAAATTCGATTTACAACTACTCTTGCAGTGAGAGGGTTTTCTTCTGAAACTAACCATTGGGCCAATCCCAATCTATTTTTTGGAAAATTTTGGGCCATCTCTGGCAAGAATGATGGGATAGAAGGAGAAACTTCTTCTCCATGTACAAGCCAATTTCCTTTTTCAAAAACAACTGTTTTTCGAGAAGAATCTATGGGTAATTCCAATATTATTGGAACAGAATTAGGCTGAATCGAGATAAATTCATTCAAAGCAATCTGATAGTCCTCTGAGATGCTGTCTCCATTGGATTTAAAATTGCTTAATCTAGATTCTAGAATTGATTTCATTAGTCTTTCATTGGGTGAAAGAAGTGACGCTTTTGGATAATCATTGTCATTATCATTATCCATGGTATTGTTGAAAAAGGCCATCATGCCATAAAACTCTTCATGTTTAATAGGGTCGTAAGGGTGACTATGACATTGTACACAAGCCATTGTATTACCTTGCCATATTTCCATTGTTGTACTTAGCCTATCCATAACAGCAGCCAATCTAAATTCTTCGTTTTTTGTACCTCCTTCGTCATTTGTCATAGTATTGCGATTGAAGGCTGTCGCTAATAACTGATCATCGCTTCTGTCCACTATTAAATCTCCGGCAAGTTGCTCAATGGTAAATTGATCAAAAGGCATATCATCGTTAAAAGCCTTTATTACCCAATCTCTATACCTCCAAATTTCGGGTCTAAGTATATCTTTTTGGTATCCTCTAGAATCGGCATACCTAGCTAAATCTAGCCACATTGAGGCCCATTTTTCGCCGAAATGTTCTGAATCGAGCAACTCATCAACAATAATTTCATAAGAATTCTTTTCACTAGAAGAGAGGAATTGTTGTACCATCACATCATTTGGTGGAAGTCCAATGATATCTAAACTGGCTCTCCTTATCAGATTTGAATTAGAAGCTAGTTTAGATGGAGTAAGGTTCTCAGATTTCATTTTCTTAAAAATGAATGGATCGATGCCATTATAGCCCCAATCGCCTTCAATCTTAGGCGGTGAGATGTTTTCATCTGGAGAAATATATGCCCAGTGGGTTCCCCATTTGGCACCTTGATTAATCCATTTTTCAAGAAGATTAATTTCATCCAATGATAATGGATCTGCATCAAGTGGCATTCTTAATTCTGGATCTTCATGTTTGATTCTATGTATCAGTTCGCTTAAGTTAGGTTTGAAAGGTATGATGGCCTTTTTACCCGATTTGGCAGGAAGAAGAGCAGTTTGTTCAAATAGAAAACTCAAATCTCCATTTGCTCTAACTCCGCCATGACAGTTCATGCATTTTTCATTTATTAGGGGTCTGATCTGGGTATTAAAATCGATATCTGAAGTGCCAAAATTTGAACAAGACAAAGCCAATACAAATAAGGATAGAACAACAAAAAGCCAGTATTTATTCATCTTCTCTGAATACTCAACTTTGAAAATACCTATTAAGCTTTAATTCATGGATTTTTTTTTAATTCAATCACATGTAAGAAAGACAGAAGTGTATACTGTATCTTGCTCATGAAACAAGAATCATTTGAACTTTTATAAAAAAATTCTACAAAATAAGACCGATGGCATCAAGTCGCTTTCGGTACTTATAGATCCCGATGGCATTAAAGAAAATGACCTTGGGCTTATAGTAGATTTGGTAAATGCTCATGATGTGGATTTCTATCTAGTAGGAGGAAGTTTACTTCTAGATGATAAGTTGGATCAAACCATTCAGTTTCTTAAAAAATCTTCAGATAAACCAGTAGTGCTTTTCCCTGGCAATGAAATTCAACTTCATCAAGACGCTGATGCTATCCTCTTTCTTTCATTGATTTCAGGTAGGAATCCCGAATATTTAATTGCTAAACATGTAATTGCTGCACCTCGACTTAGAACAATGGATATAGAGGTTGTTCCTACGGGATATATGCTGATACATAGCCAGAAACCAAGTTCAGCCAGTTATATTTCTGGAACAGTTCCTTTACCTGTGGATAAACCAGAAATAGCAGCAGCTACAGCCTTGGCAGGTAAATATTTGGGGCAGCGACTGATTTATTTAGAAGGTGGTAGCGGTGCAACAAGACCCGTATCTACAAACTCTATAAAAGCTGTAAGAAGCGCTATAGATATTCCTATGATAGTAGGTGGAGGAATTAAAACTACAGAACAAATGCATAGTATCTATCAAAACGGAGCGGATATTCAAGTGATTGGGACAGCAGTGGAAAGGAGACCTGAAACACTAAGAGAATTTGCAAAAGTGAAGACAGAAATCAATCAACAGTTTAGCCAAATATGAAAGGAGTTGTCATTAAATCTACTGGAAGTTGGTATGATGTTGCTCTTGTGGAAACAAAAGAGGTGATTGCATGCAGAATCAAAGGGAAATTCAGACTGGATGGAATGAAACTAACAAATCCAGTTGCTGTAGGGGATGAAGTGATGATAGAGCAGGTTTCTAATGATTATCAAATCAAAGAGATCCTTCCTAGGAAAAATTACGTCGTGAGACAATCTCCACGTAAAAAGCATTCTCTCCACATATTAGCTAGTAATGTTGATCAGGTTCTACTCATAGTGAGTATTGCTTCTCCTAAGCTTAAGCAAGGCTTTATAGATCGATTTCTTCTAATGACAGAACCTTATGATATTCCCGTAATCATAGTCTTCAATAAGTTTGACATTTATCATATGGAAGATATTGGAGTATATGAATATTTGAAAGAGATGTATGAGTCCATCGGTTATGAAGTCTGTTGCACTTCCGCAATTGAGAAAAAAGGTCTTGGATTTATTACAAAAAGAATAACCGATAAAACGACACTTGTAGCGGGACAGTCTGGAGTTGGGAAATCTTCATTGGTGAATGCTTTGGATATAGGAGTATCACTTCGGACACATGAAATTTCTGATTATACTGGTAAAGGACAGCATACCACGACTTTTGCTGAAATGTTTGAAATAAAAATAGGAGGTCAATTGATCGATACACCAGGAATAAAGAATTTGTCTTTTAATCATCTTGACATCATGGATGTTGCTCATAATTTTAGAGAATTTTTTGCTGTAGCTAAAGAATGCAAGTACAATGATTGTACGCATAGAAATGAACCAAAATGTGCCGTTCTTCAAGCTGTAGAAGATGAGAAAATTAGTGATTTAAGATACCAAAACTATATTCAAATTTTACGAGAAATAGAAGACCAAAATTATTGGGAATTAAATACTGAATTTTAAGACTTTTGCACCATTCATTAAAAAAGCATTCAATTGTCATATAGCAGTAGACACCGATATACCAGCAGAAGAGAAAAGAACGAAAGGGCTTTCAGAAATATGAAAGTGGCAGCAATCGTTTTTTCAATTGCTTTGGCATTTTATTTATACTGGAATAGATATAGCATAATATCCTATCTCGGCACTTACTTTCAATAATCCATTTCAAAAGAAACAAAAAACAACATGTCTTTAGATATTAACTTACTTAAACAAGTAACAGAACTTGCAGGAGCACCTGGTTTTGAAAATAGAATTAGAAATTTTATTCAAAAAGAGATTTCTGATTTATGTGATGAACAATATGTAGATGCAATAGGAAATCTTATTGCTGTTAAAAAAGGTAAAAGTGATAAGAAAGTCATGGCTGCTGCTCATATGGATGAGATATCATTTATTGTGAGTCATGTAGAGGCTGAAGACGGGTTCATAAGGTTTCTTCCCTTAGGTGGATTTGATCCTAAAACTCTAG
>MDSX01065024.1_pt1 | contig 10862 bp, 12 predicted proteins | sample 811141 | NCBI WGS metagenome assembly MDSX01 (sample SAMN05326642, study PRJNA326480) | marine metagenome | isolation source: seawater | place: Atlantic Ocean: South East | collected 2010
GTGGTCAGAGTTCCATTTGATGATGCCTGATCCTCAAATCCAGAATAAGGAACCTCACCTTCAGGAAGCATAGAAATTATACTTTCATCAAAGTTCCAAATTAATGTTGCCTTCAAAGAAATATGCTCATACTTCTTCAGAACTTCAATCTTCTTTGCCTTGCTTCTTTGTTTGGAAAGAAGATCCAAAACCTCAAAAACAAATGGATTTCTTGGCAGTTCCAGTGATACTGCCTTAGTCGTTGTCGTTTTCTTCTTCGTTGTTGTCGTCATAATATTCAAAATCTAAAATGATTATACCCTATTTAGTTTTTAGAGTCAATAAACTTTTTTCTTCTCCTTTCATTTATTCTTTCTTTATTTTTAGCATAGTATTCTCTTTCCTTCCTTCTAATTTCTTCTCTATTATTTTTTCTATATTCTCTTTGTTTTTCATTTATTTTCTCTCTATTTTTATCAGCATATTCTTTTTGTCTTTGATTTAAAATTTCTCTCCGTTTTGCATTTCTTGCATTAGTTTTCCTATTAAACTCTTCTCTATTTTCTTTCCTACAAATTTTTAAATTTTTGGCAGAGTTAATTTTATTTCTTAATTGCGCCTCTTCTTTTTCTTTTACAGTTAAATATTTTCTTGCCCCACCTTTTCCCCCATGAACCATATTGACTAAAATTCCACCATCACATTTTCTTCCATATAAAGCAATTAAATACTGTTCGTGTTTATACGCCAAGTCTTCTATCTCAAAGTTTTTGAGTATTAGTATTTGATCTTTATTTTTTGGTAATAAATTTTGCCCATTAGTTCTCTTATGATTTTGATATGCTCTATTTGCAGAACCTTTCCCAATATAATATGGAGTCCTATCTTCACGCAAATAAGCGTAAGTATAATACATATAATCTGTTGTGATTCGCAATAGTATTTATACAAGAAAAGGTGCCAAAGCACCCTTTCACCTGATAGATGCGAACCACACAGGTATTGTTATTTAGTCCTCCTCTTCATCATCACACTCTTTATCGTCAAAATAATCGGGATTAAAAGATACTGCTAAAACTTCATCTGGAATAACATTACCATCTTGATCGTAGAATTCTGGATGCAACTTGGGAATTTCCCGATAGTTCATCATATATTCTCTGGCAGTCCAACCAATCATTAGACCCATCATGAGAAATAAAATAATCAGAAATGAACCAAATACTAAACTAGTTGCTAACATTTTTCTTACTCCGGGATGTTTTGATGGAAAACTCAAAGTGAATATTTACTTTCCATCTCAGAAAGCAAACCATCTTTTCAAACATAATGTGAAATGGTTCTGTTTGCTTTCTCTTACCTCCATTGAGCAAGAATTCAACACCACGATTTATGTGGTCTTCATTTTTATTTATGTTAAGACTTGATGACTTGTTGTTCTCTGAGGAATTTGATTGTGTCAACACATCCTCCTAATTTTTTATCGTCACATACTACTTGCGGAAAAGTAGAACTCCTACCAAATTTAGCATAGAATTCTTCTCGTGTAAAGTCCTCTCCAAGATTATAAGATACGAACTGTGTTCCTGTGAGTTCTAATACCTGTTTAATCTTATAGCAATGAGGACAATTTTCTTTTGTGTATACTTCAAAATTCATATAATTATAAAAATAATTTTGTTAATCTGTCAAATTAAAGGGCACGAATTGCAGTTGTTGCCTCATCCATCTTAGTTTGTGCTTCTGCTTCTTTTGTAGAAGCAGTATCAGTATCACCAGATTCTTCGGCAGTTCTTGCCTCACCATAAAGTGCTAGTGCCGCAGAGTATGGAGTCCAAACAGTATTATAATCTTCTTCAGTTAAAACCTGAACACCATTCTTACCACATTCTTGGGTTATGGTAGAAACATCAGTCGAATCTGGAAGTTCTGCGAGACATACATCAACTCCATCCGAATCGGTTGACCACACTTTTACATCCAATCCTGCATACTCTTTTGTAGGATGTCTTTTGTATTTTGGATTTGATGATGTTTCACAACAAAAAGTATTCCGATCATCATCTACATAATAGTGTTTAATATACTGCATTTTATTTTATAAAATCTTTTAATTATTTATCATTATACCATATTTCTGAGACAGTTCTTGATTTTGCTGTTCCATTGTAGGAAACCCTTTCGCAGTAGCCCAACAAACTATACTATACCTTTGACCTCTTGTAACTGGTTCAACACCATGTTTATAATGATGGTTTGATGGAAAACAAACTAACATTCCAGGTTCGGGTCTTACACGAACTTTAAGGTCTGGAAAAATAAAATCTCCACCCTCATAATCATCGTTAAGATATAAAACCATTGAGATATCACGATCAGTTGATTTTTTCCATATCAACTCATTATCTGGTGTTCGCCATAATGACTCACCATCAATATGTGGACAGTAGTGACCACCAATACCATAAGAAAGAATTTGTGGAATTTCACTTTCAAGTATCTCAATACCATAAAATGGATTAATGACTTCTCTTACTGTATCCTTTAGAAGGTCTACAATTTTTGGGAATATTGGACCTGCCTCAACATGTTGAGTATCACGAACATCTTTATTTACAATCCATTCTTTACCACCAGTCTCATTTGATTTATGTGGATCAAATACAGATAAATCGGTCTTATTTGTTCTTTCAATGTGCTCTCGCATTTCTCTCAGACCATATTCATTAATAATATTTGGTCGGATTAAAATATAAGATAAAGGATTTTCAATCATATCAAAAGTTTTCTTTTATTATACCATTAGTTATAAATTAACTGGACCGAATTGATTTGCATTTCCAGTTTGAGGGAATCCATTTTCTTTTGCACTAAATGCAGATTTAAAACTTGGACTTAGAAAGAAGTTGTATCCAGCAAAAGTCATTGAATTTGGGAAGGGTGCAGATGTAGAGGTAGTATATTCTAATTTGTTTAAACGATTGCTAGACATATTAAAATATCCATAAGTCGAATTTCCGGTCGCAATAGATCCATTTTGTCCTGGGGTTAATGATGTATTCGGATACATATTAATTGAACTAACATCTCCTGTATTAGTTGCATAAGTAATTCTATCGACATTAGTTTTATTAGCTGGGTCACCTCCCACAAAATATCCATGAGTATTATTACCAGCAGCTGCTAAATATTCTCGTGCCTCACTTAAGTTTACTGAAGGTACAAATTCCGTAGTGCCAGTAGAATATATAATTCTTTGTATATGACTTTGTAGACTTGAACTTCCACTCACTCCTCCCGCAAAATATCCATGAGTAGAATTCCCAGCGGCAGCATGTCTTCCCATCACAAGAGGAGCAACTGGTAATGGAGATAATGTGTCTGTAGAATACTGAAGTTTATCTACATTATCTGATCCATTTGAACTTTGACCTAGTAAGTATCCATCAGTAGAATTTCCAGATCCTATAGCACCGTCCAGCGCGTCCGAATCGGTAATACTAGGAATTAGAAAATCAGTTTCAATATTGAAATGTATTTTTTTACTATCAGGTCCAGAGTTAGTTTTTCTAATATCATATCCATGTGCAGAATTTTGCAATTCCCCTGCAGGGGAATAGTTTGTACTATGAGAAGAAAGAGTAGTAACTGATGAAACACTATCATCCGTAAAACTTATTTTGTTTGGATTGTTTCCAGAACTCCCCATAAAATACCCATTATTAGATATTGGAAAACTTCCAACTGCATTTTGGGAAGTTGGAGTAGGAGGTAAAGGACCTTTAAAGGGTAAATCAAATTGTCTGGGTCCTACTCCCGTATTCCAATTCTCAGGCCCGACATTCACCAAGTCTGCTCCTATTGATGAAGTATCTGTCGAATATGTAATTTTCGACATGTTTGTTGAGTAAAATCGGGTGTTGATATATCCATGAGTAGAATTCCCTGTTGCAGCAGCTGCTGGTCCTGTATTAGTGCTTAGAAGTGGTAATCCAGGCACAGAAGAAATGGTATCATTAGAATATTCAAATTTTTCAAAGCTGTTTGTATTCCCTGCACAAAAATATCCCGCAGAACCATTTCCAACTCCCGCACAATACCTGCGGTTGGAAGCAGGTGATTGTGTATTTGCTGATGGGGTTGAGTCAATAGTATCTGTTGAATATACCATTCTCCATATTTCACTCGAAGTTGGTTCTCCACCAGTTAAATATCCATGAGTTTGGTTTCCTATTGCTGCAGCCTTAGATTGATAATTTTTATTTGTTGGAGTAGGTGCTGCTTTTGGAAAAGGACTTGTAGCAAATGTATCTGTCGAATAAGTAAATTTATCATAGTAAGTTTTCCCAAGGCTGTAGTTGCTATTACCAAAAAGATATGCATCAGTCTGATTTCCTATTACTTTATGATTTCTTCTTTCATATCCAGTGGGAGCAGTTGCAACTGATGAAGCACCTGTAGTATCAGTTGCATATTCAGTTTTATAAGTGCTATACGTCGGAGACGCAGGACCATCTCCAAAATGATATGCATGTGTTATGTTTCCACCACTTTTTGCACGAATATTAGGATGTTGTGCTCCAGGGGCAAGTAAAGCAGTTTCATCTGCAAAATTATATTTATTTTTTAGAACATTATTATTTCCACCAAAATATCCGATATTTGGAGTTTCTGACTGATTAAATAAATTAACATCTGGTCCGGATGGAGCAGGAAATAAAACATTAGAAAAGGGAAGAGCATTATCTCTTGGGCCAAGTCCCTGCAATTTTTCTCTTCTGTAATCTGAAGTATTAGGTAAAAAAGTATTAGAAGCGAGAGTATCGGTTGTATAATCTATTTTACCATATGCAGTCGTGTCGTCGCTGCCTCCCAGAAAATATCCATGAGTGGAGTTTCCAGATGAGCACAACTCCTCCGATCTGGGCGAGGGGAAACTTACATATGGCGGGCCTGATCCTGGTATATATGATGCAGATTCATCAGAATAGGTCAATTTTTGCATTAATGTTGATGGATTATCATCCGTTCCACTAATATATCCCGCAGTAGCATTTCCAGACGCTACTGTTTGCATTGCTCTTGATGTAATATTTGTATTAGTAACATTAGAAAAATTTTCAGTTGAGTATGTAATTTTTTCTATAGCAGTACCATAGTTAACATCACTCCTACCCCCTATAAAATATCCATCAGCAGTATTACCAACTGTTGCATATCGATACCATTCATCTCCATAGTAGTTACTCGTTGCAGAAGGTAAAGCTTCTACATTATCTGTTGAATATGTAATTTTGTGTATCAAACTCTGGTTATAGTTAGTACCAACATATCCATTAGTTTCATTACCAACAGCTGCCGACTGGCTGCTACCAGGGGTAGAAAGAGTTGAAATAGTTGGAATTAATTCCGATGAACTAGTACTATAAGTAATTTTTGTAGAAGATGCAGGTGTTTGCGAAGGAAGACCTGCTAAATATCCAAAAAATTGATTTCCAACTGACCAGCACTCACCTTCATATACACTATTAGGAATAGATGGAGTATTAGAAACCGAGTCACTAGAAAAATCCATTTTAAACGAAGGATCGTTCCTACCACCAAAATACCCATTATTTAAAGACTCTCCATAAAACGGAGACGGACTTAACCACGTATCTTCAGGATTAATCCATTTATCTTCTATCTTCAACCCATAAAGTTCTCTGACAGAAAACACCCCTCTAGTTTCAGACATAACTTACTAATATTTTTTGATACCTGATATTACTATTTAGACTATATGAATGCCACTGACTACCTTTCAACATTACCAACCGATTATATTTTGCAGAAATACAACCATACTCTTTCCATAAATCCAAATCAGAACTAAAAATATTTTCCAAATCATCTTTATTTAATTGAAGGTACTTTATTTCATTTGAAGTTGGAAATTTCTCTAATCCCGTTTCCTTATGTGAATAAAATCTAATTCCCAACTCACCAAATGATTCTAAAGGTAAAGACATATAAACCACAGCAATCCAATCACATCCAAGATGTGCTACAACTCCAGAACTTGTTTCTTTTTCGTTAGTTGCTTCTGTGATACTAATTGATCTACCTAAAATCTGAGAGATTTTACCGATAGTTTCGTCAGTAATTATACATTTGTTCTCATCAAAACCTTTATGATATTGATATGCAACATCATAAAAGTCATCAACTACAATAATTTGAGAATTCATTCTTCCTTAAATCCTTGCCCCGAAATAGATTTCTTTTCTTCTGCCGGTTTAATTGCGGCACCATAACCCAAGTCAGTTCCAGTCAGTTTCTCATATCCCTTCATTACTTTTGATTGAAGGTCACCAATAAACTCCATACGACCTCGTGGATCCATTAACTTATCCATTGGTAGATAACCTTCCTTAAAGTTATTTCTCGGATCAACCATTGAAGGTGCAGAAGCACGACGCATTGCCTGTAGATTTGCTCCTGAGATACCAGTCTGTGCTGCCATTAGGTCATCAAGTGCTTGCTCTGCAAGACGAGTATCCCAATACTCTTGATTTTCTTCAAGGAATTGTTCTCTATCGGGTACTTTTCCACCATTTTGCTCAATGAGTTTATCAAGCATTTTGTCTAGGTGCTCCATTTGATGAAGACGATCACGAATCTCCATCTCACTCGACTTAAGATAGTGAGTTAATTCAAGTTCATCTAGATCATGCCAACATAGTTTCTTTCTTCCATCATCACCCCACATGAATGGTTGTGTTTTATCTTCCTTATCTGCCCACTTATAATCAAACTCACGAACTTTTTCTTTCATCTCAATCAGTTTGTGCATATAACCCGTTGCCATATTACGACGTTCTTTGAGAATATGCTCAAAAGAAACAGAGATATTATGAGTATTCAGTCCAATAAATTTTTCAATCTGGAAGTTTGTGCGACCTTGCGCCATTTCTTTATCACTTTCCTCCCATCTCAAAACATTTGAAAATGCCTGTCGAAGATAATCATCATCAGTAACTGCTTGATGAGAATCAATTGGAGTATAAGTAAGTTCTGAAGAATTTTCAATAGTCATAGTTTGATTTGTTATTTGTGAAATTAGCAGTTTCCATTGTTCTGCAATGGTTTTCCAATTATATTTTTCAGTAACATAATCAGAGATTATTTTTGAGACTTTATGATAATATGTTTGCTCCTGATCGTAATAATTCAGTGCTTCACAGCAAGTCTCTGCAAATGTATTTATGAAGTTGTCCGTAACCTTAAATCCTTTCGATGTTGGTTCTCCCTCAATTGGAACTACACTTGCATTCTTTTCTCCGGCAACTTCGGATAGTGCTCCAATATCAGTGATGATCGGATATGCACCGCATCGCATTGCTTCTACCATTGAAACACAGAATGTTTCTTCCCAAGTACAAGGATGAATAAAGAATGCAGACTCTTGATAATGCTTTACCAATTCCTCACGATCAATTGCCTCCGAATACTCAACATTTGACATCTTTTTGAGATGATCATAAATGTGCAAGAACTGATCGGGTCCAGGACCATACAAAGACATTGATGAAAATATCTTAAACTTCACATCAGGATGTCTTTGAGTAATCAATGGTATAACTCTTGATAATACTTCCAGACCCTTATAAGGTATAGAAGTATAAATCATTGTTTTTGTTTTCTGATTAGAATAAGAAAACATATCAGCAACACCATTAGGTATTACAGTAATTTTATCTTCAGGAACATTATGATACTTGATAAATTGTTCTTTATTCCATTGTGATGGAGAAACAATATGATTTACAATGTCATGTTCAAAATTTAAAAATACTTGCTGGTCATATGCATGATGTGCCCATAATATTTTATATTCATGAGTTGATTTCTTTATCTCTTGTGGAATATGAGAAACAAAAACATTTTCTGGAAATTTATAATGTTCATGCAGGTATTGATATGATGTTTCAGTTGCTCCAGATTTCATAATACTATCCTTGATAAATGTGATAACCAGTGTGATTGAGTTTGATACTTGTATCTAACCAAACATCATAACCAACTTGTGATGCCCTATGAAAAAAACTTTTATCCTCTGATGCAAAACTATTCTTTATTTTATGTTCAGCAAAATAATGATATGAGTTATTCATTTCTGCCTGAGTATGTGGAGTATCAGAATGATAATCTGATGGAACATACTTTAGTCCTGAATATTGTCTTGCTATATCTATAAACACTTGACGATGAATCAGAACAAACCCCATTCCATTCCCATTAATTTTAAGAAGATCACCATGTCTTTGTTCTGGTTGTATAACATCAACACAATATCGTTCAGGTATAATCTTCATTGGATAAGCACCAGAAATAATAGGTAATTGATATGATAATAATTTTACCACATCTTCTGGATTAAATCCAATATCACTGTCCAAAAAGAACAAATAATCATGTTCTGTATTATTAATAAAGAAATTTGCAATCTTTGATCGTGCCTGAGTAATCAAAGAAGAGTTGGTTAGAGTTAATAATCCATGATGAATATTATTTTTTACAAAACTTTTTCCTAGATTAAATAATCCAAGTGTTGTTTTTTCACTTACAATACCTCCGGCACAGGGAAGTCCAATCATTAAAGACATATAATTTTTTTCTTCCATTATAGCACTAATCAATACTCTTTATCAATGTAATTCCTGATCGTGGAAGACCATCCATGAAGTAATAAGTTTTATTCATACTCACCAAGTCGTAGGATTAAAAAAGAATAACTGAACCATTCTACCATTATCTAATGTATTTCCAAAGTTATAGTTATGAGAGTGCCACAAATCTGCTCTGAATATTACGATACGATTATACTTCATAGGTGAAAGTAAATATCGAGTCCATTTAGATCTATCCAAACCTTCCCCATATACTGTAGTATACCATACTTCTTTTGCGGAAGAGTATCCATAATACTTTGCTTGTTCATCAGTTTGAGGACAACGTTCCATCTTTGTTTTATTGTGCATCCAGAATGATGTCCCACCCTCATCAATACATTGTTCTGGAGTATTCAGATAACATACCGCACCAAATTCCCATGAAGGATCAACATGAACATCCTGTTGGAAAGTATCAGACTCTAATGATAATCTAAAATATCCATTCGGTTTTGCTGGAGTTAATTTTCGATTCAGAATTGACTCAAATTTATCGTGAAGTTCTGGAGGATAATAATTATCATTAGAATTTTTTCCTGGATATGTATATCCTTCTGTTGGTTTTGGATATGATGAGTTCAGAGCAATCTGACGAACATTATCTGGATTAGAATAAAAATCATCAATAATTATAATACTACGTTTCATATAAAAGGTTTTCTTTTATTATAACACTACTTATACGTAGACTAGAGATGAAGAAAAAGTGGTAGGAAGTCCATTTGCTCTGGCACTTGATGCAGCAGGATATTTACGTGCAGCAGTTAAGTTCGCACCAGGAACTGCTGCTGTCGTATCAGACGCATAAGTAACCTTATCCATTGTTGACTTTGAACCAGGAGTTCTACCACCAAAATAACCAGTATCAGGTGGAGATGACATGAACGGGGACGGACTTATCCATACATGTTCCAATGGAACCCACTTATTTTCTTTTATATGTTGTTGTACTTGTATGGGAGTGAAAACTCCTCTATTATTTGACATAAATTATCATCTAATTTGTTGCCCAGATATCTGAACGTCTATTGTTTCCGTTTGATTCACTTGTACATTTAATACATCATTAAGATTTAATCTTTTAGGTGTTTCTAGTATTTCTACACTAGCATATTTGGGAACAATTAAGTTATTAACTAATCTTATGGTATTTACTCCGTTAGCCACACTAACAGAGATTGGATATGCTCCAGAATCAGTACGATTAATAAGTCTTATGGATTGTATAACACTAGGATAAGATGAAGAAGTATAAATTCCAATTGGGTCTCTAGAGTCAATACCTATTGTTCCTAATCCAACACTAATATATTCATCACTTGTTTTTTCTTGATAAGTTACATAAACCTCAACAATATCATCAGTACCATTTCTATTATAATCCAATCCTCTCATTAAAATTTGATCTGATGGATTTAATATTTGTGGTTCAACCAAAAGTTCCAATCCTACTCCGGTAGGAATTGGCAAACTATATGCAAAGTAACTTCTTTCACCACCATTAAAATCAAAAGATCCAGTTACATTAACTTCAGTATTTCCTGCAGCAACATTTGATGCATGTATTGAATAGACAATATATTGTTTTCCTGCAGTGGAAGGAAGAGATAATATAGTATTACCAATACCAGTTAATACTGCAGAAAAACTGCTTGTTATTCCTGTATTAAATTGATAAGTATCTCCTCCACCACCACCACCACCACTACTAATATTTTGAAGGTATTGACCATCACCATAATAAGTTACAATACCGGAAGTAGCAGTTATAATACCAGATGCAATCTTAACACCACCAAGAGTACTGATGCCAGTTGTGAGAAGATTTACATCAGATGCAATACCTGCATTTACAATGTAAATCTTACCTCCCATTCCACCGTGTCCACCAGTGATACATTGATAATAAAGAATGTCTGGAGAATCAAACTGAACATTCCACAATAAAGTTGTTCCGTTTCCAGCATTATTATTAGTGATGCCATCACTATATTGTGTTCCTACAGATCCATTTGGAGTACTTTGAATCCTAAAAGGATGCCCACCGGTATTATTAATAAACTTATATTGTTCTCCTCTTGTCAAGTAAAAAGTAGGATCATTTTCAGTTCCTGTCAATCCAGGTCCACTAATTCCATAATCACTACCGTTTCCAGTTTCCAGAATCCA
>MDSX01044211.1_pt1 | contig 10861 bp, 15 predicted proteins | sample 811141 | NCBI WGS metagenome assembly MDSX01 (sample SAMN05326642, study PRJNA326480) | marine metagenome | isolation source: seawater | place: Atlantic Ocean: South East | collected 2010
CTCATAATAAAAACGCTCCTATAGCTCAGCTGGTAGAGCAATTGATTTGTAATCAATAGGTCCGCGGTTCGAGTCCGTGTGGGAGCACCATAAGCGGATGTGGTGGAATGGTAGACACGCAGGTTTTAGGTACCTGTGCTTTACGGCGTGAGAGTTCGAGTCTCTCCATCCGCACCAAACTAAACATTGGTAAATAAAATATGAATGATGAGATCCTACCCAAAAAACAATGTATTTTTTCTTGCTTTATAGATATATTTCAGGAGAACAGTGGATTTTTACTTCAGAAAAAAGCAGATCCTGTACGTTTTCCAGGTGAGTTTTTTCCTTATTTAGAAGAAGATTCTTGTCAAGGATATAGAGGTAAACATACAGATTATGTATGTGCAAAACAAAATGCATATGCAGATCATATAGGAGTAGACTATAAGTTTTTCAATGACATTGACTTTTTAAATAGCCTTTGGAAAAAATATAATTTAAAAAGAACTGGATTTGAAGATGTATATCATTATGCATTTTTGCTAATAGATTATCTTTTCAATGAACTAGGGTATGATCAAATAGCTTATTTAGATATAGACATAGTTCCGTTTATTTTTAAAAAAGATTCGTATCAATCTGTTTTTACAGATAGTTATAAATTACAAGTAACTTATAACAAACCAAGATCTCCTAAATATGATTTACTTAATCAGTATTATGAAATAAGTAGTTATGAAAAACACTCTAAATATAAACAGATCAGTGATTGTGTGCAGTGTAATACAGGTGTGGTTTCATTTGACAAGACGTTTTGGAATGAAACTAAATTCTTGACAAGATATATACAATGTCAGCAACATGGATTTAAAGCAGACGACGAAGTATTGTTTTCTGCTGTAATTGCACAATTAGCAGAACACGATGCTCTACCAGAGACTCTGGACTGGTCAAGTAATATCATAGTAAGGAATAATTCAGAATTGAATCATGCGATATTTGATAAATTAAACTACAATTGGTCACCAATTAGTTTCATACATTTCACAACATCGGTAGGTAAAGATTTTTTATATTCTATTGCTGACAATACAGATAATACAATGGAAACTAGAATAGATCGTGTAATAGATTTTTATAAAAAAATTTGCTAATGTATAAGGGAATTAAAATGAGACATTATAATAAATTTCAACTAGACAATAGAGAAGCAATCATTAGTTTTGTGGATGACGAATACTTGATGTGTAGTTTTTTTGAAGACAACCAAATTGTAGGTCGAATTGAATATCCTGATAAAAGTCGTCACTATGTCGCTGATGCCGCAGAGAATTGGATCACACAAGTAATGACTGTAGAAACTGTCAAAAACTACACAAAACAACTTGACTTATTCAGTAAATAGTGTACATTGTAAGTAAGGAGGATGGGCAGGACGGTAATGCAGCGGATTGCTAATCCGTACAACGCTAACAGCGTTGAGTGGGTTCGACTCCCACATCCTCCGCCACTTATATTGAGGACACTATGAAACACGATATCACTGTACAACAAGCTGAAGAAGATCTGATGCATGATATCTATTACACTAATCCTCCCCGTAAAAAATTTAGTATTTTTAGATTGCTAGGCAATATACTGAGTTTTATATGCAGAATTATTTTCACATTTATTGCAGTTTTTTTATTATTATTGTTTATATTAGGTTGACATAAGATATCTTGATGTTATTATAAACTAGTAAAACAGAACAGAGGATAAGAAGATGGCTCGTCAAAAACAACAGTACAATACTCGTCAAGTACTTGAACTTGCTATTGCAGTTGATGCCAAACAAGGCTTTATCAAAAGTGGGTTTGGCTATTACGACAGGGAAAATGAAAAGCGTGTTTACGATAACAAGACTTGTATTCTCAACTTTATACAGAGTGTACAAGGCGCTGAAGAATTCACTATTACAGAAGACTGTGTTGAACAAGCAGATAAGATTGTAGACGAATTTAAACATGAACTGATTGCCAAAAAGATGATGGGCAATATAAATGACTTCGAAGGTAATGTATTACGTTGCCTCAGTGGCGAAGCAGTTGACGGATTTGGTGTTGCAATTCTCGCAAGTTTGCCCAATAGTTTTCGTGTGTTGAGCAAGCGTCAAGGATTGGACGACTTCTTTGATCAACATCGTAAAACCAGTGAATTTATTGGTACTGCTGGCGAACGTCTTATGTTTACTGTAAACATCAAAGATGTAAAGTTCATTGCAAAATATTCGATTCATTTGGTGACCTGTTTGGATACACAAGGCAATATTTGTAAATTCTTCTTTAATCGTGAACCTGATATTGCTGGTATTTTAGAAGGCAAAGATGTTATGCTTACTGGTAAAGTAAAGACACATGACGTTAGTAAATTCAGTAACTGCAAAGAAACTGTGTTTAATTATGTAAAAATAAATGAAATAAAAGGTTGACATTAGATACATAGATGTTAATATGTTTATATAAGTTGTTAAAAAGGAGTGAGAACCAATGCAGACAACAGAAAAACAAGTGCGTATCGCAAACGGCACATATCGTAACATTAATGTGAAGGACGTAGTGTTTCCATTAATAAAAGAATTTAAACAAGGCAAAACAGGTAACTTCGTTACAGTTGATGGTAGCGCAGTACCTGGTTTCCCGGACCGATCCATTCGGATCAAAGTAGTTGATCACAGTGAATTCGACTACCTCGAAGACGGAGAGAATGTTGTGTCAGCCCAAGCCGCCCAAGCTGAGACAGATGATCAAGTCATTGAACGGTTACGGGAGCGATTTCAAATCCTAGAAGACATGACATATGCGTCATGCGATGGGGTTGTGCGTGGCATGGTAGTTACTGGACCTCCGGGTGTTGGTAAAAGTTTTGGAGTTGAGAAGGTGCTCAAAGATGCGGGTATTATGTTAAAAATGTCTCAGAACAGCAACCGTAAGTTTGGTGTTGAAAAAGGTGCCGCTACTCCGATTGGTCTTTATCAATTGCTGTATGATTACAGTGGAGACGGTAGTGTACTAGTATTAGATGATTGTGATAGTGTACTGTATGATGAACTCAGCTTGAACTTGCTTAAAGCGGCATTGGATAGTAGCCCAAAGCGAACACTAAGCTGGCGCAGTGAAAGTCGTGCGCTTGCTAACAATGGTGTACCAGACAGCTTTGAGTTCAAAGGTTCAATCATTTTTATTACCAATGTAAAGTTTGAACGAACACGTGGTAAACTAAAAGATCACCTAGATGCTATTATGAGTCGTTGTCACTACTTGGACTTGACACTAGACACAATGCGTGACAAGTTCTTGCGTTGTAAACAAGTAATTGGCGAAGGCATGCTTAGTAAGTATAAATTCGGTGAGCAAGAAGAAGCTGATCTGATGGATTATATCTACACCAATAAGAATCGCTTGCGTGAAATGAGCTTGCGTATGGTGTTGAAGATTGCTGATCTTCGCAAAATGAATGCCAACAAGTGGAAGAGTTATGCAGAGTCCACTTGTATGAAAAGGCTATAAAAGAATTTGGTAGTCAGACAGTTGCAATAGCAATGGCTACCAATACTAACTGGTGTACTCCTCTGTCTGCGTCACTCTCACTCACACCAGTTAGGTCCCGGGGGGCTAGTAAGACTTCTTACTAGTCCCCTTATTTTATAAGTAGTAGTACAGGAAAATTAAATAGGGTGATGAAACAAAATGGTTAAAGATACTTATACCGAATATGGTTACCGAGGGCTAGAAGAAATTAGAGCTCGTGATGAAATTATCGAACAATTAAAACAAGAAGTTGGTAAATTAAAAATGCAAATGCAAGTGATGGAAAATCATTCTAATAATCTTCAAGCAAATGCAAGTTTACCTAACTATTGACAAACTCTAAATTAGAGCGTATTATTAAAACATGAAAACAAAACTTATCCTCAAAGATGAGGTTAATTGCAAGTTCGAAGGACTTGGATTGACTACTCGACGCAAGCTAGAAAAGAAACTAAAGTTCTTTTTGCCGCATGCATATCATGTACCAGCATATAAACTTGGACGTTGGGATGGCTGTGTAGGTTATTTTACTATGGGTGGCAGCACCTTTGTAAACTGCTTGCCCACTATACTTCCTATACTAGATGAAGAAGGCTATGGTATTGAGATAGAGGATCTTAGACAACCACATGAACTCAAATGGGACACTGTAACAGAACAACTGTTTAGTGATAGACAATGGCCCGCCAAGCATCCGGCTGCAGGCGAGCCAGTTGTACTCAGAGATTATCAAGTTGAAGTTATCAATAAGTTTTTAAAGACACCGCAGTGTTTGCAAGAAATTGCAACAGGTGCTGGTAAAACATTGATTACTGCGGCACTAAGCTATATGTGTGAAGCTTATGGCCGCAGTATTGTTATTGTTCCAAACAAGGATTTGGTCACTCAAACAGAAGCTGACTATATCAATTTGGGACTAGATGTAGGTGTGTACTTCGGTGATAGAAAAGAATTGGGGAGAACTCATACCATATGTACTTGGCAGAGTTTGAACGTTCTCGAAAAAAGATTCCGTGATGGACTAGCGGACGAAGGGTTGCACCATTTTGCAGAAGGTGTCGTGTGTGTTATGGTGGACGAAGTTCATCAAGCCAAAGCAGATGTCCTAAAAAAACTGCTTACTGGAGCATTCAGCAATATTCCAATTCGCTGGGGGCTCACAGGCACGATACCTAAAGCAGAACACGAACGCTTGAGCTTGGAAGTGAGCTTGGGAGAAGTAACCAATAGTTTGAGCGCACACGAACTACAAGACATGGGTGTGCTAGCACAATGCCAAGTAAACGTACTACAGCTACAAGACACAGTGAGTTACGGCAACTACCAAAGTGAACTAACTTATCTTACAACAGATAAGAATAGATTAGATTATATGAGTGGACTAATACAAACAATGGCACAAAGTGGTAATACATTGGTGCTGGTAGATCGTATTAGTGCAGGAGAAGGCTTAGTAGAACGACTTGGTGATGATACAGTATTTGTGAGTGGTTCAATGAAAAGTAAAAATAGGAAAGATCAATATGATGAAATTAGTGAAGTTGACAACAAAATTATCGTTGCAACCTATGGTGTGGCTGCCGTGGGTATTAACATTCCTCGTATTTTTAACTTGGTTCTTGTGGAGCCTGGCAAAAGTTTCGTTAGGGTAATACAAAGTATTGGTAGAGGTATACGTAAAGCACAAGACAAAGACCATGTACAGATATGGGATATAACAAGCAGTGCAAAATTTAGCAAGAGGCATTTGACTGAGCGAAAGAAATTTTATCGAGAAGCCAAGTACCCCTTTCATATAGAGAAAGTGGATTATAAATGACTAGAATATTAACAGTAGAGAATCAAGTATATGATTTAGATTTTATTCCAGAAGAGATTGAAGACATACGCTATTGTGTATTAGACTACAGTAATCCTAAGGAAGCAGATTATATATTTGTTCCATTGGTATTTTTAGAAAGTTTTAATGCACCTGCGGCTGTACTACAAATAGGTAAACGGCATGTGAAGGTTCCATTGGATTGGAGTCTTATTGTTTGTGATCCAATGGTAGGTGATCCGGAAGTACTTCCAGTAACAAGCCTCAATGACAGAGGATTTAAAGCCTTTGTTTTTAATCCACTTACAGGATTTCTACCCAGCTTTGATGAAATAGAAATTGTAAACATCTATCAAGAAGTCAAATGGTATTTTCCTAAACTAAAGTTTGGACACATACTTGCTGTTCCCTTAGGAGAAAATGACAACAGTCCTTGTGCATACTTTGTCAAAGACACAAATAAAGTACCAGATGTACTAAGCACAGAAGATTTATGGTGATATTAAAGGAGAATTAAATATGACATTACACGAACAAATCGTACAAGCATACGAAACATATCTTAAAGAACACGAAACATGGGAAGGCAAAAGTACTAAAACAGCCGCAACCCGAGCTCGCGGAGCACTAGGAGACTTAGGCAAACTAACTAAGACTCGTAGAGCAGAAATCCAAGAACGCAAGAACGCAATGTAATGAGTGGGCAAAGACGATGGCTTAAATTGTGGGCGAGAACAGTGGGTATGCCTGTTGGACTCAATGACAACGACAAGCCGGAGTTTTTGCCTATTATACAAACAGACGTTTTAAAAGCACTTGCTCTTAGAACGTTCTGGATTGTCTTGCATATTTTTACATGTTGTGCTATTATAGCTGGTAACGGAAGAACACTTGGATTATGGTAAATGAGTAAACTTAGTATCAAAGAAGAAATGCGAGCTATTGATCAGCGTGACAGAGCGTGGTGGGATAGTCTGACAGAAGAAGAAAAAAAGAAACTGGGTATCTTTGTGCTGATGCGATATACCAGTGCAGTGCAAACTAAAAACTCAGATATTGAATATCATTATTTGGCACTTACAAATGAGCTAGTAAACAAGCATTATAATATATTACGCAAAGAACCTGAACTACAATTCAAACTGTTACAGTGTGTAGGCTTGGGAATGAATCAATTTCATCCTTGGATACCTCCCAGTAAACAGCGCAAAGGTAAAGCAGGTAAACTGATCAAATGGTTGCAGGAACTTTATCCAACCTACAACGACGATGAACTAGAACTTCTGGTAAGTACAAACGACATCAATGACTTTAAAGCAATAGCAGAAGAATTGGGTATGGATAAAAAGCAAATAAAAGATCTATTTAAAAAATGACCACAGCACAAGAACTAGTAAATGCAGTAGGAAGTATAGGATTGACAAAAGGTAAATTCAAATGTGATTACTGCAAAAAGAGCTTTCAGCGTGAAGGCACATTACTAGCTCACAGTTGTGAAAAGAAAAGACGTTGGCAGAGTAAACTTAACCAAGATGTCTTGATAGGCTTTAGTAGTTATGATTTGTTTTATAGAATTGAAATGCAAAGCAAGCCTAAAGAATACAAGGACTTTGTTGACAGTCAGTATTATACAGCATTTGTAAAGTTTGGTGCATACTGTCTAAACATACGTTGTATAGATCAAGAAGCATTTACTCGTTGGCTAATCAAGAACAAAGTCAAACTCAAAGACTGGCCCACTGATAAAATGTATTTGTTGTTTGTACAGGATCATTGTAAACGTGAAAGTGTAGAACGTGCGCTGGAACGTTTTGTAGAGCATGCTGCTGAAACAGATTACTTTGCAACATTCTGGGAAAATGCTAGTGGATACTTGATAGCTGAGTGGTGTGAAATGGGTAAGATTTCGCCATGGGTTATGTTGAACAGCAAACGAGCGCAAACAGCATTAAGCAATATGCCAGATGAATGTTTTGCGAGAATAGCAAACAGCATTGATGCAGATCATTGGGGAAAGAAAACAAAACTTAATCCACATGATGCAAACTTTGTACAGGAGATGATAGATGGGATTACCTGATATTGACATTGACTTTGCAGATAGAAGTCAAGCATTAGAATTATTTAAAAATATACCAGCTAGGCTCAAGAATAGAAAACACAATACTGGTGTTTATTTTCATAGAGTACCCAGCAATCCATTTACAAATGTGTGTACAGTTGAACACACACAAGCTGACGATATGGGATTCTTTAAATTGGATCTACTTAATCTGAGCATATACAAAGACGTAAACGATGACGATCATCTAAAACATTTAATGGAAAGAGAACCTATATGGCAACTACTGGAGCACAAAGACTTCGTAGACAAAGTTTTTCATCTCTCAGGACACGACAAACTATTGCAACAATTGAAGCCCACATCGGTAGAACAATTGGCTGCTACCCTTGCGATTATAAGGCCTGCCAAGCGGTATTTGCAAAATCAAAGTTGGGAAGAGATCTTAAAAGACGTATGGATAAAGCCGAGAAATGACAACAAGGCTTACTACTTTAAAAAAGCCCATGCTGTAAGCTATGCAATGGCAGTAATTGTACATATGAATATCATATGTGAACAGTTAGGATATTAACATGGATAAAAATAGATTTGTTAAAGAAATTAATGATATAGGATTTACAGTTCACAGCGATACTTTTGATAAAGATTGTATCCAAGAGCTCAATGAGTATGCAAGTACATTTGCACCTGAAAGAGGACATACCAGAGATTTAAAATGGTACGGGTGGAATCAGATTCAAGAACAAGTAGCTGAAGGCAAAGATCCGCACAAAGAAATTGACTGGGCATACTTTTGGACAGATGAACCCAAAGGTAATCATTTTATTGATAACGTTATTAAACCTGAACTAGGCAAATGTGCAGATGCCGCATTTGGAGAAAACAATTGGGAATGGTATATGTGTGATTTTATTTCACTATACCCAGGCATGAACTTTATTAGACCACACATTGATACACCTTATAGATTCAATGAGTTCAAGTATACAGAAGGTTTACTAGGTTTACAATTTATGGTAATGTTGTGCGACTTTACTCCGGACAATGGTGCTACTGGATATGTGCCTGGTACACACAAGTACATCTACGACTATTATCAAAACATGTATGCAGATAAAAGTCATTTTGATTTATTCTTTATGGACAATTACAAACAACACCTAGCACCGGCTGGAAGTTTCGTGTGCTGGCATCCGCGAGTCATGCACAGTAGTATGCCTAATCACAGTGACAGCATTAGACGAGGTTTGTTATTACATGCAGCTGAAAAAACTACGGCTAGACGATTGCGTACAATTGATCCTCAAAAGAATCACATCTTGCGCACAAGTTGAATATTTCTTCTTTTAACACGTTTTTGCATTATGTTACTTAAACTAATACAAGGCCCGTGTAGTATTTCAAAGTCTTTAATACTAAAGGTAATTAGACACACACGATATTTTTCAAATGCTTGTTTGAATATAATGTTGATAGGAATCATTCGATTGGTTCCCCACCACCATTCTTCACCAAGTTCTAAAAAATCTTGTCTATCTACGAGTTCTTTGATGTTTTCATAATTGTACATGCTAACTAAATTGTTATCCATGTTTTGAATTATACCCACATACTCGTTACCCCCATATTTGACCAGTGTCAAAAAAGGAAATTTATCTAACAAATCTTGATATTTCTTTGGTACGTTGTTCATTGTAATTACTTATTCAAATAAATAGTAGTGGAGAATATACACATGTATCAAGCAACAATATATCAATATAACCAAAGATCTGAGATTCTTATCCCAGAACGCAGAGGCACTACATATTATGGCCCAGACAATCACAAGCCTTTGGTTGTTTATAGAGGTCTTAACATTGACATTGACTTTTTTGTAAAAGACACGGACAATAAAAGACAAACTATACACAATAAAACATATGTTGCAACTATTGTTGATAGAGCAAACGGTGCTCAAGTTCTTCAAAAGAATATGAACCCCATCGACTATGATGCAGGTAAGTTGGTTCTCCATTTGGATCACGAAGAAACATTCCTATTGGATGCTAAACTGCATGATCTCATAGTTACTTATAACGTCACTGACCAGGCTGGAAATTACGGCGGTACTAGTGATCGCAACATGCGTCTTACGTTTGTGGTAGAAGTTAAAGATCAAAGTCTACTCAATATAACAGACAGTAGCACAGTTGCAACATTTAATATAGACGGTGATGATAGAGTTGGTAGTGCAATGGCTGGCCCTGCACAAAATTCAAACAAGCAAGGATTGCAGACTGCGGTGGTATACATGACAGACTACACAGGTGTGTACAAATTTCAAGCCACACTAAGCATACAGCCAACTGAAGTCGATTACTTTGATGTACCAAGTCAAAGCTATACAGTGAGTGCAAAAACTGGATTGGTTTATCATAACTTTTATGGAAACTATCAGTTTGTAAGATTGGTGCATACACCAGATTCTAGTAACACAGGAACACTTGACAAAGTCGTTTATAGAAGTTAATATTAAAACATGATAGTATTGGACTTTATCCGTCAGCACATGCCTTATGGCTGGAAGCAAACACCTAGTGGGTGGATCAGTGGAAACTGTACAATGTGCCACACTCGCGGTCATAGTGCTGACAAGCGTGGACGTGGCGGCATTATGTTCCATGATGACAAGTTTCAATACAACTGTTTTAACTGTGGATTTAAAACTGGATGGAGTGTAGGTAAACGTATCAGTGGTAGACTTACACAATTGTTAAAAACGTTTGGAGTAGATGAAGCTGACATACAGCGTGTTAACTTTGAACTGCTTAAACAAGAAGAAGCAGATGATATTGCAGGACAGTTTATACCCAAAGAGCGTGTACAAAAAGTCACAGTGGAATGGCATCCAAATGAACTCCCGCCAGATGCACATCCAATTGGCAATTATCCACTAGACACACTGGACTCCAAGCAGTTGGACAAGCTAGCACTAGCATGCACATATCTTATGAAGCGTGGGTTAGACTTTTATACTGATTGGTATTGGAGCCCACACATGCACTTTGCTAGTAGGGTTATACTGCCTTTTAGACATCAAGGCAACACAGTTGGATACACTGCACGTTGGTGTCCAGACAGTAGACCAGAAGGCATGCCCAAATACTATTTGAAAAGTCCTAAGAACTTTGTGTTCAATTTAGATGCACAAAAGAAACATGACATAATTATAGTAACAGAGGGACAGTTAGATGCACTACAAGTGGGTGGCGTTGCACTAGCAGGCAACACACCTAGTAATGTTCAATGCAGTATAATTGAAGAACTAGATAAACAAATAGTACTATTGCCAGACTTTGATAAAGCAGGAATGGACACTGTGAATGTTGCGGTAAAACGTGGCTGGGCAGTTGCATTTCCTGAATGGGACGACGATATAAAAGA
>MDSX01019689.1_pt1 | contig 10859 bp, 9 predicted proteins | sample 811141 | NCBI WGS metagenome assembly MDSX01 (sample SAMN05326642, study PRJNA326480) | marine metagenome | isolation source: seawater | place: Atlantic Ocean: South East | collected 2010
ATAAACCAAAGGGTCGTGACCAAACAGCAGGCGCCCCACGATCGGCAGATCCGTCAGCACGGGGATATAGATCGCCCGTATCTGTTCAATGGTCTTGCCAACATAATCAAGCCCGACCAATGCTGAAAGCCCGGTGCCGAAAATCGTCAGCGCGAGACCCGTGGCCACCTGGTTGGAGAGCAGCGAAAGCGTTAGTACCGCAAAAATCATGGATGCCAAAAGCCCTGTCAGCACGCCGACGGCAAGACCGAGCAGCGGTTCCCCTGTCAGGGTGACTGCGGCAAAGCCAAAGACGGCGCCGATCAGCATCATGCCCTCGACCCCAAGGTTGAGGACGCCGGACTTTTCGGCCACCAATTCGCCAGTTGCCGCGAAGACAAGCGGTGTGGCCGCTGTCATCATGGTCATAATCGAAGCGATGATGAGTTCCGTCATGCGTTGTTGTCTCTTGTCTTGACCCGGGTCAGCCGATAGCGCGTCAGAAGATCAAAGGCCAGCAGGTAAAAAAGAATAATGCCCTGAAAAAGCCCCGTGACTGCTTTGGGCAGACCCGCCGAGATCTGGGCGCTTTCACCGCCGATATACGTGACGGCAATCACCGTACCGGCCAGCAGTACCCCGACGGGATGCAGCCGACCAAGAAAGGCTACGATGATCGCAGTGAAGCCATAGCCTGGAGAGATCTTTGGCATCAACTGCCCAATGGTGGATGCCGCTTCCATCACCCCGGCAAGACCGGCAAGGCCGCCACCGACCAGCAGCGTGGTCCAGACCATCTGGCTGTTGCCGATGCCGGCGTGACGGGCGGCCAGCGGCGCCGAGCCGAAAACCCTGATCTGAAATCCGAATCGGGTCCGCGTCATTACAAACCAGACGACAAACGGAATCAGGACCGCAATCAGAGTGCCAAGGTGTACCCGGTAGCCCGGGAAAAACATCGGCAGCAGGGCGACATCCGGGAACATGCGGGTACCAGGAAAGCCCCAGCCCTGCGGATTGCGCCATGGCCCCTGAACCAGATGCACCAGCAGCAGTTCAGCTACATAGACCAGCATCAAAGAGACCAGAATTTCATTGGCGTTAAAGCGTGTTTTCAAAAGAGCGGGCATCGCGGCCCAGGCCATACCGCCCAGGATGCCAAGCAGCATCATGCAGGGCAGGATGAGTGGGTTGGTGCTGTCAAAAAAATAAACCGCTGGCGCGCTTCCCAACAGTGCCCCGGCAATGAACTGGCCTTCTGCGCCAATATTCCAAACGCCTGCACGAAAACCCAGCGAAAGCCCCATGCCGATCAAGATCAAGGGACCCGCTTTGACCGCAACCTCACTCAACCCTGACCAGGAAGTCAGCGGCTCTATAAAGTAGATATAAAGCGCGATGCTCGGTGACTTGCCCATGGCAAGAAAAATCAACGCGCCGGTAACGGCTGTGAGCGCTAGCGCCAGCAGCGGCGATAGCCAGGAGGCGTAGGAGGACTGCGTTGCCCGGACTTCAAGCGTGAACATGGGAATCCGTATCTGAGCCGGGACGGCTTGCCCCCATCAGCAGGCCCACCTCTTCGGTGGTGACTTCGCCAGTGGGTCGGGGCGCAGAGAGCCTGCCTTGCGAGATCACTGCTATGCGGTCACTCAGGGCAAAGATCTCGTCAAGGTCCTGGGAGATCACCAGAGCACCCGCGCCGGCGCTGATCATTTGCTGGATCTTCTCGTGAATGGCTGCTGCAGCACCAGCATCCACACCCCAGGTGGGCTGCGATACGACCAACAGCTGCGGGCCCTGCAGGATCTCTCGGCCCACGATGAACTTCTGCAAGTTGCCCCCGGAAAGACTGCTGGCCAGTGCATCTGTGCCGGTCGCTTTGACGTCAAATTTCTCGAGAATCTCCTCGGTGTATCGGCTTACCCCCGGCCAGTCGATGATTCCCCGGCTGACAAAGCCCATGCGAAAAGCCGAGGTGAGAAAACTGTTCTGCACCAGGGTGAGATCCGAAACTGCTGCCTGGCCCACTCGTTCTTCGGGGACAAAAACAGCACCGAGTTGGCGCCGGGCCATGGGTCCCAACCGGCTGGCATCTGTCTCAAGAATCTCAATTGTGCCTGCCTGCGGCGCTCCGGTTTCCCCCGAGAGCGCGTTCATGAGTTCGGTCTGGCCATTTCCGGCAATGCCGGCGATACCGAGAATTTCCCCGGCGTATACCGAAAAACTGACGTTACTGATATTGGTGCCATGTGGCTCATCGGAGCGAACTGAAAGGTCAGTGATCTTAAGGCGCACCTGCGAGGTGGCAGTGGCGTTATGGCCTTTGGCTGATTCCACCCGCCGTCCGATCATTTTTTCAGCCAGCGACTGGGCCGTTTCTTCTGCTGGATTGCAGTCATCGACCCGTTTGCCGCCACGCAGGATCGTGGCCCGGTCGCACAGCGATCGCACCTCTTCGAGTTTATGGCTGATGTAGAGGATGGACCGGCCCTCGCTTGCAAGTTGGCGAAGCGTTGCAAAGAGAACCTCGGTCTCCTGGGGTGTCAGGACTGAAGTGGGTTCATCCAGAATCAGCAGGCTCGGGTTCTGCAGCAGACATCGGACGATCTCAATGCGTTGGCGTTCTCCCATCGAGAGGTCATAGACATGTCGGTCAGGATGCAGGGTCAGCCCATAGTCTTGCGCCGTGGTTTCGAGACGGCCCCGCAGTTCATCAAGGTCCTGCGGCGGCAGTGCCAGAGCCACGTTTTCTAGGGTGGTCATTGACTCAAAGAGGGAGAAATGCTGGAAGACCATGCCGATCCCGAGTGATCGGGCACTGGCCGGGTTGTCGATGGTCATTTCCTCCCCGCGCCAAAAAAGCGTTCCCTGATCAGGACGGAGCACACCGTAAATGATCTTGACCAGCGTGCTTTTTCCCGCACCGTTCTCCCCGAGGAGCGCATGAATCTCCCCCGGAGCAATTTCAAGATCAATGTCGTCGTTCGCAATACAACCGGGGAATGCCTTGCCGATTCCCTTGAGCTGCAAAAGGGGTTTGTCGTTCATGCCTGATGACCTGTGCTGCAAAGATGCACGCGGGGAGTGAGCCCCGTGCTTAGTAGGGGATCTTATCCTCTTTTTTGAGCCAATCTTCCATTAACTGATCGGCGGCCGCGAGAGGATGCCGGATCAGCGGTAACTGCCTGTCGGGCAATTCCAGGGAAACCTCACGATACAAAGCCGCATCGTCAAAGCCGATACGCGCTGCATCGTCGCGGTCACTGGCAAAGTAGATGGTCTCGATGCGCGCCCACCAGATTGCACCCAGACACATCGGACAGGGTTCGCAACTGGTGTAGATCACGGCACCTTCCAGAGAAAAATTCCCAACGTTTCGGCAGGCATCGCGGATCGCGCTGACCTCGGCATGAGCGGTCGGATCATGATCGGAGGTGACGCGGTTCCATCCCCGACCGATTACCGTGTTATCGCGCACAATCACTGCCCCAAAGGGTCCGCCGGCACCGGACTCCATGTGTTCACGGGCAATAGCAACGGCAAGGTTCAGATAATGTTCGTGGGTATCTTGCGGGTTATCCATGGTGTACCTGAATTAGGGTTGTCGTGCTGGCGGCACAAGATCGTTGCCGGTCTTGCGCCCTTTGCCAGACCGTCAGGATCTCGTTTAAAACGCTCATGGCAATGACGCCCGGTTCCTTACCGTCAGGGCCGTGCTTCCCGATAGGACTCGTCAGCCGCGCAAGTTCCAGATCGTGCAGCCCGTCTTTTCTCAAGGCCTTGCGAAAGCGCCGCGATTTACTCTCGCTGCCGATGAGGCCGGTGTACACAAGATCTGAGCGTCTCAGCAGGATACGACAAAGGTCGTAATCCAGCGCGTGACTGTGGGTCATGACCAGCGCTGCCTCATGATTTTGAAGCTGCTGCGCGCCATCGACAGGATCGAAGCGCTTATCGACGCAGAGATTGGCAGCCTCAGGCACTTGTGCACACTGATCTGGCCGCGCATCAAAAACCGTTATCCTTATAGGCAACTGTGAGGCGATGGTGCATAAGGCCCGACCGATGTGGCCTGCGCCAAAGAGCGCGAGCCGCGGACGGTTTTCCTGGAAAGACAGCGTGATGATTCCGGGCGAAAGAGCATCGATCAGCGTGTCATCAGTATTCACCACGGGCGATATCTCACAGGCAGCGCTGTCAAAAGCGATCTGAACATGGCCGGTCAAGGCGAGTTGTTGCTGGGCCTTTGCAAGCCATTGCGCCGCGCCAGCGTCAATCGGCTCGAGCAGAACCTGCACGACACCGCCGCAGCACTGGCGCATGTCGGGGCCAAGCGCGCACTGCACCGCTGCGCGGGACCAGGCGCCGCCGCCTTCGAGCATGGCCCTTGCTGCCTCGATAAGCGTGCGTTCCAGTTCGCCGCCGCCGATGGTGCCAAGGACCGAATCTTTTGTGAGCAGCATCCAGCTGCCGGCGTCTCTGGGCGCCGAGCCGCGTTCGTTGGTCACCATCGCCAGCACAGCGCGCTGTCGGCGATAAACGCAGTCAAGTCCTGCATCGATCCAGTTGGCGGGACCTGGCAGGGCGCTGATCATGAGAGGAATGCTGCCGCGCGTTGTCGTTCGTAAACCATTGCTTGCAGCAGCGCTTCCGGGGTCGCGGGTGCATTCAGCTCGGGTACAAATCGGTAACCGCTTATACTGGAGACGGCATCCGAAAGTGCCTGGTGGACCGAAATCGCGAGCATCAGGGGAGGCTCCCCAACAGCCTTGGAGCGGTGAACAGTCGGCTCACGGTTTTCCCCTCCGGACCAAAGTGCGATATTCATTTCTGCCGGCCTGTCTGAGCAGGTTGGGATTTTGTAGGTTGAAGGCGCGTAGGTTTTGAGTTTGCCGTGCTCATCCCACCACAATTCCTCGTTGGTGAGCCAGCCCATGCCCTGGATGAAGGCGCCCTCTACCTGGCCCAGGTCAACGGCTGGGTTCAATGACTTTCCGGCATCGTGCAGGATGTCCACGGCGGTGACACGGCTTTCTCCCGTCAGTGTGTCAACGATGACTTCGCTGACCGCAGCACCATAGGCAAAGTAGTAGAAAGGCCGGCCCCTGGCTTTTTTCCGGTTGTAGTGGATTTTGGGTGTCCGGTAAAAGCCCGTGGCAGAAAGCTGGACGCGGGCGAGATAGGCAAGCTCCACCACTTCGGCAAAAGGCAGTTGCTGATCGCCGGCAATCACAGTGCCGTTTGCAAATTGGACACTTTGTGCATCCACATCGAAATGGTGGGCCGCAAACGAGATCAGCCGTCGCTTAAGGGTGTTGGCGGCATTCAGTGCGGCCATGGCGTTGAGGTCGGCACCTGACGATGCTGCGGTTGCCGAGGTGTTGGGCACCTTGTCAGTCCGGGTTGCCGAGACCTTGATGCTGTCGACCGGCAGCGCAAGGGCATGACTCACGACCTGTGCGATCTTGACGAAAAGCCCCTGTCCCATCTCGGTCCCGCCATGGTTGAGATGGACGCTACCGTCTCGATAGATGTGTAGAAGTGCGCCTGCCTGGTTGAACCACGTGGCCGTGAAGGAAATACCGAACTTGACCGGAGTGAGCGCAAGACCTCTCACCATCAGCGGATCTGCTGCATTCGCCTCGCGAATCGCGTCGCGCCGTGCCCAGTAATGACTACTCTGCTCCAGTTCTTCGACAATCTCATCCAGCACGAAGTCGTCGATCTGCATGAAGTAGGGCGTGATGTTGCGGTCAGCGCCACCGTAAAAGTTGCGTTTGCGTACCGTCAGTGGATCAAGACCTGTGGCGCGGGCAATTCCCTCGATAATGCGTTCACCCGCCAGCATGCCCTGGGGGCCGCCAAAACCCCGAAACGCGGTGTTGGAAACCGTGTTGGTGAAGGTCCGTTGGGACCGGATATTCACGGCGGGAAAATAGTAAGCGTTGTCGACATGAAACATGGCACGGTCATTGACGGGGTCAGACAGGTCTAGCGCACAGCCGCAGCGAGAGGCGAGGTTGCAGTCGACCGAAAGGATCTGTCCCTGGTCATCGTGACCCACCTGCCAGTCGATTCGGAAGTCGTGCCGTTTGCCGGTCAGGCGCATGTCATCGTCGCGGTCCAGCCGGCATTTAACGGCCTTGCGGTTACGCGATGCGGCGACCGCAGCGAGCGCCGCCCATTGGCAGGCCTGGCTCTCCTTGCCGCCAAAGCCTCCACCCATACGCCGAACTTCTACTGTGATTGCGTGGGCGGGCTGGTTCAGAACTTTCGCCAGGTGCTGCTGGATTTCGCTTGGATGCTGGGTAGAACAGTAAACGAGCATATCGCCGTCTTCCTGAGGCACCGCGAGTGAGATCTGCCCTTCAAGATAAAAGTGATCCTGCCCGCCGCAGTACAGGGTACCGGTGGTGGCGTGTGGTGCGGCCTGCATGGCTTCACGCCAATCGCCCCGGGTCATGACCTGTTCGTCACTGATAAAGCGATTTTGTGAAAGCGCATCATCGACCGTCAGCACAGGCTCGGCTGGGTGCACGGCAACTTGACCGAGTGCGGCAGCGGCGCGTGCTGCACGGTGACTGCTGGCGACGACGGCAAAGACTGGTTCACCGTCAAAGCGGATCTCGCTGTGCGCAAGAAGTGGTTCGTCTCCTCGACCTGAGGGGCTGACATCATTCTCGCCCGGGATATCCGCGGCGCAGAACACATCGATGACGCCGGGTGCGGCGCGGACCGCGTCAAGCTCAACCGCGGTAATCGTGCCAACGGCCGTATCGGCGCCACCGACGGCAAGATGCAGCGTGTCGGCAGAAAGAGGAATGTCATCAATGTAAACCGCTTCGCCCGTTGTATGTTTAAGCGCACTGTCGTGGGCAAGCGCTGCTCCGGGTGACGTGTTGGCTGCGTTACTCATGGGCGACCGCCTGCAGCGCTTGAGCAGTTGGAAAAAGTTGTGGGAGCGGTTGACCGTTCAGACTTCGAAGGCAGCGCTCTAGCAGTCCGCGTGCCGCCAGCCTGCGGTAGGATGCACTGGCCCGCATGTCGGAAATGGGATCGAAGTCCCGCGCCAGCGCCTCAGCTGCAGAGGTCAGCAGCGCATCATGAACGGGCTGCCCCACCAGAGCCTGTTCACACAGTCTGGCCCGACACGGGGTCGCGGCCATTCCGCCAAAGGCAATACGAGCTGAAGTGATGGTGTCGTTTTCAATCGAAAACCCAAAGGCGCCGCAGACGGCGCTGATATCCTGATCGAAGCGTTTGGAGATTTTCCAGCAGTGAAAGTGGGTATGTCTCTTCAGCGGAATGCTCACGCCCGCGACAATTTCATCGGACGAAATATCCTGTTTGCCGTAATCGATAAAAAACGACTCGAGTGCGATGGTGCGGTTACCGCCTGGGCTCTCAAGATCGATAGAAGCTTCAAGCGCAATCAGGGCCGGCGCGAGATCGCCAATGGGAGAGCCGTTGGCGATATTGCCGCCAACTGTCGCCTGCGCCCGGACCTGGCGGGAACCGAAGCGGTGCAGCAGCGGACCCAGATCAGGTGCGAGCTCTGAGAGTGGAGCGATACTTTCGGCGACGGTAACGCCTGCTCCAAGCCTCAGGGTCTCTTCATCTTTTGCGATAGACCGGAGCGCGGCGATCTTGCCAAGATCAATGACGGCTTCAAAACGGGCATGGCTTTTATTTACCCAAAGACCGACGTCTGTTGATCCCGCGATGAGTTGGGCGGTCGGCACCTCACCTCTGGCTCGCCACAGGTCTTGAAGCGTTTTGGGCACAACGAATCGGCCATTCGATCCGTGCAGATCAAGATAAGTGCCGTCATCCTGCCACTTAAGCAGCGTGCTTTCGGCATGGGCCTGCAGGGACAAAAAGGCCTGCGGAGCTTCCTTCGTGCAAGCGCTCTTAGCAGCTGAGATGATGGGCCCATAGCCCGTGCAGCGACAGAGGTTTCCCGCAAGGACATCGTTGATGGTGTCCTGGTCGGCGGTGGCTTTTCCCTTGACACAGGCATCATGCAGGCCCGCAAGGCTCATCACGATCCCCGGGGTACAGAAACCACACTGCGAACCGTGCTCGTGCGCCATTGCCTGCTGCAAAGGATGAGGCTCAGGATCTGCGAGATGTTCAACCGTGAGGACTTGTGTGCTGTCGACCGAGGCCAGCGGAACGATGCAGGCATTCACCGGATCGTATTGCAGTGCTCCGTCGTGAAGTCTGCCGACCAGCACCGTGCACGCACCGCAGTCTCCCTCGGCACAGCCCTCTTTGGTGCCAGTGAGTCGGGCTTCCAGCCGGATAAAGTCCAGCAGTGTCTGGTGCACATCAAAAGAGGATCGGTGAATCGTCTTGTCGCCAAGCAGGCAGCGAAATTCAGATCTTGCGTTAGCCATGGTCTGGCAAAGCTTTGGTCAGCTGCCCCGATACGTGCTGTAGCCATAGGGCGAGACCAGCAGAGGCACATGATAGTGTTCGTTTGGATCCTGAATGCCAAAGCGCAGGACCACCGTATCCAAAAAGGCGGGTATGCCGAGGGTCACATTATTTCGACGAAAGTAATCACCCACTTCAAAGTGCAGTTCATAGGTGCCGGCCATAAAGGCTTCACCGGCAAGAATCGGACCGTCATTGCGGCCATCATCGTTGGTCACGCCGCCACAGAGAAGACTGGGGCCATCCTCCAGCCGATAGAGTGTCCAGGCGATCCCGCCGCCCGGGCGACCGGCCGATGTATCCAACACGTGTGTGGTCAGTTGTCCCATGATGCCCTCATTGCGAAACCCTGCTGAACAAGGTGCCGCTTGGTTTTGGAAGTCCTAATCTGCAGGTTTGTCGACTGCTTCGCGGCAGTCTCACATAGCCCTTCGCCAGCGTCAGCCAGGACACCTACCAAAACACTTTCAAAGATAATTTGATAATACCGGGAAATCTTCATTAAAGTCTCGGCTAATATTCAAGTCGCACAAATCCTGAAAGTTTACTCAGAAACATTTCTGCATGAGCAACGACAAAGCCTATCCAAGAGATCTTGTCGGCTATGGCCGGAGGCCGCCTCCCGCGCAGTGGCCGGCAGGCGCCCGTATCGCCGTGCAGTTTGTTATGAACTATGAAGAAGGGGGCGAGAACTGCGTACTGCATGGCGACCCGGCGTCGGAGGCCTTCCTGTCAGAAATCGTTGGAGCCGCGAAATGGCCGGGACAGCGTCATCCCAGCATGGAATCGATCTATGAGTATGGCTCGCGGGTCGGGGTATGGCGTCTTTTGGATCTTTTTGCGCGTTATGAGATTCCCCTCACGGTGTTCGGCGTGGCCATGGCGCTCGAACGCAATCCGACCGTGGCAGAGGCCGCAATGGCAGCAGGCCATGAAATCTGCTCGCACGGTTACCGCTGGATTGATTACCGCGATGTTCCTGAAGACGTTGAGCGTGAGCACTTGGAACGTGCCATTGAGATTATTCGCAGTCTGACCGGCGAGCGGCCATTGGGCTGGTATACCGGCCGAACCAGTGAGCGTACCCGAGCGCTGGTTGTGGAAGAGGGCGGATTTCTTTACGACGCTGATGACTACAACGATGACCTGCCTTTTTGGACTGAAGTCCATGGCAAGTCTCATCTGGTTGTGCCCTATACGCTGGACAACAACGACATGCGTTTTTCCACGCCGCAGGGCTTTAACAGCGGCGATCAGTTCTATAGTTATCTTCGAGATGCGTTTGATGTGCTTTATGCAGAGGGCGAGCACACCCCCAGGATGATGTCGGTCGGGCTGCATTGCCGATTGGTGGGGAGGCCTGGGCGATTGGCGGCCTTGGCACGCTTCATTGAGCATACCCGCCGTTTCGACGATGTCTGGTATGGCCGGCGGATTGATATCGCCCGCCACTGGCAAGCCGTGCACCCGGCAGCCGCATCGTGACCGGGGGCGTAAGCGCGATGGATCGTGCTGCCTTTTTGGAGCATTTCGGTGGGGTTTATGAGCACTCCCCTTGGATTGCCGAACAGGTGTTCGATACGGGTCTGGGTCCGCTGACGGATACTCCATCGGGTTTGTCTGCAGCCATGAGGGAGGTGGTGGATCAGGCAGGCCGTGAGCCTCAGTGGGTGCTGCTGCGGGCGCACCCCGATCTTGTGGGACGCCTCGCGGTATCGGGCGGTCTCACGGCTGCCTCGTCGGCCGAGCAGGCCGGCGCGGGCCTTGATCGGTGCACGCCAGAGGAGTTCAATGAATTCACGGAACTCAACACTCGCTATTCAGAGAAATTTGGTTTCCCGTTTATTGTGGCGGTCCGGGGTCTTGACCGAGCAGGTATTCTTGAACGGTTCTGCCAGCGTGTGGAACATGACCAGGATACTGAGTTCAATGAAGCGCTGAGCCAGGTGCACCGCATTGCCCGCCTTCGCATTGACGATGTGTTCACCGATATAAGGACCTGACCGGTTATGACTGACAACGATGACGTTCCGGCATTTGCCCGCCACCTGGTGAATCTTGCGGCATCCCGCCTTGGGGCGGAAACGCTCTCCTGCAGTGATGATTTCTTTGCACCCATGGGGCGCATGCTGCAGGATCACGACCCGGTATTTATCCCTGACAAATTTGATGATCATGGCAAGTGGATGGATGGCTGGGAGAGCCGCCGCCGGCGCGGTGGCGGTCATGATCACGTCATTGTGAGATTGGGCACGCGGGGAGTGATCCGCGGGCTGGATATCGACACCCGGCATTTCACGGGCAACTATCCGCCAGGCGCCTCGCTCGAAGCCGCGGACGCGCCGGTGGCGACTCGTCCGGAAGACCTGCAATGGCGCGAGATCCTTCCGCCCACGGATCTCGGACCGGATAGCCACCATTATCTTGAGATCTCAGATGAC
>MDSX01011269.1_pt1 | contig 10857 bp, 9 predicted proteins | sample 811141 | NCBI WGS metagenome assembly MDSX01 (sample SAMN05326642, study PRJNA326480) | marine metagenome | isolation source: seawater | place: Atlantic Ocean: South East | collected 2010
ACCCATATGATCGTTACCCATGTGATCGCCATCGTGTCCTTGATTTTGAGATTCACCACAAGCATTTACAGCCTGAGCAACAGCTTGAAATACTTCCTGAGGGCTTTTGTTATCTGATCTTGCAGATTCCATAGCATTTCTACCAGCATCAGCACATTCATCCCAAGTTTCTTCATCATATTCTCCAGCATCTTGAGCCTCTTGCTTTGCTGTAGATTCAGCTGCATCAAAAGCTACACCGAAATCAAAGTACCCATTTTCCTGCATTCCTGACATCCAAGCATCGACCACTGCAGGGCTAGGTCCATCAGGTCCACCTTGGGGTCCATCATGAGGACCACAATGCATATCTCCATGATCACCATTAGGGTTCATCATTCTATGAGCTTCTGACTCAACCATACATAATTCCATAGCGAGCCTGTTTGCGACTTCTTCACTTTCGCCACCTTCATCGCGAAGGCCCTGAAGCCATTCTTCAAATTCTTTTGCGACTTCACCAGCTGCGCCTTCTGCTTCGTTTTCATACTCAGACTTAACAGCTTCTTTCATTTTCGGAACTAATTCCATTAAGTAGTTTTGATCATTTTGATCTAAAACACCTCTATCCACACCTTCCTGAACTGCCATCATAAAATGATCAACAGCGGACTTACCATCATGCATCTCTGGTGCGCCAGGGTTTCCTTGTGGTTGGTTCTGTTGTGCAAACATCATTGAAAATGCGAACAGACCTACCATTGTTATTTTAATCAACTTCATTTCATCCTCCTTACAGACAAATAAATTGTTAATTCAATATAAATTTATTAGATGTACGTAATATTAATATATAACGAAAACACTAAAGTTGCTGTGATAAAAATCACAAAAAATTAACGCGCCTTCATTAATCTGCCAATTTCAGCAGTCCCTCGGTTGAATTCTTGACCAAACGCAGCATAGTATAAATTAACTTCATAAAAGAGTCTAGCCGCATCTCTATCTACTACAAAATTTGTAGTTTCTAGCACATCTCGAGATGGGAATAAGATCTCAATTCCCGGTTTAAAGTATTTGAGGGTTAAATCTAAATCAGGATTCATTTTCAGCAACTTTTTTAGAATTAAAACCTCATAAAGTCTTCGTTCGTACTTAGGTATTTTAGGTGACATTAATATGGTAAACTGATCTTCCGATGGCGTATCACCAATTTTATTAAACTTAACTAATTCATTTTTATACGAATCTTTAAGCAAAATATAATCAACAGTAGCTGTAGGCTGAACAAAAGGTTTGTCAATTGTTGCCTTACCAATAACTGAATATGTAAGCTTCATTGCTTGGTTTGACTGAATCTTTTTAATTGCTTTAGATAGCAATTCTACTTCAAAACCAGCAGGATCTTTTTCTGAGGATGCAAAATAAATTATTTTCTCGGGGTCTACATAATCCACATAATCCATTTTTGATATAATGTCCAATAGCATCTTTTTGACTAAAACGGATTCTCCTGGAATTTTTCCTTCTAATATAGATCTATAAGGATCTTTTTGAGCTAATGTCTTATCTGTTTCAGCTCTACCGTAAACCTCTTGGACTATATCTTGATAAACAGGGCTTTCATCAATAAAACTTAAATCAAATATATCTCCCTGCCTAACACGGTAAGAGTTGGGGAATGATTTATTATTGTCCTGGTCAAATAATGGCGAATCCTGCGGAATAACTCTACTGAATTGATCACCAGCTTCCTTTATAATATGGGGAGTTATAACAATGATCACCTCACGTCTTACCTTGCTTGTTCCGCTAACACTAAAAAGGTTTTTAATAAATGGGACTCTACCTAGAACCGGGAGACCGCCCTCGTTATCTGAAGATTTTTCATTAATTAAACCACCAATGATAAACGGAGTATTATTTGCCACGCGAACAAAAGATTGAACTTTTCTATTATTAATGATTGGCGCTGATTCTACATCTCCACCACCTGTAGCACCTATCCTCTCTTCCGTTTCACTTATTATAGCCTCAACTTGAATTGTAACACTTGAGCCATCTTCGCTTATTCGTGGTCTTACATTTAAAACGATACCTACCGGAACATAGTCTACTGATTTTGTTTTTGCTACTTGGTCTGTAATTGTTTTTACAATTGGAATCTGTTGACCTACCTGTATGCGTGTCTGTCTCCCATCTAGTACAAGCGCAGAGGGCTTTGATTTTATAGTAGCTAGCTTTTTGCTTACCAGAGCTTCAATATTTGCTCTAAAGTTTGCTCCACTTCCTAGAAGGGTTCTGTCTAAAACAACAGTAAATGGCGAAATAGAGCCACCTTGAGGTGGTGGAAAGTCAGCTGTGACACCTGAGCTAGCAGCTGAAAAATCAACTCCAAGCTCACTTAAATCATCTCTATTAATTTCAATAACCAATGCTTCTATAGCAACTTGGCTTGCGGGAACATCGATTTTGTTGGCAATTAGATCTAAAAGTTGAGCAAGGGGTCGCATGTCGGATGACTTGTATCCCACTAGAAGCCTTTGCATCGGCTCGCCGCTAGTTGTTTTGTCTAATGTTACACCGCCTAAATCAATACCAAGAGCGGATTTCTTGCTTGAAGACTTAATTTTACTCTGCTCAACAAGAGAGATAGTTCGCGTGTCTGGAATCTTAATAATTATTGGTAAAACACCTGGGGCATTTAAATTGTCAACCTTATTTGAAAAGATTGGAGTGAAGTTATTTTCGCCAGAAATTTCTCCCTTACCTTGCCTGTATTCAACAACAGTATACCCCATAGTTTTTAGAATAGCTAAGGCACGGTCTGTCTGAATATAGCTTAATTTTACAACTTCGTAGTCTAAGTCCCTTAAAGAGTTAGAGTTATTATTTTGAGAGTTTCTTGGAAGCTGTCTTTGTTGCGCAATTGAAAATCCAAAAAGAACGATAATTATAAATATTTTTTTCATAGCTACCTCGGTACGACCATTTTAATTGGCAAAGACAAGTTCATACCATCAAACGACGCTGACACGTGTCCGTTTGACTTATAATTGTAATATCCCGAAGTAGTACTATAAGAATAGCTAGGAGTAAAAAATGCTAGCGCCTCGAAAGTTGAGGAAACAGAATCTTTCATTGAAACTACAATATTACTAGCGAGGGAAAAACTGTGCCCATCTAAAGTTCCACCTACAGCATCCATAATCATCTTCATAGAAACATAATCCGCTAAGGAGTCTTTATGTGTTTGACGGGTGATTGTTGCAGTAACCTTTGTGCTACTATTAAGATATGCTAGATCTGGATCAATTTTTAAAGTTAATTGAAATTTGCCATTATTCATATTTACTACTTTTTCAGTAACAAGAATATTATTGTTGTCCTCGCAAGATATACTGATAAATAATAATGCGAGCATAGTTATAAATTTTTTGGGTAAGAAATTATTCATTTATTTTCATTAGTCATTTTTTAATGTTTGTGTATATGAGTTTAAATAATTGAAGATTTACTTGAATTGTAACTCATTTGATTATGAAAAGTAAGGAATTTATTCCTGATTTTTCAATGATTTAAATTATGCATAATGGGATTCATGCATGCTTGTGATTCAGAAGAATACCGAATAACTTCTACTAAATTAACATCAGGTAATTTAATAATTATGGCAACAGCAAAAAGTCAAAAACCCAAAAAAGCAGTAATTAAGAAATCAACGAGAAAAACGACTGCTAAAAAAACGACTGCTAAAAAAAGCATAGCAACTAGGGCCCCTCAAAGAAAAAAGAAACCTCAAAAAACTGCAGAGCCGCGATTTATTTTCACTCTTAATGCGGAAGGTAGATTAACTATTGATAGGCTAAAAAAGTGGACCAAGTTTGTTGGTATCATGAACATTATAAGCGGTATTCTATATTGTTTAACAATTTTTATTCTATCGATACCAACGGTAGTTATGGGTATTGTAACAATTTTTATGGGCACAAAGCTAACTATTGCGGCCAATCATCTTGAATACGCGTTAAATAATTCTGACAACAAAAGTTTTCAAATAGCAATAGATCAATTGCAGCGATACTTTTTTATTAACGGAGGGTTGCTCATTGCAAGTCTTGTATTCATTGTATTTTTACTAACAATACTAAGTCTTTTTGCAAGCGTATTTATTGAATTTTGGAATAACCAAAGTTTTAACTATTCAATTGGCATCAATAGATAATTAAACAAATACTAAGTTGAAGTTTTTAAGGAAATTAATCAATATTAAGCCTGGCGAAGGAAAAATGGTCATTACATTTTTTCTCTTCTCTTTTTTTACAATAGCCATGGGTTTAACTGCAAAAACTGCTAAAGATGCATATTTTTTAAGCAGATTTGAAAAGTCAATACTTCCACTAATGTTTTTAGTAGTAGCTATTGCTATAGCACCTATCCTTAGTGGCTATACAAAACTTGCAAAGAAGCTTGCTCCAAAATTAATGTTTATTTTAACAACGAGTATTTTTTGTTTTTCATTTATCGTTTCACAGTCACTAATAGATGGATGGGTTATTCCAGCAGTTTATGTCTGGGTCGAGATTGTTGTCGCAATAGCGTTAATTCAATTTTGGGGGTCTGCAGCTGAATCTTTTCAGCCGCAGCAAGCCAAGAGACTCTTTGGAATTATAGCAGGTGGTGGTTCATTTGCGGTCATGTTAATTGGAATGAATTTGAGACCGTTTGTAAACGCCTTTGGAACTGATGAGCTACTTTATCTTTCATCAGGATTCATGATAATAGCATTCCTTTTTGGCTTACTGAGTATGAATTATATGAAAATAGATTCAGACAAAAAGACTAAAACGAAAGCCGCTTCAGCAAAATCAAAAAAGAAAAAAGATCCTTTTATTGGGGGGATAGCAACCATCATAGCTCTTTCTGGTATCGTTACGGTTCTTGTCGATTATCAATTTAAAATGATTGCTAGCGATACATTTCCTGACGAAGGGAAGTTAGTGGCATTCTTTGGTCTGTTCTACGCAATTTCTGGAGCCAGTTCAATCATTATGCAGTTTTTCATTACTGGTCCCGTCCTATCGCGCTTTGGTATTTTATTCGGATTGCTGATGTTGCCATTTTTTCTAATTTTAGGATCGGTGTCTTTCATTTTATTTCCTGTCTTATTTAGCGCAACCGCAGCAAAGTATTCTGATCAAACCTTTAAATTCACGATTTTTGGATCATCCATGGAATTACTATGGCTTCCAGTTCCAGCTGATACCAGAAGGGCCATAAAACCGCAGATTAGTGGTACTGTTAAATCTATAGCAGAGGGATTTGGTGGAATCACTACTTTTCTACTGGCTAAAGTTGTAGCATTACAAACCTTAAGTTTCGTATCGATAGGAGCTATATTTTTATGGGTACTGACTTCCTTTAGAGTAAAAAACGGATATGTGAAACAGCTAGAAACTGCCATTTCAACGCGCCAAATTGACTTTGAAGAGTTAAACGTTGATGTTCAGGATGCAGCAATGGTTAAAACTATAGAGGAAACGCTTTCTTCGAACGATGAAATGAAACAGCTTTTTGCTTTTGAGATTATTGAAGGCTTGCCTCTTCACCCATGGAGTAATACTATATCCGCTCTTTTTAAAGATTCCAGCTTAAATGTGCGAAAACGAATCTTAAATCTTGCATGGGACGAACAAGATATCATTTCAAATGCTGAGCTTATTGAAGCAATTAAAAAGAAAGATGGTGTTTCGGCTGAAGCGATAGTTATTTCAGGAAAAAGAAAGTTGTTAGAAATCCAAAGTGACCTTGAAAAAATTCTTGACGATGAATCGCAAGAACTCAGTGCTGCTGCTGCTGCTGCGATAATAGAAATTGATTCTGGATCTCAAGATCAAGCTAAAGAAATTTTAAATAATGCGCTTGAAAGCAACGATGAACAAACAAAGGCAAATGCTATAACGAGGTTGGAGGGTAATAATGATATCCTACCCGAATCAAAATTGATCAAATTTTTAGAATCTGAAAGTCCTATTGTCAGTAACACTTCCCTTCAAATTGCAGAACAAAGAGCATCAGAAAACCTAATTTCAGCAATTATCTCAAATTTAGGTAATCATAAAACTTTAATACAGGCTCGTCAAACACTTAAAAAATATTCTGCTGATGTAATCATTGATCATTTTGATGTATTGCTATCAAAGCCAGACTTGAGCAGAAGTCTAAGGCTGGGTATCATTAAAACCTTAAGAGAATACTCATCAACAGACTTGCTTATGAAGCAGCTCAACTACACAGATCAAGATATCTACAATGAAGTAGTGGATTCTCTATTAATTTGTGCTCGAAATAAAGATCTCAACGAAGATGAATTGAGCACTACTTCTTCTGAAATACAAAAAATCGCAAAGAAACTTTATACTATGAATGAATGCAAGAGATTGCTTCCCAACGATGAAAACCAAACATTAATGATCGATCACCTTAACAATGAAATACAGAATACCCTTCCTTCTCTTTTAAAGCTTGGTGTAATGCGTAAGCCAAATACTCCAATTGAAACTTATATACAGATTATCAAATCAGGTGATCCTGCTAAATTACCTTTTCTCCTCGAATTCTTTGAAAATATATTTAATAAAGAGCAAAGAAATATTATAAATCCGTTAATTGAAGAAATTCCAATCGAAGAAAGAAGTGAAATAGGTAGTTCACATTTTAATGACCTTCCATCAAATCTTAATGATGAGCTCAAATCGTTTTTACATTCTCCTAATAAGTGGGAATCGATAATATCATTAGATTATATGATCAATGCGAGCAAAGAAGACCTGATGCAATCAATTGACTGGACAGAGGTTCCCAATTCAAAAGGTAACTGTGAAATAATAAAACGATCTTCTGAAAAAAATATTCTGAATATCGATGACATTCCTTTAGAACGTTTTAAATTAGAAAGCTATGAGTTGGGCATGTATTCAACATTAGAAAAAACTATTATACTAAAATCTGTTGATTTATTTAAATCAATACCCGCAGAAAATCTATCTAGGGTAGCTCAGATAACGGAAGAGGTTCGTTGTGAGAAAGATGATCCTATTATTGAAGAGGGTGAATTCGGAGACTCATTATTCATCGTTGTAAGCGGCAATGTGAAAATCCACAAGGGGGATACAGAAATTACTCGAATGGGTGAAGGAAGCTGTATTGGAGATATGGCCTTACTTGATGGAGAGCCTCGATCTGCAGATGTTACTGCAGTAGAAGAAACAACGCTTTTCAAAATAGAGCAGGAGGGTTTTTACGAAGTTATGGGTAGTCATGGAGATATAATGGAAGCGATAATAAAAAATCTTTCTGGACGTGTTCGTAATATGAACGACCAGCTCTATAAAAAATAAGGATGTTAATTAATTTTTTTTAATAATTCTTCCTCAGTCTTTTTCTGAACTTTTTCAATTGTATTTTTCTTTAACTTTTCACCTGTTTCAATGAACCTATCTTTAAGCTCGTCCTGTGATATCTCTTGACCTGTCCAAACTGTATAGGCTATCCATAAAATAAGTACCGAAGCAGCAATAAGAGACATTTTCAAAAGCTTTTTTGCAAGACTAAATAGTATGATTACCGCGAAAACAACCGCAATGATTAAGTAGGTTGGATTTTCCGTCAACAGATTAACTAAATTATCCATTGGTCTTTTCTTTTAGTTTTTTCTTTCTCATATTCATGCGACCAGTTTTTGTTTCGTACTCTTCAATCATTTTCATAATTCTTGGATCATCAGGCATATCAAATTTCATTGTATCAATTTTGCCGCTCTTTTCAACCACTTTCCCTTTTTTTGTTTTAATCTCAACAACGCCCACATAATAACCCGATTTTCCTGCTTGAACAATCAATGCATCATTTACTTCTTTAGGAGATTCTATTTTTGTTTGACTATGAGAGCCAATTATTAAATCCAATCCATCAATTTTTTTTGCTAGTTGTTGATCAAGATCAAATCCTTGATGAGTAAGAAGTATAAAAATATCAGCTTTATTTGATAACTTTTTCATTTCTTCTTTAACGGATTTAATCGGGTCAGATAGACGAATTCTATTTTTTACTTCCTCTGGATAAAATTTAATTGCGTACGGATCCATTATCCCCATTACAGCAACCCTAAGCCCCTTTCTTCTGATAACTTTAGAAGTAAAAAAATCAGATCTATCGATGTTTGTACCAACAAGCGTAGTTCCAAGCTGACCCCGCATACGATTGAGTGTTCTAGCATCTAAAACTAATTCTTGATCACCATATAGTATTGCATCATATGGAAGTAGTCCATAAGCCTCTGAAATCAAACTATCCTTTAAAGCTTGCTGGGACATTGTAACAAAATCTCCAGCATCTAAAAGAATCGTGTTGGGATTTTCCTTTATAAAATCTCTAACATAAATTGATCTTTTTTCCATTGAGCCAAAGGGGTTATCTGGACAATAACAATTTTCGAGTGCTCCATTGGTATTATTTGTGTGAATAACAAAGAGGGTGTTTCTTTGGGAGTACAGATTCGTTAAAGTCAGTACATAGATAAAAAAAAGAGTAAGTTTATTTAGTTTTAAGTATGTCATGAGGCCTAAAATTGAGGTTAATGAAATCTTTAATCAACATATTTTTACTTAGCGCAGTCATGTATGGTCAATATCCTGCTGATTCTTTGTTTAATGATACCAATAACAATTTTCTGCAAAAAATGTTCCTTTATCCAATAACAAAATGGCAAAGAGTGTCTTACAACTCAGAAGTTATAGGATGTCAATATTCTCCAAATTGTTCATTGTACGGAGCTCAAGCAATTCATTCAAAAGGAGCTATTTTAGGCTCAATAATAACCTATGATAGAATAGTTAGATGTAATGAATCAGCTCAATTCCATCATGATAAAATGGGAGGATTTTACGCCACAGATAATAGACTAGTTGACCCCGTTAATTACTACCCAAATACAAACAAAAAATCTCCATTCTTCGCTGCTGCGTTATCAGCTATCATTCCTGGGTCTGGTAGGATTTATGGTGGAAGGCTTATTATGGATGGGATTTATGGCTTATTTCTTTCATCGCTAACAATTCAAATTGCCCAAAAAAGCGTTAAAAATGGCAGTGCTTTATCTCCTTTTTATATTGGGGTAGCGCTTATGTCTTACGGAGGGGAAATATATGGAGCCTATCGAACTGCTAATTACTATCAATCAGATCTAAATCCTAAGCTTGAAGATATTAAAGAAAAATAATAGGAGCTTGCACTGATAAGCATTCAAGGACTTTTATGGCCCTTCTAATGGAAGGCCATCTAAACCCCAGCTTGAATCAATTTCAACTTTAAAGTGATTAAAAATCGTAGGCACGATATCTGACAAGTAAGCTTTTCTAGTTATTTTTTTTCCTTTAAAACTTGATCCACTTAAAATTATGGGTATGGTTTTTTCATGAATTGATTGCCCGCCGTGATTACGCTTTATACCTCCATGGTCGCTTGTGATCACAATTAACCAATCTTCGTTTTGATACCCATCACGTTTTTGCATTGATTCCACAATTAAACCCACATACTTATCGACTTTTTCAATAGCATTGACATATCTTTTACCTTTTGGATTAAATCCAAAAATATGCCCTGCGCGATCCACATGGTCAAAATCTATAAATATTACATCATCATTTGATTGGGTAATATACTTAGATACATCAATCGCTAACTCATCATTATATTTAGAAAAAAACTTATAGTACTCTCCCGTACCTTTTATTATATGCTTTTCAATAGGCCTCCACATCACGAAAGATGCCATTTTGAAATTCTTATTTTTTCTTTTTATTAAAACATTAAAGGATGGATATTTTTCAATATTTGAACCCTTAAAGGAGTTACTAGCAACTCCATGCTTGTCATACCAGACTCCTGTAAGCATTGTACTCCATCCTGGTCCGCTTCTAGTTCGTTGATTTTTAATTGAACAGCTTGCGTTTGGAATAAAAACGCCATTATTTACTAATTGGTCAATATTAGGAGTATTTGCTAAAATCAAAGCATCAGAGCGACATCCATCAATTCCTATTAAGAGAATTTTCTTCTGGCCTGCATCTAAAAAACACAGAAGGATGGGTATGAATAAAGCAGTTTTTATGAAATGTTTACTTATGCTCAAGTTTAAAACTCCTCCCTGCTTATAAACTAAAGTCGAGCCACTGAGCGGAGTCGAACCGCTGACCTACGCATTACGAATGCGTTGCTCTACCAGCTGAGCTACAGTGGCTATTACCTCTATCCTTAGGTTAGATTATTTTAATAACCAAATTCACCCAACCGCAAAATAGAATTAAGAAACAAATATAAAATGAATATGCCCTGTATGGAACGTAATTTGAAGTCATCCTAATGTAACTGTGCACAAACTTCATCAAAACAAACAGCCACGCAATCCATAAATCAACTGAAGTAACGTTATTTATTGAAAAAAGAATTATGCATAGTAAATAAAATAAGATTGGCATTTCAAAAAACCCTTTATAGTGGTCACGCGCCATTAACATATATTCCGGTGCCGTCCCCTCATAGACCCTAAACCATCTATATCTAACCTCCCTTGACTTTATGGCTTTTTGAACCATAACTCTCATGTGAATCGCCACTATAAAATTGAGCAATACAACAGGGAGTATCGGATAAATGATTAATATTTTTTGCACTTATCCCAAATGAGGTATAGACATAAAACTATTATTCATTTAGTAATTTTTCAAAAAAAGGAACAAACTTTCGATCAAAAAACTGTTTGTTCGTCTCCCATATTTCACGGCCATAGTTGGATCGATAAAAGCTCAGACCTAT
>MDSX01081326.1_pt1 | contig 10857 bp, 10 predicted proteins | sample 811141 | NCBI WGS metagenome assembly MDSX01 (sample SAMN05326642, study PRJNA326480) | marine metagenome | isolation source: seawater | place: Atlantic Ocean: South East | collected 2010
AATCTAGCATTTGATCCATTATGAATAGGTATTTCAGTATTATTAATTACACCATCATACTCACCTGACCTAATAAATGCATCTGTTATTCTCCATGTATGACTATCTGGCATTTTAGGTCGAGCTAATAATACCATACTTCCAAAATCATAAACTAAATTCATATTAACTGGAGAAAATTCACTAAATACTCCTGTTCCATAAAGTAACGATATTGCTACATCTTTAGATAAAACTACTAGAGGCATTTGATCAGTAGATAGCAAGCTATAAACCCTTCTAAACCCTCTTGCTCTTGCAGGTCGTGCTCTTGATTCAGGTAAAGTTTGCTCAAGTGAATCAATAATTTTTTTAGAAAAAGGATAGCTATTTTTATCTTCAATTACACTTAATATAAGCATATGCCTCATTCGATATACCTGCCATTGCCCCCAAGGAGCATGTCCCATCGAAAAAAATGACAAAGATAAAATAAGTGATTTAGAAAAAAAGCGTCTATTTAACATAAAGGTAATTTACAATATATGAGAAATTCAAACAATGAACTTCTCATATATATATTAGTATTTAGTTACGATATTTATCAAAAACATCTAAATTTAATACTGCAGTTATAATGAAATTAGGTACGTCCACTACTTGACCTACTCTTAGATCAACTGCTACTGAGCATAATATGTAAGCTTGCTCTCTTGTGAGCCCATGCTCCCTAACTATATAATCAATCATTTGAATTAGAGCATGACGAGCAGCTGCAGTTAAATCTTCAGATAAATTCTCTAAATTAGTAATTTTTTCTGAATTAAGATAACCATGCGAAGGAAGTTGTTCTCCTTTTCCCTTCAAAGGAATACCAACTGTTTGATAATAACGAGTAGGTTCCATATCTCTTATTTGATCATTACCTACTGTAACTGGCATATCCATATGTTTACCGCCGCCTTTAATTATTCTTGTTCTGAGAACATTTATTGCTCCCATTTCAATTGCAGTACCTGATACTTCTCCATCACCTTGTGCATAATGTACATCGCCTGTAAATAATCCGCATCCGTCAATAAAGCACGGGAAAATAATTTTTGTACCTATTTGCATTTGTTGAACATCCATATTACCGCCATTTTCTCTAGGTGGGATAGTTCTAAGACAATCCTCTGCATGACTCCCGCCTTCACCACAAACTGCAGCAGGAAGCGCTCCTCCAGAAGATGGACCAAGCACAACGCCACCAGCAGCAGCTAAATCAGCTTCACGGGCTTTCCAAGCTTTTACTTCAGGTAAACCTGGTAAAACACCAATAGATCCTGGGAATGCCTCAAAAGGTACAGTTATACCCGGCATACCATCTGATACGGCTCCCACTCTAGTTAACTTCCAATTTACAATATAAGGATCAGGAAATAAATCTCTTAAGAAACCAAACCCTGGTGCTATTACTGTATAACCATATTCGTCAGGAATAATATCAACTATCTCAACTTCTAATGCATCTCCCCTTTTAGCACCATTGATATGAACTGGACCCATCATAGGATGAACTAGTCCTAAATCTACAGTAGATAAATCATCTGCTATTGAGTCTAACCTAAACTGACTGTCTAAAGCATCTCTAGAATGAATAATAATTATATCACCTGGATTAGCTTTTACTGCAGCAGGTATTGCAGGATGATAACGATTAAAACAATTTTTATCATCTATACAATGAGCACCCTCCTTAGTAATCTCCACTTTATTCATCCATTTTTGGTCTGTTGTATCTGCAAATGCAGAAAACGCAATAAAAGATGAAATAAGCATAATACTTAGTATTTTCATTTTACCTCTCCCCTTTAAATATAAGAAGTTAAGGCTACTCTTATTATAAAATTATGCAAATATTATTATTAAATTCTACATATAAATTTAAAGAACTATATTTTTTTTGTTTTTAGTAATTGCCTTTTGGTTTTCAAATATAGACCCTTGATTAATCGCTGCTGGTAAAGGCATTCTTACTGGAACTTGGGTTAACCTTGGAGTATTAACTATACTTCCTGATACTATTTTATTATTGAATTCTTCATAATTATTTATTCCCATTAATGGCCAAGCATCATTAGCTGCAAATTCCCAAAGTAGAAATCTTCTATTAGTTTGTGATATATTTGGCTTTGAAGCATGAAGAAGTCTTGCATGATGAATTGTAATAGTCCCTGCTTTCCCTATTATTTCTTTTACGTTACTTAAATCTATATTACTTTTTTCCGTATCTATTGCCCCAGCAAAATACCCATTATGATGATGATCATATACTTCACCTTTATGAGATTCAGGAACAAATAATACAGTACCATTATCTAGTGTCATATCATCAAGCATGATCCCAACAGCTAAAACATCGTCGTTAGAATGTGGATAAAAAGCCCAATCCTGATGCCAATCAACCAAATCTCCTGCAGAGGGAGACTTTAAGTTCATTTTGCCATTATGTAACCTAAAGTTATCACCTAACAAAGATGTTACTTTTTGAATAACACTAGGATAAAATAATAATTTTTTAAATACTTCGTTATATTTTTGAGGTTGTTTTATCCTTCTTACACTGATGTTAGAGGGAGTATGATTTACTCCTAAATCAAATTGCTCATTAGAATTTTTAATTAATTCAGCATGTTTAAGCATCTCATCAGTTGCAATATTTAATTCACTTAAAAAATTTTTATTAATAACATTTTTAATTATTATGTAGCCATTTTTATGATATTCTTTAACTTGCTCATTTGATAAATTATAGTTCATTTCATATCCCACTAATTTAATGATTCTTTAATTAATTCTGATGCTTTTTCACCTACCATTATACAAGCTGCATTTGTATTGCCCGATGGAATTGTAGGAAATATAGATGCATCTGCAACTCTAACCCCTTTTAAACCATGCACTTTTAGCTCATCATTTACAACCGAATTTGAACCTCGGCCCATCCTACATGTTCCAGAAGGATGAAATCCCGTTTCTGCTGTTTCACGAATATATTGCTCAATTTCATAATCTGTAGAAACGGATGCACCAGGTGAATGTTCAAAATCTCTGATTAAATCCATTGGTTTAGCTTCAACAATATTTCTCATAATTTTTACTGCATCTATTAAAACGCGTTTATCTGAATCATGTGATAAAAAATTAAATTTAATACTTGGATGTTTATGAGGGTCGGGAGAACAAATATGGATTGACCCCATACTATTTGGTCTTAATTGATAACATGCTGCTGCCATACCAGGAAAATCATGAAAAATTCTCTTCTTTAGGCTTCCAACAGAAAATGGAATATATTGTATCTGTATATCAGGACTCTCTAAATAATTCTGTGTTTTAAGAAATGCTATTATTGAAGCAGCAGGCATACTAAATAATCCTTTTTTTCTGAATATATATTTAGCAATTTGACTATATTTATTAATACCTCTGCCTAAATGATTATATGATGCTTTTTTTAATTTTAATTTCCATTGAAGTCTAGCCATAAAATGGTCTTGAAAATGTTCACCTACAGCTGGCAAGTTATGTTTAATTTTTATTTCATATTTATTTAATATATCCTTATTACCTATGCCTGATAACTCAAGAATTTGAGGAGAAGCAATAGCGCCAGCTGAAAGGATAACCTCATTATTACAAAAGACTTTATGTAATTTATTATTTTTTTTATAAATTATTCCAGTACATACCTTATTATCAATAATGAGTTTTTCAGTTGTAGCTTCAGTAATTAAAGTTAAATTTGGTCTTTTTAAAGCAGGTCTAAGATAACAGTAGTCAGTACTCATTCTGCGTCCATTAGATATTGTAGCTTGTATCCTAGAAATTCCCTCCTGATTTGGGCCATTATAATCCTTATTTAATGGATATCCTAGTGATTGAGCAGACTCAATTAAAGCATCATAAAGTAAGTTTTCATCTTTAACTTCTGTTATTCCTAATAAACCACTATTTCCTCTGTATTCAGTTTCACTTTTATCATAGTTTTCAATTTTTTTAAAAATTTTTGATACTTCATTCCAACTCCATCCTTTATTACCATGCTGTGCCCAAGTATCATAATCTAGTGACTGTCCTCTAACATAGACCATGCCATTAATAGAACTAGAACCACCAGTCATTTTTCCTCTAGGAATGGGAATATTTCTATTAGATGTTCCAGCTTCTCCTTCAGATGAATACCTCCAATTCACTCCAGGTTTATTAATAAAGAGGCCAAAACTCATTGGCATTTGTGCATAAAAATGTTCCTTTTTCCCTGCTTCAATAAGTAAAATGCTAATATTTAAATTTTCAGATAATCTATTTGCAATAGTTGCTCCAGAAGAGCCAGCTCCTATTATAATAAAATCATATTTATTCATTTCTAATGACATTAGTTTTTAGGATTCCTATACTCAGTCATATTATTTAATTCATCTAGTAAACTAATTTTACCTCTCCAATTTGTATCATTTTTAATTTCAGCATTATCTACGATGAGTGAAGATGAAATTTTATCGACTAATTTAGCTTTGCCCAATGGCCAAAGTAAAATTTTTAATAGTGTTGCAGGAAAATTTATTAAAATTAATTTTTTATTCATAGAAGCTGCAATATTTTTATATAATTCATCTACCCTTATAGGGTTATCATCAGCTATTAAGTATGTTTTATTAATAACCTTATTATTGAAAGCTATAACTATTAAGGCATCAACTAAATTAGTAAGAGACATTAAAGATCTTAAATTATTAGTTTTCACAATAGGCATGGGTATATTTCTATCTATAAAATTCATTAATGAACTTAAATTTCCTTTTACTCCTGCTCCATAAACGAGAGGAGTTCTAAGTATTATAAAATTTATCTTATTTAGCTTACAATATTCCTTAAGTAGTTTCTCAGCTTCTAATTTTGATATACCATAAGCACCACTGGGGTCTTCTTTACTTCGATGTGAATAAATTTCATCATTCGTTAAAAAACCTTCCCCATTAACTTTAATTGAAGATAACAAGATAACTTTTTTAATTTTTAAATTACGTAAGGAACCTAAAATATTTTTTAAGCCTATTACATTAACATTATAATATTCTTTATAATTATTCGATTTAACATGAGTTTTTGCAGCTAAATGATAAAAATAATCAATATTAAATTTTTTATTAAAATCAAAATTTTTAGTAATATCTTTAATTAAAATATTAGTATAATTTTTACTATTAAAATTATTAATATTTTTTCTAACAATACCATAAACACTATGACCTTGCTTTAATAACTCTTTTATTAACATCAAACCAATAAAGCCTGATGCTCCTGATACTAGGATATTATATTTTTTTTTACTCAAAATTATTAATCCATAATATTTATGCTAATGTGTAATTTATAAATAACATAAAATTTGTATTATGTGGAATAGAATGAACTCTAAAAATAAAATAAAAATTAGTGCACTTATTGTTGCAAGAAATGAGGAAATAAATATTAAAGCTTGTCTAGAAAGTCTAGAAACAGCTGATGAAATTATTCTTTTATTAGACAGAAGCTCTGATAATACCATCAATATTGCTAAAGGTTTAAATTGCATTATTATTGAAGGCAGTTGGCTATCAGAAGGTATAAGAAGAAATGAAGGTATAAAACAATGCTCACACGATTGGATACTTGAAATTGATGCTGATGAAAGGGCTAGTAAATACTTAATAGATGAAGCTAAAAATAAAATAATACAACTTAAAGATAGCACTAAAGGATATTTTTTAGTTCCATTTGATAACTATATAGGAAATAAAAGAGTAAGATATGGATGGGGTGCATCTTGGGGAGTAACATCTAAACCATGTCTTTTTAATAAAAATTCTAAAGTTTGGGGTGATGAATCTATTCATCCAAGTCTCCAATTAAATTATAAACAAGGAGTTTTAGTAAATAGAATAGATCATTTTGTTGATAAAAATATTTCTGACATGATACAAAGATTAGATAGATATACTAGTGCAAAAGCTATAGATTTGAGAAAGTCATCCAAAAAACTACCTCCATTATGGATTACAGTCAGGAGGTCTTTAACTAGGTTTTATAAATGTTACATAACTAGAAAAGGATATAAAGAAAAGGGCTGGGGCTTCTTAAATGCAACTTTTGCTGCACTTTTTGTATTAATAAGTTATTTAAAGGCAAAATTAGAAAATGATGAGGAATATCCTAAGAGTTAATTAATTCTACATATTTTACTGCTATATTATCCCAGTTTAAGTTTCTTTGTAATTTAATAGAATTATTTTTATAATCTAGCCATAAATTGTCATCTTTTAATATACTGATAGCACCTTCATAAAACTCCTTATCTGATTTGGCAACAATACCTGTCACCTTATCAATTACTCTTTCTCCTAAACATCCAATAGGCTTGATCACACAAGGAACTCCTAAAGCTTGCGCTTCCGCTATAGATAAACAAAATGTTTCTCCAGGATCACCTTTATAAAGCATCGCTCTAGAAGTTAATAATTTTCTAAACAATTCATTTTTAGGAATAGGTTCAAAAATTTTAATACTATTTTCATTTAAATTTTTAATTTTATTAATAATATTTAAAATCTTATTTTTGTTTCTTCCTCCATAAGTTTTATAACCGGCGTAAATATGTAATTTAGCATTTGGGACTTCTTTTTTAATATGCTTAACCCAAAGTTCAGACAACCAATCTAGTCCTCTTTCTGGATTAGAAGTGAATATTACAACTGGATCTGGTATATTATTATTTTCTATTTCCTTAAATAAAACCTCCTTAGATAGACCTAGAGGTATAATTACTGCCCTATTTTTAATCCAAAATGGAATTGAATTATAATGATACTTTCCTGAACATACAATTTTAATATTTTTAAAAAATAGTCTTCTAAAATTTCTGAATTTATTTAAGTAATTTGCAGGATTATGCAACCACAAAATAGTTTTCTTAGATTGAGGTGCATTATCTAGAAGGTTAGGAGCTCTATTAATTATATAAATATCACACTCTTTAATTTTTGTATCTAAAGGTTCCCAATAAACACCTTGGTATTTAATAGGTTTTAAACTTTTAGTAAGAGCTATAACTTTATGTCCTAATTTACTTAAAGATTCTGCTAATAGTACAAAAGCGGTTTCTGTTCCACCTAAAGGCTTTTCTCTATATGACCTCCCGTTAAAATCTGAATCTTGATCAACCATTATTATCAACAATATAAAAGTCCAATTTAATTAATTTTAAAAAAATCTACCATACTGGGAAGCATACTTGCATCATAACCACTATTATTAATACTCAAGATACATTTCTCCAAATCTTCACCCAAATATATAACTGATGCCAGACCCCATATTAGGGATGATCGAGCTCCAGATCTACAATAAAAAAGTGACTTTTCATTATTATTTTTAATTAAGTTACTAAAATCTAATATCTTCTGCTTGTTGAGAGTTCCAGACGCAAAAGGAATATTTATAAACTTTATTCCTAAACTTTCAGCTTTATCTTTTAATAAATTAGAGTGCGTTTGATTGAATTCTTCATTATCTGGTCTATTGTTAATTATTAGTTTAATACCAAAAACAGCCAAATCCTCTATATCATCGATCTCTATTTGACCTGAGATATAATGATTTCTACTAATACTCTGTAGATTTGTTACTTCCATTTTTCTCCAAACTTCCATAATTTTTAAAATTAATAAAATAATATTTATGATTATTACAATAAAAATCATTTTCTAACTATTATATTGTAAATAAATGAATAATTTAATTAAAAAATATGTTGCGTTATATTCATTTAGAATCAACAATCAATTCTATTTTTATTTTATTTGGCATTAATAAATTTTGGGGAAACTTAATCAAATGAAAAACATTCTAATTAAAATTTCTATAGCTTTTATAGCAACATTCTTATTAATATCGTGTGATAACTCTAAAGAAAGCAATAACTCTGATACACCAACTAAAATTGAAACAGTAAGATGGAAAATGGCAAGTACGTTTCCAGGAAACCTTAATATTATAGGTGAAGGTGGAATAAACTTTACTAAAAGATTAGAAACTGTTTCAGGCGGCAATATAAAGATTAAGTTTTTTGAACCTGGAGCATTAGTTCCTCCTTTAGAAATATTTGATGCCGTATCTACCGGTGCTGTAGACGCAGGTTGGTCAACTGCAGGATATTGGGCAGGAAAAATTCCTGCTGTACAATTCTTTACTGCTATTCCCTTTGGACCTAATGCTACTGAGTTTTTAGCCTGGTATCATGAAGGTGGAGGAAAAGAATTATGGGAAGAAATATATGCAAGACATAATTTACATCCAGTTCAATGTGTAATGATCTCACCTGAGTCTTCCGGTTGGTTTAGAAAGGAAATAAATTCAGTAGAGGACTTAAAAGGATTAAAAATGAGATTCTTTGGATTAGGAGCTAAAGTAATGGATAAGGTTGGCGTATCTACTCAACTTTTAGCAGGAGGTGATATTTATCCTGCATTAGAACTTGGAACAATTGATGCAACTGAATTTGCAATGCCTTCAATTGATATCGACTTAGGTTTTTATCAAATTGCAAAACATAATTATTTTCCAGGTTGGCATCAACCTGCTTCAGCACTTGAATTACTTATAAATTTAGATAAATGGAATGCTTTATCTGAAACTCAAAAAGCTCAAATAGAAGCTACATGTTCGGAAAGTGTAGTAAAAGGATTAGCCATGGCTGAATCAAGACAACCAGATGCATTAAAGAGGCTTCAAGAAAAAGGTGTAACGCTTCATCGATGGCCTGATGAAACACTTGAAGTTCTAAGAAACGCATGGAACGAAGTCGTAAAAGAAGAAGCAGCTAAAGATGAGGACTTTGCAAAGGTCTGGGCCTCTCTAAGTACATTCAGGGAAAGCTATAAAATCTGGAAAGATCTAGGTTTTGTAGATTAATAATTGTTTAAGACCATATCTAAATTGATATGGTCTTAAATCTCGCTTTATAGGTTTATATGAAAGATATAGGTAATAAAGATACTATTGCTAAACTAAAAACTATGTTTTTAGGCTACCCTCAATCAACATTAGGTATTGATAAAGTATTGTTCTTAGATACCACTAATGGAATTGCATCTGCAAAATATATAGCACGCGAAAAAATGTGTCATTCAGGAGGAATAGTTCAAGGTGGATTTGTTACAGGTTGGATTGATGCTATTATGGCATTAGCTTGTATGGCTAAATGTGGACCAGATGTTCTAGTTTTAACATTAGAAATTAAAATAAGCTTTTTAAATTCTGCTAAAGTTGGAGAAATCATATCTACTGCCAAAGTAATCAAAAATACTAAATCAATAGCATTTTTAGAAGGAAAAATTGAAGATACAAATGGAACATTAATAGCTACAGGAACATCTACTGCAAAATTAAAACATAATTTTTATAAAAATTAGTTAACTATTTTATATAGCCTAGATCATGCCATATTGCATAATCTTCTCTAAAGTTTCTAATTGAGTCCCACACATATTTAAATTGAGCATTCTTTGAAGCTTCCTCTTCTACCACTATATCCCAATTCTTATTATATAAATCCATCATTTCAGGTGACCATTTATGAATTTTAACGCCTAATTTTTTTAATTTAATAATAGCTTCTAATTGAACCGCTTCGCTTTTAGCTAAACTATCTAAAAACATTTCTGCACATGTCATTTCTATTTGTGTTTGTTGAGCTAAACTTAACGAGTTCCATAAATCTAAATTAATTATTAAATCTCCTAAACTTGCTGGTTGATGCCATCCTGGAAAATAATAATTATCTGCAATTCTATGGAAACCTAATTCTAAATCCATAGCAGGCATTCCATATTCCGTAGCATCAATAGTTCCTAATTCTAAAGCAGGGTATATGTCTCCTCCAGCCATTAATTGAGTAGATACTCCCAATTTTTCCATTACTTTTGCGCCTAAACCTAAAAATCTCATTTTTAAACCTTTTAAATCATCTATTGAATTTATTTCCTCTCTAAACCAACCTGATCCTTCAGGTGAGGTTGCCATACAGTGGATAGAATGGATATTATGAGATCTATATATCTCTCTAAATATTTCGTTTCCTCCTCCATATCTTAACCAAGCAATATATTCGCTTGGATCAGGACCAAATGGAAAGGTAGTGAAAAACTGTAAAGCTGGAACTTTTCCAGCCCAAAATGCAGGTGATGCCCATCCAGCATCGACTCCACCACTTGACACAGCATCAAATATTTCCATAGGTGGAACAAGCGCACCCGGCTCAAAATATTTAATATTTATATTACCAGAAGAAATTTCATTAATTTTCTTACTTAACTTTAATCCTGTTTCACCCAGAATAATTAAACTTGAAGGAAAAGCAGCTGCCATCTTAATATTAATTTTTTTTACACTATTTACTTTATTAGAAAGTTTATTTTCCTCTACTTCTTTACAAGAAAGGATTAGAGTTCCAATTAGTAAGATAATTAAATAATTAAATAGTTTCATTAATTCTTCCTAATAAAATGTTAAAGCTTTATGGTAAACTCTTTTATGATTCATAATCAAATACTTTTATAAGTATTTGTGATACAATTGAAATTATTTATATTATAGAAATTAATTCATGAATTATAAAAATATTACTATAAATACTCCTGCACTATTAATAGATAAGTCTGTACTGTTAGATAATATTAAAATAATGTCTAGCTACACTCAAAAAAATAGAATTAATTTAAGACCACATGCAAAGTCTCATAAAATTTCTGAAATTGCCAAAATACAAATTAAATATGGAGCAATAGGTATATGTGT
>MDSX01034028.1_pt1 | contig 10856 bp, 10 predicted proteins | sample 811141 | NCBI WGS metagenome assembly MDSX01 (sample SAMN05326642, study PRJNA326480) | marine metagenome | isolation source: seawater | place: Atlantic Ocean: South East | collected 2010
ATCGGTTCCGGCTTGAAGCAACCTTGGCCGCCTTTCAACTGTATGTTTAATCTCACGAGCATTTTTTCACCATTGCTCGTGGTGGTGTAAACCTCTCGACGGCTTAAATCCTTTCTACTCGACATTAAATCTTTTGGGGCCCCGCAGCATCCTGTAGGTTCTGGCTCTGGCTTCTCCGACATCTCGACCCCGCGTACCATTATTACCTTCTCGGGCTGGGCCGTATCGCTCTGGGTTACTGCATGACCGCTCATGTTGAAATGAATGTCGTGGGCGCCTCGGAGACTGTTGTACCTCACGCGGTCGCTGAGGGTTATAAGCGGACAAAAATAATCAAAAAGATACGCAAAAAGATATGACTGGCAAGTCTGGTGGACTTTCACAGTACTTGTAACGGTCAGCCCTCTTCAGTAGCACTAACTGATGACCGAGACACAGGACACTCAGGAAACACTCTGTAATTACGACATATACTACCCTGACGACCTCACCAGCGACGACGACGACCCCTGTAGCATGGCTGAACGTACCGGCTGTAGCCTCTTGCTTATCGAGGTCACCGGGGGTCAACCACGGCTGTGTGCCTCCTGCAGGTACTACGCACAGTGCGAATAGCTCTACGTTGTTATATGACACTTTTGGTGGTTAATTTCTCCAAAAACACCGGGATGAAAAAAATGCCACCTTCGAAGGTACATGTCGTCTTCATTAACACATCAACCGTCAGCCACGGAAGGTCCGACGTCCTCGAGCCCAACCGCTTCGTCGGGTTCTGTGTCGTCTTCATCGCCGCGACGACTCGAGACGATGCCGATCCACGACTCCAACCCCATGGTGCACAGCAGACCCGCGGCGCCCACGAACACCTGCCACGGCGGCGTCTCCCCCGTTGCCCACCACACCAGCAACGTCGCGACCGGCAGCTCCATCAGCAGATACAGCGACACCTCCGCCGACGGCACGTCCTTTGCGCCTATGGTAAGAAACATGAACGCAGCGGCGACGAGGAGGCACTGGAACACCAGCGCGGTGACCGCGACGCCGCCGTCGTCGGAGACGGGTACCAGCGGCGCGGCGAGTCCACCCTCGTCACCGTCCCGTCTACTCGACGAGAACATCACCACCAGCGCCAGGGTCTGTCCGAGGATGCCGGAGGTGCTGAGCGCCGGGACCATGTCGGCGTCGGGGTTCGCCTTGCAAAACGTCCAGAACGCGCCGGTTCCTATCGGCACGAGGAGCGCCACGGACGTTCCCACGACGTGCCTAGTCTCCCCGCCGCTCTCCAGGGCGTCGGCGAATATCAGCAGCACCCAGCCGACGCACGCGAACGACGCCAACCACGTGTGCGTCGGGACTCTCTCATCTCTCAGAAAATAGCTGCTGAAGAGCGCCGAGCAGAGCGGGCCGGTCGCGACGATGGATAGGACTGACGCGATGTACGTCATGCTCGCGGCGACGATGAACGCGACGTTCTGGACCATGTACAGCGCCGCGCCCAGCCACAGGCGCCTGGCTCCCAGCGCCCTCACCGCGTCCACGTACGCCCCCGACTTCCCGTGGACGAGCACGTACAACATCGGGAGGAACAAGAGGCGCCCCCACGCGCGGTAGAAGACGATCCCCCAGGAAGTCAGCCATTCAGAACTCGACTCGAACCTGGTGAGCCTCAGCAGCATCGTATCGGGCGCCAGTACCAACGCGCCGAATATGGCGGTCAGCCGCGCCCGGAGGGGCACGGCACCCATCACTTATATATGTACAATCGAGACCTAGAGTGGGCTCGGCCCGGTTGTTCCTGGAGATACCTCTCGGTAAGCGGCCGTCACCGCCATCACTTGGACATGACGAGCTTCGTGCAGTGACGCGCGAGGTCCAAATTTTTCGCAAATCATAGGCTGGGGCACGGGCACCATGCAGCAGCCCGGTGAGACGATGGCCGAGCGCAAAGCTCGGCTCAAGGCTTTGCGCCAGGCCAAGGATGCGGCGGAGGGGGCACCCGAGGAGAAGAAGGATGGGGACGAGGAGCCCGTCCTCAAGTTCCGCAACTACCTGCCGAAGGATGAGGTGCTCAGCGAGGGGCTGATCAAGGCGACGAGGGCGCCGGAGTTTGAGCCCGTGGTCGCCAAGCCGCTGCCCGTGGCGGAAGAGGTGAGTCACCTCCCATCTAACGACCCATCGACGCCTCGCACCAGCGCCGCGACGCCCGTTGATCGTCGCGACGCGCCAAGAGCCCGAGACCACCCGCCGAGCCGGAAATTTGGGCACCGCTAACCCTAATCCCTGCCCATCCCCCAACCTCGCAGGATAACATCTTAGACCTGATCCCCAAGAGGGCGAACATCGACTTGAAGAACCAGGTTGAACGGAAGCTGGAGAAGCTGGAGCGCAAGACGCAGCGCGCGATGATCGAGCTGATGCACCAGGAAGAGGACCGCAGAATGAAGGAGAGGGGAGAAGAGGTGGAGTGAACACGGCCTCCGCTCCACTCGGGATTCCGCACGCGCGCGGTGTACATCTAGCCAGGGGTGACTAATTCATCGGGGTAATATTAGAACAGCGAATCGACGCGTCGGGGCTGGTTACTAAGGACGGCGTCTCGCGTATCCCGCGGCTTCACGCGGCTCTCGCAGATGCGAACCGGCTCAAGATTTCCTCATCCCCCGCGTCCCTCAGAGCCCGCAGGACCTCCCACCCCGGCTTCTGCGTCGTGAGCAGGTACTCCTTGTTCGCCGGGTCCTGCGCCGCGCTGTACGCACCGAGCACGCAAGAAACCACGAGCCTCGCGGCCATGAGCGTGGGAACGATCGACCGCTCGACGTCGGTGAGCGGATACGACGACTCGAACCCCGCCAAACAACTCGCCGCGTCGCCGATCGGGTCCCTCTTGTTCAGCATGTAATACGCGCACGTGATGGCGACGTCGTTGACACGCCACGACACGTTGATGTCGCCGAAGTCGATGATGCCGACGACGCGCGCCGCGAACGGCCCGGCGCATTCGCCGGAGGTTTCCAGATGCACAATCACGTTTTGCTCGTTTGCGTCGTTGTGCGTCGAGCCCCTTCGAAGTTGGGAAGCCACCGGCGTCACCTTGGCCTCGAAGTCGTCGAGCACGGCCTCGGCGATCGCGCGGCACGACGTGTCCTCCACCGCGGCCATGAACTGCCTCACCGTGAGCGCGTTCGCGTTGTCCCACTGATGCCATCGTTCCGCGCCGGGGTGCTCGAAAGACTCCAGCGCCCGGACCATCTTCCCGAGGAAGACGCCGAGCTCGCGCATGAACGCGGGGGTGTGCGCGTCCCTGCAGTCGTCCGCGATGCTCCCCTTCACCCATTTCAGCACGCGAACGGCGTGGTCTTTGCGTGCGTCCTTCGCGCCCGGTCGCAGCGGTAGGTTCATGCTCGCGACGTCTTTGCCATCGACGGTCGGCACCGGGCACGGGCACGTCACGCCGCTCGCGGTGAGGTGCCGCATCATCGCCGACTGCGCGTCCAGCAGAGGCTTGTTCTGCGACTCCACGCCGTTGTGAACCTTGAGCGTGTACTCCACGCCGGCGTCGGTTCGGACGTAAAAGTTGCGATCGTCGTACGAGTTGAGCTCCTTCGCGGTGGACGCGTCGATCTCGCCGCCGCACGGGAGAACGAAGTTGGCGCGGACGAACTCCACGACGACATCGGCGGAGCACTGCGGCTTCTCGAGCTTTCGTCGAGCCTCGTCGTCGTTGTCGGCCATGGCGATACGGCGCGGTGCGGCTGGGTAGTGAACGGGTTCGCACTACGTTTCTGGCGATTTGAGTGGGCACTTTGGATTAAAAAGCGTGTTTTGGCAATCCGACTACGCTCACGCCGCAGCCTTCGCCCCGCCGCTCGCGGCTGATGACGACTTCGTGGACCGCCCGGTCCCCGACATCGTCTTCGCCTTGGTGTCGATGCCCGCGGAACCCATCGATTTTGCCGTCGTCGACTTTGCGTCTGCGGACATCTTCGCGCTCGCCGTCGAGTTTTTCGCCGTCGCCGCCTTTGCCTGCCTCGCCTTTCTGTCCCTGAACCCCAGATCCAGACCCTCCAGTCCAGTGGACTGCTTGATGAGCGCGCCCTGCTTGCCGTGGTAGTACTTATCCGCCGGGTCCTCCACCTGCTTCGCCGCCTGTTGGATGATCTCGTCGCGCATCTCCTGGCCGAGCTTGGCGAGGTGTACCCGGCGCCGGGCGTCCCTCGCCTCGCTGAGGTCGTTGCACGTGACGTGCCACTGCTTGTGCAGGTGCTGCACGCACACGATCTCGTCGCCCTCGTTGTACACCTGCCCGACGGTGACCTTCGTCGGGTCCCAAACGTCGCCGCCGTAGCGCCTGGCGCCGTGTCGCCCGTCCCAGAGGTACTTGTCGTGGTCCCGCCTGAAGCAGTCGGTGTCGTACGGCTCGTTGGGGTAGTTGGAGGAGACGATCTTATCCGCGGCCGCCTTGCAATCCGCGAACGTCGCGTTGGGGTCGCATCTCCACCAGTAGCTGCGGGTGATGGATGTGGGGTCGGGTGAGTCGGGATTGCGGGCGCGTCACGGAAGAATTTGGTGCCGCGAGGGGGAACTTGACCTTGACGGCCGGGGTGGGGCGGAAGGGTCGGCGCGCACCTGTCCTGGGACCTCGGGTGTCGGAACTTTACGCGCATCGCTGGGGCTGCGTAGGTGGGGTCGCCGCCGCGGGGAGCACCTGAGTCCGCGCCGTGCGGAGTGGACGTTCCCCCGAAACCATTTGGACTTTCCCCGAGACGAGACCAACTTCTTCGAGCCGGCCATTTTACAGCAACGGTCGGCACGCGCGGAGGAGGGGCCATGGAGTGCCCCATGTGCGGGCTGGACCTCAGCACGTGGACGATACCGGACCGTGAGGCCCACGCGGACGGCTGCCTGGAGTCCGCGCCGGGCGCAGACGCCGCCGTCGGGGCTGAGCGCACCGCGGGCGTCGGGGTGCCCAGCCCCAGCCCCGGGTGCCAACCGCGGTCGAGACGCGAACCCGAGCCGGTGGCGGGCGATTGGACCGAGAAGGCCGAGCTCAGAGGCGATATCGACGTTTCGGTGCCGTCGTCGGCTCCGGCGGACGGCGATGGGACGCGCGGGGACGATGGGATGACCGACGCCGAGCGCCACGACGACGACTGGCTTAGGCTCGCGATGGCGATGTCCGCCTCGATGGCTGACGCGCGACAAGCGCGGGTGATGGCCACCTCGGGGGACTACGGATGGATGCCGGCGTCGTCCGCGGCTCGCGCGGGAGGAGGGAACGCCCAGGGATGTCGAGGAGGGCGGTGCGATGGTGCGAGGAGTGCCGCGGCCGAGCCCGAGCGTGAAATCTACGGCGGCGCCCCGCCCGTCAGTACCGGAGAGCCGCTCACCGACACCACCGACGTCGATCCCGGGCCCTCGGACGCGAGCGCAATCTCGGCGGTCGGCGGCGAGCCCACGGTGGATGCGGGGCAGATGCCGAGAGCGATACGATTCGCCATACGTAAGGGGCGGCGGGAACGACTCGACGAGGACGAGGACGAGGACGATGATATCGGCGCCGGGGTGGACGCGACGCAGCGCACGCGGCGTAGGATCCTAGCGCCGATGTGGTCCATGGCAGGACACGGCGGGCACGATGCGCCGATGCCGGACTCCCTCCTCGCGCTTTGCCTTCGGCGGTGAGAACGTCTCGTTATTAGTCCTAGAGCTAGTTAGTTAGATTTACACTGCTGGTAGTACAACTCCGCTAGGCCCGAGGTCGGGCCCGGCCCTCGACGATGCTGAACCCGCCGGCGTCGAGCGCCGCCTGCCGCGTCTTCGTCAGCCACGCCTGCTTCTGATCCGGGAGCACGACGAACCCAGCCTGGTTCAGCGTCTTCCCACCCCGCGACTTGAACGTGACCACCACGATGGCGGTCCGTTCCTTCTCCTTCCCCGTCCGTTGTATCCGCACCCCGCCCCAGGAGTCTCGCAGCTCAACCTTGACGCAGTCCTTCAGCTCGATGGCGAGGTACACGTCGGTGCACCGGAGCCAGAAATGAAGCGCGTCGTCCACCAGCACCAGCTTGCCGCTCCCCCTGTGCCTCTTGCTGTTCTCCACGCCGTCGTGGGCAAACTTTATGCCCGCGAATCTGCACCCGAGGCGGCCCGGGGATTCGAGCGCGATCTTTTTGGAGCCGGCGATGTCCTCGTACGTCGTTACGTACGCGCCCTTGCTGCACAGGCAACCCATTCTGGCTGGCTCTGGGTGCGGGCGAGCACAGTGTGAGAGATGGCGAGCCCGTTGTAACTTTTCCTCGATTTTCGGCTTTTGGGCCCATAACCTTGGTTTTACGCGAATCTAACTGGAACGCATAGGATTCCCAGATGGATGTTACAGCAGAAGAGCGCGAAAACTCGGTCCGATGCACCATTGGCGAGCGCGGCGAGAGGGCGCGAAGCACGGGCGAGATGGTGAGCTCTGAGCCGATGGAGCGCGCGCCCCTGTTGGGATCGCGCTCGAACGGCGCGGTCGACGACGTCGAGGCCGGATCCCCCGGCGGTCTCCATCCCTCCGCGAAGAGGCAATCTCGCGGCATGTTTCAGCGAGCCGCGGTGTTGTCCGTCGCCGCGACCTTGGTGCTGTTCGGTCTGGTGGCGATGGTGAGCGTCCGCGGCGAGCGATCGTTCGGAGTATCCACGCTCGGCGAGGAGGAGTTCGACGCGCGCGATGACGTGGACCTCGATTTCGTGGAGGACATCGACGGCGGCGGGTCGGAGGGGAGATGGAGCGGGGGCGGGTCGGGGGCGATCGATGCCGAGAGCGCGGCACGAGCCTGGGACGACGCCGCGCCCGAGTCGCAGCCCTCCGAGGCGCGGACTGAGACGAGGACGACGGTGAACGAGGAGTCGGATCATCCCGACACCGGCGGGGAGAACACCGGCGCCAGCGATGACCCGACGCCGTGGACGAACGCGCCGGAGGAGACGCAAGCCCCGGAGCAGGGCGCGTCCGAGGGATCCGACGCCAACGACGGAGATGAACAATCATCATCGGGAGACGTGTCCCCATCGCCCACCGTGGGCGACGCGGAGCCCACCGGCGAGCCCGCGCCGACCGCCACCGACACGAGCCCCGAGTGGCTCCCCGCGCCGACACAGACCGGCGTCGTCAAAGCCACGCACGGCCCCAACGAGTGGACCTTTGTCTCGCCAAACCCGAAAAAGCAAAAGCTCCTCCGTTTCTCGCCGTGCGCCTCGCCGGAGGAGGCGTTCGCGCAGTGGACCACCACACGGCTGCGCGACGATTGCGTCGTGGACACCGACAACTGCCAGTACTGCGTGTGGGTCAACATGTTCGACTCTGAGTACCGCATGAACGACGTGGTGTCCTTGAGGGGCGACAACTACAAGCTCACGTCGCACTCCATCCTGATGAGGCCCGAGTTCATCGGCACCGTCTTGCACCGAATGCTCGCGCAGAAGCCGAAGGGTCCGGACGGCGGGATTCGGTGGGGCGTGGACGAGCGCGAGGAGGCCAAGTACAACTACAACTTCGTGAAGGACGCCGTGGGTCGGATGGAATGCGCGGCGCCCGAGGCGGACACGCTGCTCCTGCACATGCGAGCCGGCGACTACGTCAACGACGCGACCAAGAGCCAAAACTCAATCGACAGCGCCGTCGACCGCATGCGCAACTATGTCTCCACCCGGCCGGACATCCGCCGGATCGAGATCTCCGCCGTGTTGCACTTCGGGATGCCCGACCCCGACGACGCCATCTACAAGGATCACCCGTTCCAGGTGCTGAAGAGCGTCGACGGCGAGGCGGTGTACGCGGTGAACGACGACGTCTTGCGCAAAAACGGGTACGCGTTTACTAAGATGTACGAAGCCGCTAAGCGCACGGGCCTGAGCGTCGAGTTCTCGTCTCACGATGACCCGGACGATGACATGTGTAGGTACGCCAAGGCGTGCCACTTCATGAGCGCGACGAGGACGCAGGGTGAGGCTGACACGTTGGGCACGGAGTTTAACCGGGTGTCCTTCGGGGATTTGGTCGGCGACCTTCACCTCCAGCTGGCGACGTGCCCGCCGCAGCGAACCCTCGCGGAGTCGCTCGAGGAGTCGTGGAGGAGCGAGGGGTTCGGGGACGCGGTCGACGCGTACAACTCGTTGGGCGGGGACCCGAGGGACACCGCGGCGACGCAGGGCAGCGGGCAGCTAGGCGAGAGGCACTGGTGGTCCGGGAGGGCTCGTCGATAGATCCATCGTCGATCGTTTTAATACAAGTAGCGTAACTAAGAAACCCGACTACTGCGCCGCGGCTTGCTTGCGGACGATGCCGCCCCACTTGCTGAGCAGCTGCTGGAGGCTCCCGTCCATCCGCGTGCCGACGCCACCCCACACAAGCAGATGGGGCAGGTCCTCGAAGAACCCGTTGTCGCCAACCTCTTTGACAACCTTGAACCCGAGCCGCCTGTAGTACTTCACCAGCTTGGGCGCGTACTCGTTACCGTCGTCGATGCTGAGCAGCTCCACCTTGCGGCACCCGGCCTCGTGCGCCATGAGGCTGGAGGTGGCGCCGAGGAGGATGGAGAGCCCGAACGTGCTCCGCATCTTCGCCTTCTCGTCGTCGCCCCTGACCCTGGAGTTGTATATCCGCATGGAGTCCATGTGCAGGATCCCGAAAGGTGGCGGCGCGATGAACCCGTCGTGCTCGCCGATAATATCGGTCTCCTCCGTGCCGGGCTGGCCCTCCTCGCCCGCTCGCGTGGACAGCCGCCGCGCGGTGATCTTGAAGAACGGGCCGGACGTGGACGTCTCCACGGCGAGCCCACGCTTCTTCGCGGCGGTCGCGATCTCGTCCCTGGTGACCATGCCGCCGTCCGCGGAGGCGCTCGTGGACGCGCGCGCGGTACATCGGGTGTGTCTCGGCCGGTTCACGCGGAACCTCGGGGCGAGACCCGCGAAGGATGGTCGCGGCGTTGCGGTCGCCATCTTCCCTGCGATTGAAAAAGTGCGGAACTCGATGGATAACAGACAGTTTAAAAGGGGCGACTGCTCGGGCTCGATCGGCCATACCGACCGGCACCCGTCCATCGAGACACGCTCGATCGTCATGTCCGCATTCGCCCTCGGTGCATCCTCGGTCCTAGGCGCGTCCCGCGCGCGCCTCCAGCACCGCAGGCCTCAGGCGGTGGCCAAACCCCGCGCCTCCATCATCGCGGCTAGCAAGAAGAAGGTTTTTATCGACGGCGAGGCGGGCACCACCGGCCTGCAGGTCCGCGACAGGCTCGCGGGTCGCGACGACATCGAGATCATCTCCCTCACCGGTGACGATCGCAAGGACCCCGCCAAGCGCGCCGAGTTCCTCAACGCCGCGGACGCCGCCATCCTCTGCCTCCCCGACGACGCCGCGATCGAGGCCGTCGCGATGTGCACCGACCCCGACACCGTCATCATCGACGCCTCCACCGCGCACAGGGTCGCGGACGGGTGGGCGTACGGCTTCCCCGAGCTCAACGCGGAGCAGAAAGCGAAGGTCGCGAGCTCCAAGCGCATCGCCAACCCGGGGTGCTACCCCACCGGCATGATCGCGCTGACCCGACCGCTCGTGGACGCCGGGTTCCTGCCCAGTGGCACCGGCCTCGTGGTGCACGCGGTGAGCGGGTACAGCGGCGGGGGGAAGCAGCTGATGGCGATCCACCAGGCGGGTGAAGCCGAGCCGTGGGGCGCGTACGGTGAGTCCCGTCATCGTCGAGTCAAGTCATCGTCGAGTCAAATCATCGTCCCCATCCCGACAGTTTCGTACCCGAAAAAAAACGAGAATCGATCAACCCGAACCGGCGCCGGTGACTGACCCGTCCCACCCCATTTCTTCACGCAGGCTTCAACCTCAAGCACAAGCACCTGCCCGAGATGGCGGAGTACAGCGCTCTGGGCCGCACGCCCATCTTCTGCCCGTCCGTCGGCTCCTTCGAGCAGGGCATGGTCGTGTCCGTCCCCATCCACTACGACCAGATGTCCGAGGCGGGCCGCGGCGGCGAGGCTATCCAGAAGTGCCTCGAGGAAAGGTACGCCGGCAGCAAGTTCGTCAGCGTTCGCCCGCTGAACAAGACGGACGACCTGGAGCGCGGGGCCTTCCTCAGGCCGGACACCCTCAACGACACCAACAAGCTCGAGCTCAGCGTCTTCGCCGCCGACGACCAGGGCGCCGTTTGGCTGTGCGCGAGGCTCGATAACCTCGGGAAGGGTGCGTCGGGCGCGGCGGTGCAGAACATGAACCTCGCGCTCGGGTTACCGGAGGACTCGGGGCTCTGATCGAGCGGGTGGAAGCGACGAGGCGATGAGAGCGTCGCGGTTTGTAATAACGTAGTCTATTGGTTTTGGCTTTATCTCGTTTTATCAGTCGGCGGGGGGCGTCGTCAGCCCCCCGCGGCAGCCTCCGCCTCGGCGGCAGCCTCCGCCTCCTCTTTCAGCCGCTTAGCCTCCGCCTTTGCTTTTTTCTTCGCCTCCTTCGCCGCCTCCTCCGCCTTTATCGCCGCTTCCTTCGCCGCGGCTTCGCGCTCAGCCTTGAGCCTGACGGCCTCAGCTTTGAGCCTCTCCGCCTCGACCCTTTCGGCTTCCCTCCTGAGGACGTCGCTCCCGCTTCCCCGCACGTACCCGTTACCCAGCGAATATTCCGCCGGGTTCTCGATCGGCGCCTCCCGCCCGTTCGGGTACCGCACCCACACCCGCGCATTCTCCCGGTCCTCCACGCTCCCGGCGTACTTGACCCCGAGCACCGTGCATCGAATACCGAGCGGCGTCATGACGATGTCGTTGGCGAAGAGACGGAACGGTTCGCAGTGCTCATTCTCGGTGAGATACGCGGG
>MDSX01064869.1_pt1 | contig 10853 bp, 15 predicted proteins | sample 811141 | NCBI WGS metagenome assembly MDSX01 (sample SAMN05326642, study PRJNA326480) | marine metagenome | isolation source: seawater | place: Atlantic Ocean: South East | collected 2010
AGAAGGCCACTTGGGGTAAGATGACCTCCCCCGCGGTCAACGACGGTCAGATGTTCCTTCCTCTGATCTTCTTCTTCAACCGTAACCCGGGTCTCGCTCTTCCCCTCATTGCACTGCAGTACCATGAGGTGCGCCTGGATTTCGACCTCTCGTCTGAGTTCTCTTCCTACTCCGATGGCACCACCTTCAAGGTCTGGGCCAACTACATCTACCTCGACACCGAGGAGCGTCGCCGCTTCGCCCAGAAGGGTCACGAGTACCTCATCGAGCAGGTGCAGCACACCGGCACTGATGCCCTCGCGACTGCCGGCAACACCAAGCAGATCCGCCTCTCCTACAACCACCCGGTCAAGGAGCTCGTCTTCTGCGCCGACCGTGGTTCCGTGTCCGCTGCCAACCTTTGGAACTTCACCTCCACCGACGTCTTCGTCACCACCGACGCTGGTGCTCAGCTCGCGACTGGTCTGTCGTCCGTCACGCCCACCGCCCTTTCCGGTGCTCCCCAGCTTATCGTGACTGAGGGTGCGGCTGCCTGGACTGAGGAGTCTTCCGGCCCCGTCGACACTTTCAAGCTCGTCCTCAACGGTCAGGACCGCTTCAAGGAGCAGACTGGCAAGTACTTCAACGCCGTCCAGCCCTTCCAGCACCACACTGGTTCCCCCGTGCCCGGTGTGTACGCGTACTCCTTCGCGCTCAAGCCCGAGGAGCATCAACCGACCGGTACTTGCAACTTCTCGCGCATCGATAACGCTCAGGTCGCGATCAAGACCAAGGCTGGTGCCACCGCGCAGAACCTTAACATGTTCGCCGTGAACTACAACGTCCTCCGCATCCAATCCGGTATGGGTGGTCTCGCGTTCTCCAACTAAATACTCATACGAAGTATTTGCAAAATATCAAAAAATTCACTTTTAAAAGTTGTTCGTACACACTTTTTAAAAATGAAGGTTCTTTACTTTTTGACTCCCCCTCGTTTTTGTAACGCTTTTTTTGGTCTTAATTTCACAAAGTGTCCGACCGGTCGGCTTCAATCGAACGTACACGAAACATTTTCATCGTCCCACTTGTCTACACTGTTACACGAAATTTCACCCCCAAACAGTTCATACACCCATGACCCATCTACAAGTTCATCTTCGATAAGCTTATTTTTCAATTGTTTAAGTTCAAGCATGTTAATAGACAAAAGCTCCTTCGAGCGCTTGTAACACTCCTCTACGAGATCGTTAATCTCCTTGTCGACAATCAGTGAAGCGGCGGGGGATAGGTTTCGGTAATCGAAGCTGTTGTCACCTAGTCCATACGTGGTGACCATCTCCCGTGCGATCTTGTACACTTGTGCGTAGTCAGAAGAGGCACCCGTAGTGATGTTATCAGGTCCAAAGATGAGCTCTTCAGCTGCACGTCCACCTAGAGCCACGATCATTTGATTCTTGAGATACCGCTTCGTGTACAGGGCAGATTCTGCATCCTCTTCCGAAGGCTGGAAGAAGGTCACGCCACCGGCTGCACCCCTAGGAATGATGGAAACTTTACGCACGCGATCATAGCCGGGAATGACTGCACCCGTGATTGCGTGTCCCGCCTCGTGGAAAGCGATAACATCTTTCTTGTGACCGGTGAAAACCGTATCACCCTTTGCCCCTACGATCAGTCTCTGATACACATCATCCACGATAGCTTCCGTGATTGTACCATCTCCATCTCTCACGGCACGAATAGCACACTCGTTTAACAAGTTGGCGAGTTCAGCACCCGAAAACCCCGTGGTTTGTCTCGCGAGATTTCCAAGACTCACGTTCTTATCGAGCTTCTTACCTCGAGCGTGAACTTGGAGAATCTTCTTACGACCCCTGACACTGGGCAAAGCGACTTGAATCTTACGATCGAACCTACCCGGGCGAAGGAGGGCCTCATCTAGAATGTCACTTCTGTTAGTAGCTGCGATAACGACAATACCAGTGTTTTCATCAAACCCATCCATCTCCGTAAGAAGTTGGTTAATCGTCTGTTCACGTTCATCGTTACCAGGCATGGGTCCAGCTGCACGCTTCTTACCTACAGCGTCGATCTCATCAATGAAAACGATACACGGCTGATTCTCTCGCGCCTGTTCAAAGAGCTCTCGCACACGTTTAGCACCCACACCCACGAACATTTCAACAAAGCTCGCTGCCGAGCACTGAATGAAAGGAACACTCGATTCACCTGCGATAGCTCGAGCGAGAAGTGTTTTACCAGTTCCGGGTGATCCCGAAAGAAGAGCGCCACGAGGAATCTTAGCCCCGCTACCCGAATATCGCAGGGGATTCTTGAGAAAGTCGACAATCTCTTCCAGTTCATACTTAGCAGAGTCGATACCTTCAACGTCGGTGAAACGCGTTTCTACACTCTCTTCCATGGCGAAGTCTGCTGATTTAAGAAAGGGATTGGGCATACCCATCCCCCCACCATCTTTGTTTCCAAAGAAGGCGCGGAACATGGCAAAGGCGTACAAGAGAAAAAACCCTACAATCACGTTTTCAGCGAGATTCTGTGGCTGTGCGGTGTCTATGTTTACGTTTGCACCACTGTCGAGTAGTTTCTCCCAAAACATCTCAGATTGTACGATGGCCACGTCACCATAATCTCCATTCTCTTCCATGAAGACGGCTTGATTCTTCGCGGGACGCACGAGTACCTGTGGAAGTTCCTTCTTTTCGAGACCCTTGATAAACTGACTATACGACCTGGGTTTGTATTCAGGCTGTTCCGAATTCTCCACCTTAATATTCGGTGCGCGGAAAATGCGCGGTACAGATAAATTCATTACAGGACGCATCTATCTTCTATGGTATGATAAGTTTTAAGCAACTTAAATAAATCCGTACAATATAGATTACGATGACGAGTTCTATCGGCGTAATCGGATTGGGTTCTATCGGAAAAAATCTTGCTCTGAACATTCAAGAGAAGGAGAAGCTGCACGTGTTTAACAAGACACATTCTAAAGTTGTTGCACTCGAAGAACAATCCGAAAATGTATATGGTCACGAATCCATTGGTGAGATGGTAGATGCTATGAAGTGGCCACGTGTCATTTTCACAGCTCTTCCCCATGGCCAGGCGACCGACGACACTGTTAGGGTTTTGCTCAAACATTTGAAACCCAGTGATACGATCATAGACTGTTCAAACGAACATTACAGAGTGTCAAGAACTCGGGGGTCTAGATGTAAGGCCCGCAAGGTAAACTATTTGGGTACAGGGCTTTCGGGTGGAGCCGAAGGCGCTCGTCAGGGACCCGCTCTTATGCTAGGGGGTACCAGGTATGCTTATGAGATGAACAAAACATTCTTGTCTAAGATCGCTAAGAGACATACCTACATGGGCGAGGACTATGGAATTGGACATTTTACGAAGATGGTTCATAACGGGGTTGAATATGGTATGCTGCAAGCTGTGGCTGATCTATATGCCTATTGTGATCATGATGACGAACGTATGCAAAAGAGTTTGGAACAAGCTATCGGTACTGATATGGATGGATACATCGTGCGATCTGCGTTGAAGGTGCTCGAGAACTATGATATGAAGAAGATCTCTGACGTTGCTGAGATGAACAGTACGGGACTCTGGTGCTCTCAGATTGGTTTGGAATATGAAATTCCTACACCCGTGATAAACTCTGCGGTGAACACTCGAATCACGAGTAAATATGTCAAGTCTGTTCGTACGACACAAAGTGTGACTACTTCATTTAAACCTTCTATCGCCATGAATACACTGCGATTTACGTTTGCTGCTTCGCTTCTAGAAGGATATAGTTTGATGGACACGAGGAACGCATCTAGAGTAGATGCGGTAAACGCATGGTCCAGAGGTACTATCATCGAGTGTCCACTCATCGGGAAAGACCTTCATACGATCATGGACAAACATATTCTAGATGCACGCATTTTTGCTTTACATTGTATGACCGCGGGTGTTCCCTGTCCGGCCGTTCACGCCGCGATTAACCAATATGATTTTATTCACCAACAAAAAACATCTATGGCTTTTCTTATGGCGCAACGCAATTATTTTGGACAACACACACTTATTGAAGTATAAAAGAAAAACGCATGTATAACCTATGATTAAAAAAATCTTTGATATGTTGTTAAGAGTAGAAAAACCGATGCTTGGCCGATGGTCACTCAAGAATTGTAGTGAAATGTCGGCATCTATAAATTCTGTGTATCAAAATCGAGACCATTGTGGTGATACGATTTGCAAAACACCTAAGAAGGCATCGGAATATCCTCCTATCCCTAACAATATAAAAGATAGACACTAAGTAAGAGTATGTTTGAGATATACACAGATGGAAGCTGCTTGGGAAACCCTGGACCCGGAGGGTGGGGTGTGATTTCATCCGATTTCAGGTTGACCGGTGGATCTCGTGAGACGACAAATAATATTATGGAGATGACTGCGATCATTAAAGGTTTGCAGGAGTGTAAAAAGCGTGGTATAGACCAAGTGCGTATTTTTACGGATAGCAATTATACGAAGAATGGTATCACTTCGTGGATCAAGAACTGGAAACGTAACGGATGGATGACAGCCTCTGGAAGTCAGGTAAAAAATAAAGAATTGTGGAAAACTTTGGATACCGTGGTTCAGTCTATAAAAATGGTAGAATGGCGTTGGGTAAAAGCACATAACGGAAATTATCAGAATGAACTTGTCGATAAATTAGCGCGTTCAACTGCCCAAGAATTTCAGAATAATCTGAGCATAACATAAGCGCAGGCCATGTCTGAAAAAACTTCATTAGATGAGCAGGTAAGTTGTTCGTGGTGCGACAAACAAGAAAAGTTATTAGTTCGATGGGCCGAAAAGGCTGCGGGATATCGCTGGCTTCACAACCACTCTCGAATCTTATATAAAAAGCAGAATGATTGGCTCGCGTATCCATCTATAGTGATAGCGTCTATCACGGGTGTAGGTGGTTTTGCAGTATTAAATCCAAGTGGTAGTGATGATGTGAGTAATGAAACGAAGACTCGTATCATCATAGTTCAATATTTCTTTGCATTTTTGAATGTTTTGGCGGGAATTTTGACGAGTATTTCCAAGTTCAGCCAGGCTTTAAGCTTATCAGAGGCGCATTCTGCTATGTGTGTACAATGGTCAAAGTTCTACCGAAATATAGACATGGAACTCTCGTTAGACATAAAGCACAGGGCACCTGTAGTAGAATTTGTCATGAAATGTAGGGAAGAGTATGATCGGTTGTTGGATGAAGCTCCGGATATTCCGTCGATTTCTATCGAAGCATTCCAGTATCAGTTTCCCGATAAACCTAACAAACCAGATGTGTGTAATGGACTCAGTATCGTTGTGAACGATGATACAAATTCTGTTATCGCTTCAAAACGAGCTGTTAGTCGTTGGTTAGGGGCTTTTTCAAGTATATCAACTGCAAATAGAAGGAAAAGTAAGGATATGTCATACCAAGATGACGAACTTAACAGGGTAGATTCTGTATGATCTCCTTAGTCTGCTCGTACATCTTCTCATAGTACCTATTCGTGAACCCTTTCTTCAATCGTCCGTTCTCGATCACGTTCGATTTAAGAGAGTCCCATAGCTCGAGGCGCCTTTCGAGAAAGGCCTTGAACTTTTCGGGATCGCTGGAAGACTTGTATCGGACCTTTTCTCCCTGAAGAGCCTTAATCACTGCAGCCTTTCGGGACTCTGCACGGAATTTTTCAAGTTCGGCGAAAGAAAGCCTGGGACCGGTATCGACCTTCTTCTTGTTCATTTATGTTTACTTAGTACGAGATCTTTATGTATGATTAAACAGTACTGTAGGTTCAATTGTCACGCTCGATGACGTGTCCATAAACATCCATGCGACGATGCCATTAATAACCCACGAGAGACCGAGCATGACCTTCAAAGCCTGTGCCTCTCGGGAGACCTGACGAATATCCTCCAAATGAATTTTGTGTTCATCTTCGATCATATGCCAATCTTCACGAAGGTCGTGAAGCTGATTGATAAGATGGGTGATTTCTTGATCCATATTATTTACAAAGTGGGGTTATTGTTTAAGTGGGGTAATTTGTACCACGCTACCTCTATCAACGCGTTCTATGAGATGACCTCTACATATGAAAGTATCATACGCTCTCATTTCGCGATCCACGAAGACGGGTGCTCTATCAATGTAAAGTGACACGTATACCTTTTTACTCGGTAAAGCAAATTCGCATATATCGGGTAGACGCTTCCCAGTCCTGGATCTCGGTGCTAGTCTACATTCCTTATCTTTCTCCACTTCTTTTCCTATATCACCTTCAATACCTACACTACCGACAGGGGTGGGTACCATGCACTTACAGTTTTTTAAGAACCACTTTGTCCATGTGACGGGGTGTATGACGAATTTGACGCGCTTATCCGATAAGTTTATAAATTTTATACGCGGAGTTGAGTTCGAGTCTTTTTTGAAATAGTCACTTGGACCATTGACGAGTGTAGGATGACTTTCTCTGTGTTCGAGAGCCAACTGTATTACTTCATCCGTCTCCGATTCGTCTTCCCAAATCGGCTCACCGTCTATTAAAGGCATGGAAGGAGCGCGAGTCATTTCCGCACGGGGGTTAAACGTATTAGCTATAGAACCCACGACAACGAGTCCCAATAGACCCGTGCCTATGACAGCTATTTGCATGTTAATATTCCTCTACATTAAAAAGTGGCAAAGCGGTCAAATGAATCTGGGCTGAAAGTGTATTCAGGTTTCTTCGGCTTTTTTGCCTCTTCCTGACGCACGCGTTCTTTCTTGATGTCTATGGGCGTCGTGTACACATCGAGCTTTTCTATGGGTATCGAAGGGTAATCATACTTATTGGGTGGATCACGCATAGAGTTTCCAGCTAAAATAAACAGTACCCAAAGTGTGATGAGTATCCAAACGTACGTGGGCATATAGTATAGATATGAAAAGAAAACGCAAAATTTTCTTCACGTATAATAATGAAGGTAACGCTCAGAAAGAGTCCTAATCCCGAGAAGAAATACAGAGTTACTTTCGAAGATGGTTCACACGTAGATTTTGGGGGTGCAGGTTATTCTGATTATACGATCCATAAAGATCCATCGCGTATGAAGAGATATCTCGCACGCCATGGACGTATGGGTGAAACGTGGTCTAAATCTGGTTTAAAAACGGCTGGGTTTTGGTCTAGATGGTTATTATGGTCTAAACCGAGTATGACTGGAGCTAAGCGACTGATGTCCTCGCGTTTCGGTTTGCGATTTGTCTAAGACCGCGACGGTTTAAGTTCCGTTGAAGTTGTGTCAATAAGTTTCTAGGCATTGTGGGTCGTCCCATGGGAGCTGGACGTCTTATCGGCATACGCCGAGGAGGTGGAGGAGGGGGAGGGGCGCGCACAGGGCTCACTTTCTTCGTGGCACACGTACATCGATTCTTAACGAGTTGACGACATGTGCGCATAGTAGCGGCAGCTTGAGTTACGCGATTTTTCATAACAGCTAAATTGCGTAAGTTAATCTCCTTTCGTAAAGCTTCGTTTGTTTTTTTCACGCGTTTACCTTGGCTGTCTCTCGTTAAACGGATTCCCTTTCTTCGGGCTTTTGTTCTTATGTCAACCATTTATATATACCGAGATTAAAAAAAGTGATCGGTCCTATAAAGCTTAGCCTGATAAGGAGCCGCCTTACCCAAGACATTCACAGCTTCGTTTCCATACAACTCTTTGCACCCTAGATCATCCATGCAATCGCGGTCACCGACGGTCACGGGAATAGAGTAAATTTGATCTCCGGGAGTTGATGTGTAGTAATGGTATTGATCGCGGCGCCCTCTCACCTCTTTTCCATATAAAGGAAGAGTCTCCTCGTTTTCTCCTAATAAAACGCCCATTTGTTGCACATCTCCAGGCTTATATAACTTAACTGGGGGATCTCTGTACTCGGGCGAACGACGAATACTCACAATCGGACGCGGGGGTGCCATGGGTGTCGGCACGGGTACCTTGACAACCTTAGGATCCTGTAACCGCGTGATGAGATAAAAAATGATCGCGACGAGTACCAGCATTATCAATAATGCGGGTGTGTTAGTCTTTCCTTTCTTCATTTATATAACTTAGAAAAGATTCCAGATAGGTCAACACGTTCTGCGTATGGTATTCTCTTTAATTTATGCTGGACGAATAACCATAAACCGAGGAACAAAAATTTAGGAATGAGACCTGATGTGGTGTTATCGAGTTTATAGATCGGTCCTACCAAACGTCCGAAGAATGTGTCCTCCTTCTTATTACCGGTGAGTTTCATCTCAATCTCAGTGAGAGCGCACGTATCATCGTTCGTTGCCCAATGAAAAAACAGGAAAGGTATGAGAAGTGAGTAGAGAGACAGGATCACTTCATCCGCGGTAAATGGTATCACTATCATCACGAGGAAGAGAAGGACGTGGATGAAAAATATAATATTCATCTCTATTAGTATGGACAAAGAAAAGAAAAAGGCCCAACCCAAAGAAAAGGTGAAGCGGATATGGCATCCCTCACAGGAAAAGATTTTGAAAACATGGGGTGAAGCTTCGGCCTGTTACAGGTACATGCATAACCACGCGTATCTCGTATTCAAGAAACAGAGTATGCGTTTTACTTTACCAGTCATCGTGTTATCGACGATCACGGGTACGGCTAACTTTGCGCAGTCATCGTTTCCTCCCAGTATAAAAAGTTCTGCACCGGCTATAATTGGTGGTCTTAACCTGATAGCTGGGATCATAGCGACTATAATGCAGTTCTTAAAAATTAATGAATTAATGGAGGGTTGCAGGGTTGCGTCACTGCAGTACGGTAAGCTTTCGCGTACAATTCGGTTAGAGCTTTCTCTTCCCATCCAAGAACGTTCTTGTGACGGTTCCACGATGATCGATACGTGTAGAGCAGAGTACGATAGGCTCATCGAGCAGTCACCACCCCTTCCCTATGCTATCATCCAGGCATTCGAGAAGCAGTTCCCCGACGATTCCGAGTTCTTCAAACCCGAGATCATGCATATCCAGCCTATCGATATGTTTATCTCGGAAGACGAAATGCGTGACGAGCTGAAAAAGGAGCTTGGAGCTATACGAACGGGTGACGTTACTCCGAAATCGGAATTTGAGGTGATCATCGATGACCCGAAATCTTCCTAGCCACATAGGCTAACATTATGAATAGTATTAGATTAAAGAGACCGATACATATCAAATAAGGAAAAACCTTTCTTTTGATTGGTTCTACGATCCTTGTCTGAAGTGTATCACTTTCCAAAAAAATATCTAAAGCTTGATCAGTGAACTCATCGGTGATGGACTCCTTCATTAAAATAATCCCACAAAAAAAGGAGCGACCACCGACGCTCCACGAAAAAGAAATTTCCCTGTTGGAAAATTTTTTGGCGCGGGGAGAGAACGTATTCATATGCGGTCCTACCGGTTCCGGGAAGACGTTTATAGTAGACTGTTTACTTAACGCAAGTAACACAATCGAGTTACACTCCGAACTCTTTCAAAAGAAGAGTACCTTCCTGAACCTGATAGGAGACACGTCGCATCACGTGTTAATAGATGGGTACGATTCGAGCGTGTATGGACATAAGCAAATCATAGATAAGATATCCGACTCGAATGAGAAGATCACCAAAGGGTCAGTCGTCGTGACTTCTACGTGTATTCACATGCTACCGAATTTCAAACTTATCATCGTACCGAAACGTACTGCGGATGAGATATTTTCTCTAGAGTGCGCGAATCCGAGAGCTCGTTTCGCTGCAGATAAGTGTCAAGGGAATATACGCAATTTTTATGACTATATGAACTTTTCCGATGAAAAGGATGTATTTAAGACGTCAAAGGACATAGTAGTCGACATTTTGTGTCATAAGGGCGGGAGCTTTGACACGAACCAAACTGTCCACGAACACGGTCACGTGGTGGATGTTATCCATGGAAATTACATGCATTCGAAAGACTCGAATATTGTACCCATCGCAGATTCTTTATCTCTCGCAGACATCTACGATTCCGTGATGTACAAAGGCGAATGGAACTACATGCCATACTATGTGACGACTGGAATGGCTATACCCAAGTATAACCTCGGAGAACCGATGAAACCCGACAAAATCCAGCCCGGTAGTACGTGGACAAAATATGGTAACTATAAGATGCGGTACAATAAACTCAAGAATATTCAAGGGCGACACACGACAAAACTGGGTGTAGACGAGTTGGGACTCATACGACAATACGCAATCACCGGAGATCTAGATCCTTTAATCGAATATAAACTCACACCTCTCGATTTTGACATCATGAATCATCTCGCGCTCGGGAACAAATTGAAACCATCCGAAGTTGCAAAAGTTAAAAAGAAACTGCGTAGTATAGTCAATGAGTAGCTCTGACAGTGAAGACGAGACTTCCGGCGACGATATTGTCCGTGTGGTCGGATGTGACATTTATTACTATGGAGCTATCGACCGCGATAGCATCCTAACATTTCTAGAGGAGTTTAAAAAGCTGGAAGTTGACCTACTCAAAAAGGCTATCGAGCTTCCCGGATATACACCTACCATCCAGGTTCATATTCACAGTGAAGGAGGGGATGTGTTTTCTGGATTGAGTGCCATGGATACACTCAGATCTGCACGGGTTAATGTGACGTGCATAGCTGAAGGTAATTGTTGTAGCGCCGCCACGTTTCTACTTCTAGGGGGTAAGAAACGACTCATGAGTCGACACTCGTTCGTGTTGATTCACCAACTTTCTACAGGATTCTTTGGTAAGTATCACG
>MDSX01066078.1_pt1 | contig 10853 bp, 10 predicted proteins | sample 811141 | NCBI WGS metagenome assembly MDSX01 (sample SAMN05326642, study PRJNA326480) | marine metagenome | isolation source: seawater | place: Atlantic Ocean: South East | collected 2010
GTACCAGGAATTTCTTTTAGGAAAAAAGATGGTGAAATAAAAGTCAATGATCTTAGAAAGGTAGGGAATATCAATGACTTTTCTGTGATTAATTGGGATTTTTTTGATGTGGAACGTTATCTTGCCAAACCTAGTGTAAAGGCAGATCGTGAGAAAGATGTTACACGTGCAATGCCAGTTATTACTGCAAGAGGTTGTGCGTTCAAATGCACTTTTTGCCATTATGTCTTTTGGAATGACCCATACAGAAATAGAGCTCCAAATTCTGTAACCAATGAAATAAGACATCTAATTGATAAATATCATGTAACACACATTGATTTTTGGGATGATCTTAGTTTTTCAGCAGCTCGCCAAGTAGAAAAAATGTGTGATGAGATTTTAGATAGCGGCTTAAAATTCAAATGGATGTGTTCTGTTCGTGTTGATTTATTCTCTAGAGGCAATCTTTCACATGATGATGCATTAAGAGTTGCTAAAAAAATGAAAGAAGCAGGATGTTACGATGTTGGTTTTGCTTTAGAATCTGGAAATCAGGAAATTTTGGAAATGATGAATAAAAAAATTGATGTTAATGGATTCTTTGAAACTGTTAGTATTTTCAAACAAGTTGGAATCACTGTAAATACAAGTGTAGTATTTGGATACCCTTCAGAATCAAAAAAATCCATCAAAGAAACATTTGATCAATGCCTAAAAGCCGGTGTATATCCAAGCATTGGATTTTTGCTTCCCTTGCCTGCAACAGGAATGTATGATTATGCAAAACAGAAAGGCCACATCACTGATGAAGATGCTTACTTGGATTCAATAACTGAGAGACAAGACATCTGTGTTAACATGACAAAATTAACAGATGATGAAATCATGAGTGAAATCAAAATTGGTGCAAAAAAATTGAATGATATGCTTGACTTGGGATTAGATGAGAATACATACATCAAAACAAAAGGTTACAAAAACTCTAAAATCAAAAAGAAACCATTAGATCCAGAAAACATATCTCGTAATCAAAATGATGTCAGTTTCAATTATTCTGAAACTCAGTTTGAGTTTCAATCATAATCTCAACTATTGATACTAATACTGATAAATAATGAATTTTAGATAAAATTATGAAATTATTAGTTACTGGTGGATTAGGTTTTATCGGAAGTAATTTTATTTTACAAGTTTTAAAGAATAATTCTGATTTTTCTGTGACAAATATAGATGCAGAATTAACTGGTTCTGATCACCATAATCTAGATGAGTTAAAAAATTCTACAAATTATAAATTCGTGAAGGGAAATATAACAAATAAAATTATGATGGAAAAACTAATTGAAAATCATGATTGTATAATTAATTTCGCGGCAGAATCTTTTGTGGATAGAAGTATATTGGATGCAAATCAATTCTTAGTATCCAATATTCGTGGCACATATACCATTCTAGAAATTCTTCGTAAACATAAAAAAAGATTAATTCAAATTTCCACCGATGAGGTTTTTGGCAGTTTAAAAGAAGGCTCTGCTCATGAAACAAGTAGATTTAATCCATCTAATCCATATGCTGCAACAAAGGCATCTGCAGAATTGTTAGTAAATTCATACGTTAACACATATGATCTTGATTGCGTGATTACAAGATGTACTAATAATTATGGTCCTAGACAGTTTTATGAAAAGTTGATACCAAAAACTATTTTCCTAGCAAATCAAAATAAAAAAATCCCAATTTATGGTAAGGGAGAAAATATACGTGATTGGATATACGTTAACGATCATTGTGAAGCTGTTCTTAGAGTTTTACTTGATGGAAAAAAAGGTGAATCATACAATGTTTCTTCTGATAATGAAATTGATAATTTATCGATTGTAAAAAAAATACTTGAATTATTAGGCAAATCATCTGATTTAATAGAATTTGTAACTGATAGACCCGGTCATGATTTGCGTTACAGCCTTAATTCATCAAAAATTAAAAATTCATTAAAATGGAATCCTAAAATTAGCTTTGATGATGGAATTCAAAATACAATTGATTGGCTCATTAATAATTCTAGAGGGAAAGATATTTCCGAAAATATCTTAGGTTCTACACCTTGGAAAAAAAGTTAGCCTGAAAATCTATTAGTTAGTTTAATTATTTTATCTAAATCATCCTCAGTTAAGTTTGGATGCATAGGCAATGTGACAATTTCTTTACCAATTTTTTCAGTGATTGGTAATTTTATATTATTTTTGTATAGGGAGAATGTATGAATTGGTTGATAGTGAGTTCCTGTTTGAATACCTTTTTCAGACATTTTTTGTCTAAATGATTTTCTATTTTTTACACATATCCAATACAAATGATATGCACAATCTTTTGTGAATGGCATTTTCATTTCAATATCTAATTCTTTTTCATAAATTTTTGCAAAATTCTTTCTAATTGAATTCATTTTATTCAATTTTTGAAGTTGTTTTAAACCAACAGCTGCAGAAATTTCATTCATATAGTAATTATCGCCAACTTCTTTAATTTCATATCTATCATCATTTCTATTTGTTATCCCACACCATCTTTTTGCCTCAATTCTTGCTTTGAATTTTTTTGCATTTGAATCGTTTATCGCAATTAATCCTCCAGTTGGCATGCCCAAATTTTTCACAGGATGAAAACTAAAACATACGGCAAACCCATGGCTACCAATTTTTTTCTTACAAAATGATGATCCCGCAGCATGTGCTGCATCTTCTATAATTTTTATGCCATATTTTTTTGATAATGATACAATTTTTTTCATATCTGATGGAAATCCACCGAAATGTACTGGAATAATAGCTTTAGTTTTTTTTGTAATTAATTTTTCAATTAATTTAGGATTCATACATAATGTTTTAGGATCAATATCAATAAATTTAGGAATTCCTCCATTTAATAAAACACAATTTGCTGTAGAAACAAAACTTAATGATGGAATAATGACTTCATGATTTTTTATATCTAAGAGTGATAATGCGATATTCAATGCAGCAGTTCCACTATTAACTGCTAAACATTCATCAGCATTTGTATATTGTTTAAATTTTTTTTCAAATTTAGATACATTTCCAATACCTGCACCTGATGCCCAAAATTTACTTCGTAGTGTTTCTAAAACAGCTTTTTCTTCTGCTTCATCAATGTAGGGTTCAAACAGATTAATTTTCATATACGCTCACCAAATCTCTCATTGATCACAATCACATTGAATTATCAATTCGAGTTAAAATTCCTTACTAAGATTTGTTTTATCAATTTATGGTAATCATTAAAACCGTCATAAAATTCAGATAATTATGAAAAAAGATGTTGTTGCAGGATTAGGAGAAATTGGACTGCCAATTTTTAAGGTTTTTTCAAAGATATATCCAACGTTTGGTTATGATATTGATAAAAATTTAATGCCTAATAATCCTAAAAAAATTGAGAGTTACTCGGTAAGATTTCTTCACATTTGTATTCCATTTAACAAATTTTTTCTTCCTAACACATTGAAACTGAACAAAAAATTTGTTCCAGATTGTATTGTTATACATAGTACTGTGAAGCCAGAAACAACCAAAAAACTTCAAAAAAGAATAAACATCCCAGTAATTTATAGTCCTACTCGTGGTGTTCATAAAAGAATGACACACGATCTCAAAAGATACACAAAATTTTTTGCATTGGATGATAGCATGAAAAATTCTTTATCATGTTCCAGAAATTATGCAAATTTATTAAAAAAATCTGGTATAAAATTAAACAAAATATCAAACTCTGTAACGCTAGAACTTTCAAAAATTATCTGTGACACCTCGTATTATGGATGGTTGATAAATTATGCACAAATGAGTAAAATGATAGCTGACAAATATGCAGTTGATTATGATGAAATGTGGACGTTTTCAGATGAAATTCATAAATTTTTAGGAAATAGACCTAAAATGTTTCCAGGTTTTATTGGAGGTCATTGTGTAATTCCTAACTTAGAATTAATTAATGAGAATTCATTGAATTCAATTAATCAAATAAACAATATGTTTAAGAAATTTTTAAAAAAATCTTAATTATAATTTGCTTTTTATAAAATCAATTGAAGTCACTGGAGTTGGATCAATTTTTTCAATAACTGCATTATATAGCGATGTCATATCCAATGTGTAAACCAAGCAAACCAACTTACTTAGAATATTACTATCTACAGAAAAAATTTCTTGATAATCGATATTTTTTTCAGTAAAAAATTCTTTAAAAATTTTCCATCTTTCACGTGTTTTGAAATGATCATCTTTACCTTGCATTAAAATTGGTTGAATGTTTGATGATTTTTCCCATGAAACAATACCATTATGCGATGCTTCAATAACATCTTCAAATAAAACATGTTTTTTTGAATTTTCTTGCATAGAATTTTTGAATCTGATTGCTGCAGATTGTAACCCCCATGGATAATAAATTATTGGAATATTTTTAATCCAATTAGCCAACTTTAATGCTTCATTTTCTGCATTTAGACTATGTGTATCAATCTTATTTTTTGTTTGAACCAAATGTCTAACAGATTCTCTAACTTCAGATTCATTGATTGGGATAATTTCTTCTAAAACATTTAGTGTTGAATACAAGAATCCAAGGAAAGAAGCTCTAGGTGAATGTTCTTTTTTAATTTTATAGAAATCAATATTATTTTTTTTACTATAATCTTCCATTTTGCCGCCTGATGAAAAAGCAATAAATTTTCCTTCAGAATTTTTATAATTTTCTAAAATAGATAATGTCTCATTAGTTTCACCTGAAATACTTGTACAAACAACTAAAGTTCTATTATTGACTGTTTTTGGTAAATGGTATCCTTTTACTATTGATACATGAATCTGACTTTTAGAAAGTATTGAAGAGAAAATATCGCCTATTGCCCCAGAACCACCCATTCCAGCGAAAACGACATGATTGATATCTTTAATATCGATTTTCGGGATTTTTTTACTATAGCTTTCTTCAGCAATTTTTGGCCAATTATCATATACTGAATACATTGATTTAGAATCAATTTTTTTAATTTCTTCTATAGTTAACAATTTAATTTTTAGTGAAAAGTTTGATTAATAAAATCTTGTAATGATTTGTTTCTATCATACCAATTTGTTCCTCAAAAAAATCGTATATACTACAATAATTATGATTATCGATAAAATAATTATTATTGTGAGGGAAAAATCATTTGTTTCTGACATATCTTCATTAAATTCTAATTGATTTTGATTAGAGAAAATCTTTACTTGATAGTTGTATGTATCAAGAACATAAATGTAATTTTCACTTAGAGAAATTTGATGTGGACTATTGAAATTTTCATTAATTTGATCCACATACTTTCCAGTTAAATCAAAAATCTGAATTCGATTATTTCCAGAGTCTGTAACAAAAATTTGATTTTTATTTATTTTTATTCCTAGAGCTCCATTAAATTCACCCTCCCCGTTACCATTTTTTCCAAATTCATATAGAAATTCTCCAGTTAAATCAAAAATTGGGATACAGTTTTGATTTTGTTTAACTATGAAAATTTTTTGGTTCATAATTTCCATACCGTGAATATGCCCAGTACATGATTTTTCTTCAAGTGATATTCTTTCCAAAAAAATATTTTCTAGTTTGTCAAATACTAAAATTTGATTATGTAGTCCATCAGAAACATAAATTCTATCTTCATTCAATGAAAGACCCATACTCCACCCGAATCCATCTATTACACTATTCATCTCATAATCCAATGCAGAGATATTTTTGAATCCTATTGGAATAATGAATAAAATTAAAAAAAATATTATTAGATAGTTTCTCATAATTTAAATAATTAAAATAACTTAATTACTTTTTACAAATAATCAATTGATACAAACTTTTATTTCTTAACAAAATTTCTATTAAGAAATGGATACAAATTCATATAAAATTTTTAATTTAGAAAAACACCAAACAAAGGATACTAATGATAATCATGTTAATGGTGAATTAACAGTAATTTGGAGAGATTGGGATAATCATGAGCTTGAATTACCCAAAATGGTTTACATAACATCTGTAGAACCTAAAGAAAAAAAGGGGCCACATCTTCATACTGAAAGAAATAGTTTTTTCACATGTATACAAGGTGAAGTTACATTTATCATAAAAGATTCAAAAAATATTTTTCATGAAATTAAATTATCAGAAACTAAACCTCAATTAATTTTCATTCCAAAAGGAGTACCAGCAGCTCATATCAATACAGGAACCATTACGGGAAAAATTTTGGCATTAGCTGATATTTCATGGAAACCGGACAGTAATGAAATGCAAAATGTGAAATTTGATGATTATAAATGGGAAAAATGGTTTAATTCTTGACAACAAAAAAGTCTTTAGTTATTTTAGACGAACTGACCATTTTTGATAATTATGAATTTTTGTCAAAAGATAGTACTATAGTTATTGCAGTAGATTTTAGAACACATAAAAAATTAGAAGAAAAAAAAATCTCACATGAATTACTAGATAATTATTTACAAAATGAAGAGAGACAAAAATTGTATGATTTTATTTTATCAAAGTATAATTGGTTTGATAATTTATCTCAAAAAAGAAATTATGAATTTAAGAATATCAATATATTGAGTTTGATGAGTCCACTTGAATTTCATGAATTTTTGTTATCTATTTTAATAAAATTTTTATCAATCAAAAATGTCCTTGAAAAAAATCATTCCGATGAAATTTTTGTAAGTAAAAAAATCTCTGAATATATCAAACTAATTCAGACTACAACTAAAATTAACATTCTTTCATCAAATTCCAACAATGAAAAAGGATTTTTAACCGATAAAATTGAAATTCGTTTTAACATTTTTTCAAAACCTTTCACATTTTATCTATCAAAAAAAACTTATTCTTTTCTTAAATCAAAATATGAAAATTTCATTTGTAAACTGAATAACTTGTGGCTTAACGAAAAATCAACAAATGAAATTATACTATTAGTTGAATTTAATTCAGGCTTATATCATGAATTAATTTCAAATTTATCAAAATCAAAAAGACAACTGGTTTTATTAAATCGACGTAGACCTGCAGTTTTAAGTAAAAATTCTATTGATATTTTAAAATCTAATAATGTTAAAATTCTTAACTATGAAAAATTTTCAAATTCGAAAAGTAAGGAATTCACATCTCAAAAAAATCGCCTAACTGAAAATATTGATAAATTATGGCAAAGTGAGGAGTTATTTTCTTTGTTTTCAATAAATGGAATTACTTTTTGGCCATTAGTTAAAGATAGACTAAAAAAAATCTATGATTATAGATTAGATGATTATCTAAAATTTATTTTTCAATCTCAAAAATTTTTAAAGAATTTAAATATAAAAAAAATAATTCATTTAGGAGAATCTGGTGAGACAGAAAATATCTTACTTCAGAATATTGATAACGATATAGAATCAATATTATTACAGCATTCTTTTCTCCGTTATCATCCTGATCTAAAAAATTTACAATGGAGATATGAAGATCAAAATATGATTGATCTAAAATCTAAAAAATTTTTTGTGTGGGGAAATAACGATTTAAATTATTTTTCTGAACAATCATCAATTAAAAAAGAACAAATTTTTGTTTCTGGCAGTCCAAGACATGATAAATTCTTTAAATCAAAAAATTCTATAATTTCAAAAAATATTCTTATCACATTATCCCCAATATCTGAAAGAAGTGGATTAGGTGACGTAAACCTAGTTTTAAGGTATAATCAATTTTTAACTAATATTATACAAAAATTAAAAAAAATTAATAATTCAAAAATAATTATTAAATTACATCCTGGTGAAAACCCACACAATTCAATTTTATTAGAACATCTAAGTAAAATTCCTGATATTGTAGTTTACCAAACAAAAAATTCTAAAGATTTGATTGTTGATTGTGAATTTTTGATAAATGTATCGCCGGAATTATATGATTCTTCAACAATAATGCTTGAAGCATTAATTCTTCAGAAACCTGTTGTCCAATTAATATTAGATGATGAAAGTCTGAATATTTCACCACTACATTTGCCAATAATTCAAATTCATGAACTCAAAGATTTTGATGAAATTATTCAAAAATTACAAAATGAGGAATTTAAAAAATCATTTATAGAAAAAATTCCTTCTGAATTAAACAATTATCTATCATACCAAAATTCATCCAGCGCAAGAATTTTGGAATTAATCGATAATGACACCTAATTTACGAACATTTTGTTAATAATGTATAAAAAGCAATAATCAATTCTAAATTATTTGAAAATTTGTAAAAAATGTATTCAACCTAATACACGTCCTGGTATATTTTTTGATGAAAATGGAGTTTGTGGTGCTTGTTTATGGCATCAAGAAAAAAATAAAATTAACTGGTCTGCACGTGAAGAAGAATTACATAAAATTGCTAAATGGGCAAAAGAAAATACAAAAAGCAACTATGATTGTGTCATTGGGGTGAGTGGAGGGAAAGACAGTACTAAACAAGCAATCACTGCAAGAGATAAACTTGGTTTACATTGTCTTTTAGTAAACTTTCAACCTGAAGGAATTACAGAAATAGGTTCAAAAAATATTGAAAATTTAAAAAACCAAGGCTTCGATGTCATATCTGTTAGACCAAATCCTAAAATAATGAAATTGTTAATTAAGCATGATTTTTTCAAATGGCTTAATCCTGTTAAAGCGACAGAGTTTGCATTGTGGTCATCAACATACATTATCTGTGATTCTTTTAATATTCCATTAATCATACAAGGGGAAAACCCTGGGTTGACATTGGGTGCTAGTCTAACAGGTGTAGGCACTGATTCAAACTGTCTAAATGCTGAAAAGTTGGAAACTCTATCTACCGGATGGAAAGATTATTTAGAAATTGATGGTGTTGAAGAAAAAGATCTTTTCTTACTTCATTATGATAGGAAGAGTTTAGAATCAAAAAATGTTAAAGGCATTTGGTTAAATTATTTTCTAAAAGAATGGTCAAATTTTGAATCTGCAAAATTTTCTGAGAAATTTGGTTTTGAATCAAGACCTCTAAATACTGATCCTAATTCAATAGGTACCTATGTCGCTGAAGGTAGTAATCCTGGAACTTATTTCCAGCTAGATACTGATTTAACGCAAGTAAATCAATTATTGAAATTTATTAAATTTGGTTTTGGTCAATGTATGGATCATGCTTGTTATGATATTTTAGAAGGATTATTGAATAGAGAAGACGCAATCGAATTAGTAAAAAAATATGACGGAAAATGCTCATCAGATTACATTGAAAAATTCTGCAATTACATTGGTATAACTACTGAAGAATTTTGGACCACTGCTGAAAAGTTTAGAGGAAACATGTGGAAGAAGAATAATAACGGTGAGTGGAAAAATTCAGTTTGGGAACTTTTGAAGTAGTATAATTTCCACTCAAAGTATAAATCAAATAAATTTTTGATACTAGTATGGAATTGAAATCTGTTACTGAAGATGATGCAGAATTCTTATTTGAATTATTAAAACAGAGAGAAGGTAGAGTAAATATTTCTCATAAATCTACTCCTGATTGGGAAGAGCATTTACAATATGTAAAAAATCATGATTATCAATCTTGGGATATTATCTGGATTGATGAAACTAGAGTTGGTAATATTTATCTTACAAAAAAAGATGAAATTGGAATTTTTATCGATAAAAATTTTCAATCAAAAGGACATGGGAGTGAAGCAATTGAACAATTTATGGAAAAAAATGGTAAGAAAAGATATTTAGCTAATATCAATCCTACAAATTACAAATCAATTCAATTTTTTGGAAAACATGGTTTCTTACACATTCAAAATACTTATCATAAAAAATTTTCTTGATTTCAATGAAAATTGGAATTATAGTACAAACTAGAATGGGTTCTACAAGACTTCCTGGAAAAGTATTGATGGAAGCAGATACGAAGAATCTAATGTTAGATTATTCAATAAACCAATTAAAAAGCTGTGAAAACTTTGATAACCTGATTATCGCTACAACAAACTTAGAACGTGATAATAAAATTGAGGAGCATTGTAAATCAATCCAAATAGAGTTTTTTCGTGGAGATGAGAAAGATGTTTTAGGTAGACATTATCTTTGTGCCAAAAAATATTCATTGACCCACATTGTAAGAATTCCTTCTGATAAGCCGCTAATAGATCCAAAGATCGTTGATATGATTATTGAATTTTTTATTAAAAATGAATTTGATTATGTTGCAAATTTTCAAGTTTATGAGGAGAATAATAGTTTAAAATTTAATTCGACATATCCATCTGGGACTGAAGTTGAAATGTTTTCATTTGAGGCATTAGAAAATGCTTGGAAAAATGCAAAAAATAATGATGAACGTGAACATGTCACTCCATACATTTACTTGAACCCAGAAAAATTCAAAATAAAAATTATTACTCAGAAACAAGATCTCTCTCACTTTAGATGGTCATTGGACTATGAGACTGACCTTTTGGTAATTCGTGAAATTATCAAGAATGTTGATAATCGACCTATATTGATGAATGATATAATTAATTTCTTAGAAAAAAATCCCAAAATAAAAAATATGAATAATAATTAGAAAGCAATTCTCGAAAATTAATTATATTGGATTTTAAATCATTCATTATGGCATTAAAAACTGTTGAATGGAAAGATAATTCGGTAATAATGATTGATCAAACAAAATTACCTAATTCCCTTGAATATGTTACGTATACTGATTACAATCAGGTTGCTGATGCTATTCGTACATTAGTTGTACGTGGTGCTCCTGCTATTGGTGTA
>MDSX01048345.1_pt1 | contig 10852 bp, 10 predicted proteins | sample 811141 | NCBI WGS metagenome assembly MDSX01 (sample SAMN05326642, study PRJNA326480) | marine metagenome | isolation source: seawater | place: Atlantic Ocean: South East | collected 2010
AAAGGAAACTGGTTTAGAGCAATATTTTTGTTTGTTTTTACATGGTTAGCATTATCATTCATAGTATCTAATCCTCCTCTTGCAGATATTGCTCCACCTACACTAGCTGGCGGAATAGATATTGAACAAACAGAAGGTATTGAAGATACTAATTGGAACAATGGTGTATATACAATAGATCTTAATCAAGACACTGTAGATGTAGTTTTAGGGATGGCTGTAAGAGATAATGTGGATGCTGATACGGTACAGGTGAATGCAGCAATCTATTACAGAAGTGAAATGTTACAAGAATTAGCCAATGGTACTGCTATTTCTCATACTGAAGATATAGAACTGTTTTCTTCAATAGATAACTGGACTAGAGGGAATAAAATAGGTCAGCACGAAAGTGATGTTGGAATGGCTTGGGATTTAGGAACCCTTGAACCGGGAGAATATACTCTAGAAATAACAATGACTGAAAATGGTGATCCTTGGGAAAATACCTCGAAATTAGTTTACACTATTCTAATAGCACAGACTACTGTTCTTTGATTTGGGAACAAATCTTTGCAGTCATAGCGTCTAATTGCAGGGACTCTCCTCCTCCTTCGACCATTCTAAAGTCGGTTTCAGCCATTACTTCGGTCACTTTGAGTTTTTGAGATTCATCAAAGAATGTAACATTACCTAATTCCCTATGCAATTGATTTACTAAATCAGTACCTGCTAAACCAAATCTATCTAGAAGCTCTCTCAGTCTTCTACGTGCAGGTTGGAAACCATCTTGTTGGCATGCTAAGAAATATCCATGTAATTCTTCCGGAGGAGCTGTAGCTGTAGTTTCATAAATTAATTCACGAGTCACATTAGTATCTAATGAAGCGGCAACCTGCAGTGATGTGATTGCCTTTCTCAAATCACCAAGTGAAACATGGACTATTGCATCAGCTGCTTCTGAATGTAATTCAATATTTTCACCTGAAGCAACACTGACTATCATCTCCCTGACCTGATCTTCAGCGAGTGGACGGAATCTGAATACTGCACATCGAGATTGAATTGGTTCAATAATCTTAGACGAGTAGTTACAAGAAAGTATGAACCGACAAGTTGCAGCATATTGCTCCATTATTCTTCTAAGTGCCCCTTGAGCATCTGGAGTCAATGCATCTGCTTCATCTAGAAAAATAACCTTGAATGTTGTCCCAGGGACTGGAGCAGTTCTAGCAAAAGATTTCACTTTAGTACGAATCGACTCTAATTTTCTCTCATCACTAGCATTCATCTCCAACATATTTGTGCGATATCCCTCTCCAAATACATCTCTGGCTAAGGCAATTGCAGCAGTAGTTTTACCAGTCCCAGGTGGACCTGCAAACAAAAGATGAGGGAAGGTACGTTTCTCAGCATACGCCTTGAGTCTTTCAACTACTGCGCGCTGGCCTTTGATATCGCCAACTGTGCGCGGACGATGGCGCTCGACCCAAAGTTCACTCATGGTAATCTCATCTATGCAAAGGCGGCTGTCCTTGAAGGTTTTGAGTGGTGAATACTGAAAAATCAGTATCCTTCATCAGCATTTGGGAATTGCTCAGTACGTACGTCATCGATGTACTGCTTGACTGCTCCATCAATAGTTTCACCTAAATCTGCGTATCTTCTTAAGAATCTGGGACTGAAATCTTTTGTTATCCCCAGCATGTCATGTAAAACTAAAACTTGTCCGTCACAATAAACTCCTGCGCCTATACCAATAGTCGGAATTGTAAGGGCCTCACTAACTTTTTTAGCTAATTCAGCAGGTATCTTTTCGAATACAATTGAGAAACAACCTGCATCTTGCAATGCTTTAGCATCTTCAAGTAGTTTTGAAGCTTCATCCTGTTCTTTAGCTCTAACACTGTAGGTTCCAAACTTGTATATTGATTGAGGAGTTAATCCAAGATGCCCCATAACAGGAATTCCGGCTTGTTGAATACGTTTTACAGAATCAACTACTTCTGAACCACCCTCTAACTTAACCGCATGACCTCCTGATTCTTTCATGATACGAATAGCCGAATCAAGTGCAGTCTTGGAATCTCCTTGGTAAGTACCAAATGGCATATCAACAACAACTAATGCTCTATCAACTCCGTTAATCACACATTGAGCATGATAAATCATGTGCTCTAATGTAATTGGAACAGTTGTTTCATTACCTGCCATGACGTTAGATGCTGAGTCTCCAACTAGAATTACATCTATTCCTGCTGCATCAACAAGTCTCGCTAAAGAATAATCATATGACGTTAACATAGTGATTTTTTCACCGGATCTTTTCATCTCTTGGAGAGTATGAGTTGTTACTTTTTTGACTCGACTAGATATCGCCATATACGCACTTCCGATACATACCGAGTGTTATCCTTGCCTTCAATTGAACTCTTACTCAATCACTAATCAAAGTCTAATTCCTCAACTCCTCGGAGGAATTCATCAATTTCTAGTATTCCATCTTCATTTTCATCAGCAGAATGGAAATATTCTCGTAATGCATCATTCCCTCCTCCAGAGAAGCCTAGGGATTGCATTGCAGAAATAAATTCATGCAAATTTAGATGATTATTTCTTTCTGTATCTGCTGCATGGAATGCTGCCCAACGTCGACGATGTTCAACTTCATCAGGATTTGTAAACTTCAAACGGAATGTATCCCAGGGAGTAATTTCATTTTCAACATGAACTTTCCCATAAGACAGATAAATTACTGACCCAATTATAATCGCTGCTAAACCGCCAATTACCGCCTTCATGCCCATTGCATAAATCAATAAAGCACCACCTAAAATTCCAAAGATTTGGACTGCAGGGAATAAAGGGGACTTCCACTCAGGTTCATACCAATGAGATTTGGCTGAAGTTCTCAGAACTAGAACACATGTATTGATTACAATAAAAACCATTATTTTGAAGCCGGAGGCAAGTTCGGCTACATCATGGACAGGTAGGTAAACTATTGCTGCTGCCATAGAAAGACCAGTACCTATTATGGCCCAATGTGGAGTCTCATATTTACCGTGAACATCCTCAAATAAAGCGGGCAATAAATTATCTCTAGCCATAGCGAAAATAAATCTAGATGCAGCCATAATGCCTGCAAGAGCTCCGGAAAGTACTGTTAAAGCAGCAAAAGTAGCTGCAATAGTTGCAATTGTTTTCCCACCAGCAGCCAAAGCAAAAATATAGATTGGATCTTCTCTAGCATGACCAGCATCGACATAATTCACAGGATCAACTGTTATCGCCATAGTCAGAGTAACAAATACATACAGAACAATACTAAAAAGTAAGGAAATTAGAATACCAAATGGCATATTTTTTGTTGGATCTTTAATTTCACCACCAACTGCTGCAACTTTTGTAACTCCAATGTAAGAAACGAAGACTAGAGCCGCAGTTGATGAGAAACTATGCCAATCTGTACCCAGCGCCTCTCTTGACAAAGCTGCATCCCAATTCAATTCCATTGTTAATAAGGCCCAAACACAAACGGAAATCAGATATGTTACAGAAACTAAAACTACTGGTGTTTGTACTTTCTTAATACTTTTAGCCCCTAAAATATTGATACCAACTATCAAAGCTAACATGATCATTACAGCATAATCAAGATTTATAGAAATACCAAAAATTCCTTCTAAAACCCATAAGTATGCCTTGAAGCCGATTAGTGCAAAAGCAGATTTAAGCATGAAATTAGCCCATAATCCTAGACCTGATATAGTCCCAATAATCGGACCAAATGTTTTTTCGATATATACATAAGCACCTCCTGAAGATGGCATTGCTGAAGCCAGTTCAGATTTAGAAATTGCACCGGGTAATACAACTAAACCCGCAAATAGATACGCTAACCATATACCCCCTAGAGGAGAATCACCACCACCTAGTTCCATCATAGCTAAAGAAGGGAGAACGAATAATCCACTTCCTAACATTGCGGATAAAGAAAGTATGATTACAGAAAACAATCCTAACTTTCGTTCTAAAGTTTCTGAAACTATTTCAAGAGGCTGGAGAACTATACCTACAACCTCTTTAGGAGAAAGCCTGTCCATATATCATCGAAACAAACATCACAATTCAAGGTTTGCTCGTCCCAATTATTAATGTTTGAGAACGTTACAGGATCAAATAAGATGAAGACGCTTGCTACAGTAATCACTCTGATTATAATTACTGGTTCAATGAGTGGTTGTTTATCAATTAATGAAGAATCTAAAGAAAATTATGATGAAGAACTAACACCTTTGAGGATAAATCATATTCAGATGAAAGGAACGCATAATTCGTATCACTTAGAGCCAGTAGGCCCTACAATAAGAGCCTATGAATACTCACATGAACCATTAGATATACAAGCTGAAGAGCAAGGGGTAAGACAGTTTGAAATTGATGTTTGGTGGGATGCTAGAGGACAGCTTTACGTCTATCATAATCAGTATGACTTGCGAACAACTTGTACTACATTTGAAGAATGTCTGAATACACTACTAAGTTGGTCTAATGAGAATTCTAAGCATGTTCCTTTAATGATCTGGATAGAACCAAAAGAATGGATCGAACAGAGCACTGATAATACCGTTGTAGTAGATTTACAAAATATGTTAGATAATATTGAGGAAGAAATTACAGAATTTTGGCCTAGAAATAAAACAATTACGCCCGATGATGTCAGAGGAGATTCAGACACACTTTCCCAAGCAATAGTAGAAAAAGGTTGGCCATTACTTGAAGATTCAAGAGGAAAAGCAATATTTATTCTCCTATCTAGTGGAGATTTAAGGGAAAGTTATCATGAAAAATATCCTGGATTAAATGAATCTAGAATGTTCACGATGTCAGAAGCTGGTACTTCTGAGGCTGCAATATTTTCCAACACTGATCCAATAGGAGACCAAGAAGAAATAACAGCATTGGTAGAAGATGGCTACATTGTCAGATCCAGAGCGGATAATGCGGAGGATGGAGAAGCAGATAATAATGATACAAGTAGACTAAATGCTGCAATCTCAGTTGGAGCGCATTCAATATCCACAGATTATCCTGCTAAAGTTGAAGGAATTGATTATTGGGTTGAAATACCAAATGGCAATCCAGTGGCATGTAACCCAATATCTGCTCCAGATGATTGTACTGCTGAACGAATTGAGTCATTAGATGACTGATTTAAGCCTTAGCTATTACTTTCAATTCAACAGCAATAGGAGTTGGAAGAGCAGAAACAGAACAAGTTGTTCTTGAAGGCATTATCTCAGAGAAATATTCAGCGTACACTTCATTGTATCCTGAAAAGTCTCTATCCATATCTACTAGCATTGAATACACATCAACTACATTTTCTAAACTAGAACCATATTCTTCAAGAATTATTCTAATATTATCAATTACTGAGCGAGTTTGCGCTTTGATATCATAGTCTAAAGGATTACCGTCTTCATCTTTTATGGGTCCACCCGGTATTTCATTTGTAACTGGAGTCCTTGGACCTATACCACTGACAAAAATCAGATCACCTACCCTATGTAGATGAGGATATGCACCTACAGCGGAAGGACCCTGTGTTGAGACAAAGGGTCCGTTTTCCAGTACTAGTTTGCCTGCTGTTTTCTTGCCTACAACTCCACCGACAATACCGCCAACTGGTCCACCGACAGCTACTCCTGCTGCAGCACCTAAAGCACCACCTGCTGAACTAACTAATGACTTACCATAATCAGAATATATCTTCTCAACAAATTCATCTGGTGCGAATACAATGCCTTCTATGAGTTTACGACGTCTTTCAAAGTCACTTAACTCATCATCTGACATCATAAATTCTCCTTATTTAGGACGTTTCTATCTCCTTGATAGTACTCTACATCATCTTCATCAAATTCTTTATCTCCAAAAGAACCTGAAGAAGGAGTTAGTTGAATAACGGCTCCTCCAGAACCATGTAGTGCCTCGTAAGCCAACACTTCACCTTGGTAATTATTGTGTTGACCCATTGTTGCTGCTAACCACCAAGCAGGTTTGTATGCAACTACTTTTTGAACTCTAATTTGACCATGAATTTCACGACTTAATTGACTTAAGTCTTCAAGTCTACCATCAGCGAAGAATTGTAAAATTTTCTCATTCCATTCATTATCCTTAGAACTATGGATTCGATCATCAGCAGGATCAATATGTTCGGTAAACATTCTGTTTGAAAGGCTAGAAACAACTACAATAACAGCTTTCTTTCCTTGAGTAATCAGAGCATCACTAGCAGATTTACCCAAAACTATGGTTTCTGAACGATTGGAATACATATTACTAGAAACAATACATGCAGGAATACGATTATTTGGATTTAGTAAACTAAGTGCAACTACTGAGCCAGTATCTATTGGGAATCCCTCATACTCTACAGTCCTAGCATGTAATCCTCTTTTTTCTGCTGCTGCGCAGTACTCATGTGCAAATTCATCATCGATTGAAAAATTATATGGCATACTTCCAAGATAATGGAAGTCATCATCAACATGAGTCCAAATTGATTCTTTCAGAGCCTGTATCTGATGCCCCACGACACTTGGCCAAGTTGTTGAATAGACCAGTATTAAATCAGCATCACTTTCTTCAATTCTTTTTCTACAGGTTTCAAAAGCAGCTCTAAGATTAGCATATCCTTGATTAGCATCAGGACTGAGAAGAGGTTGAGGATGAGGAGGGACATATAGCCCGAATAATATAGGTGATTCTTCGCTCATGAAATCACCTCAGAGAACTAACTCCCTAGTATTTGTATTTGGGTCCCAACATGCAATACAATTACCAGTGCCGATTACAGACTGATAACCATAAATTTCAGCAGGATAACTTGGTACGCCCATAGCGGCCATCATCCAAATTAGGCCTCCAGCTTCTGTTTCCGCTATTGTTTGTTCAGTGTATTCTGGCATAATATCAACTACTTCTTGCATTTTACCTTCTCTGAACATTTCGATGATTTTCATATCCCAAACATATTGGCTATGATTGTAAATATGCTCTCTACTCATGTCTTCTGGCAGAGGTGCTTCAGTTACGAAATGTCTATGACTCAAACTATGGCTACTGACTAAAACTACTTTCTTACCACTTTTTTCAATCGCTTTCATACAAGCATTTCCCAATGCTTTAGCTTGTTCAATCATAACTTCATTAGAATAGTAATGTGAATTTCGATTACTGGAAATAGTGACAATCGGTTTATCCCAATCAGGATTCAAAAGGTGGCATGAAGTAATTGTACCATAATCAACTCTAAAATCAGGATTTCTCATCATTTTTGTTATAATGCCTGCTTTCGCAGTTTCTTCATGCATTGCTTCAGCCAACTCAACATCTACTTTTAGATCATAATTATATCTGAATAGATTAGGGAAAACAGGATCAACTGATTTAGATTTGAAACCAGGTAATCCTAAGAAATGTGTTCCAATATATGTTTGCCAATGAGGAGTAAAAATTACAATAGCATCATAATCAATTGTTTTTAATTTTCTAGCAAGTTTAGAATAGCCCCAACGTAGTGTTTCCCAACCACCTTCACTGAAGGCCTCATTTTGAGGAGGATTCTCTGCATATACAAGATGTGGAGGGTGTGGTGCAAGACAACCAAGTACAATTTCGCCTTTCTTCATGTTCGGTCGGAGACTCTCCTTATTCATGAATGAGACGCATGGAGCCATTCAGAGTATTATATGCTAGATACTAACCCGATAAAGCATGAAGTGGGAGTCTGCTCCACTGTGGCCGGTAGTTTTACCGTCAATTACGGGTTTATTACTATCTTTTATTCCATATCTATTCGAACTAGAATATTTTAGTAAAAGGAATCTAGTAGCACCAATACTAATCTTGTCAATACTTGGACTGGCTTGTATGCTATTACCTGAAAGATATGGGAATAAAGTCGAATTATATCTCGGCTACTTATTGGCACTATTATTGACATATTCTTTCAGGTTTCTATTCGGTTTCTATGGAATTGTTGTAGTTGTTCTTTTTTGGTTAGGTCAATCCGTCTACATTTGGCAGTACAATTACCCACCATTCAGAATCGGAATTTGGTTAGCATTAGGTGCAATTTCAGGCCTATATATAGGCGGAATAATGGCCTATAATTTATTCTGATTTTTACGTAAGTTAAACATTCCTTGCAGAACTATTCCTGTGATAATGAAAGCTGGTATACTTGATAACAGGCCAGTCCACAATAATTCATCATCAACATAGTGAGGAGTGATACGTACTTCACCTAATGCATCAGAATCTAAATTCTCAATATCAGAAATTTTGACAAGAATTATGTAAACATCGAATAAGCCATCAGGTGTTATTTCTAACTCAATTGAACTATTACTTTGAAGAGTTGTTAGTTCCCCTTCTGAAACAAAAGAATCCCAATCAAAAATTCCTTTTTCAACATGTCCTTCAACATAATCTCTCAATATTAAGAGAACGTCTACATCATTATCTCCAACATTAGATATATCGATAAAAACGGGGTCAGACAGACTATGAACTTCGATAGTATCTAAGTTAATATCGCCAATACCCACTCTCATATTAGCTTCGTCTTCATCAGTTCCAGGACCATCAACTACACCCATAACTAGCCATGAAGAACATATGATTGCAGTAATTATAGAAGCAACTAATTGATTCTTATTTGGCAATAATGAGCGCCAGCCATTTTCTGTTCTAGCGCGAACAATAGGTTGTACTGAATGAACGAAGGATGATGTAATTATTGCCAATAAAACCCCAGGGATAATATCAACAACCCAATGAATTCCTAGATATTGGATTGAGAATAGATAAATCAGTACATTAAAGGTAACAAACATATCAAATTCTTTATGCCTCCAATCATTGAAATCAATTCCTAATTGCCTACAATGTAATCGATTAATTATGAGTAAACTAACAGGCAGCCCTACGTGTAAACTAGGTATCGCATTATCCATTGGATCGTTATCAGTGAAAAATGCTAATGTGAAAGAATCATGATAAAGTAATGCATCCATATTAGCGATATATGTAGAAGTTACTTCTACATTGAAGAATAGATATAATGGTACACTTAGAACGTAAATTATGAAATAATTCAGAGCAGCTTTGTCTGCCATTACTTCGTCACGACACAGAATATAATACATTGGAGAAAACCAAATCATGAATAAATACATGAATAAATAATGACCAGAAAGGAGATTTGTCAACGTATCGTTCAAAAAGAACTCTTGTATATGGTAAGTCCAATCCCCTTCAATCGAATAAATCCAATGGGTAAATCCTCCAACTTTATCCTTCATCGGCTCGTTATGATGATCGATTACTGCTTTGTAAATAAACATAAGAACGTATAGAAGAATGTGCCACCAATAGCCTTTTTCTCGTATTTCATTAGGAAGATCTTTCAACGATACTCGTCTCTCTTTTTCATCTCTTGTCAAAAAGAAATGTATGGGTAATGTCATCAGCAGTAAAGCACCCATCGACGTCCCATACGGACCAATCGGCCAATTCATCAGCCCTTCGCGTCATACTATGGGTCATCAATCATGCGGAAGTAGAAACAACTTTTATTCTGAAACCTTGCATCAACACACATGGACGGCCATCAGATATGGATGGCACAATGTCAAAAAATCAATTATACCCCTGAACCAAGACGATATGAAGAAGGTACAAGGACCTCTTTAGATGCTGCTTTACAATTAGGTTGCGATATTTCTCATATTGCTAAATCAATTGTTTTCATAGGAGAAAATGAAGCCATTGTCGTAATTACATCCGGATCTAATAGGGTCGACAGAAAGAAGAAATTAAAGAAAATACTCGGATATAAACCAGGTCAAGCATCACCAGAATATGTACTAGAGAATACAGGATATGTGGTTGGAGGTGTTCCTCCTTTTGGGCATCTAAAAAATACTAAAGTATTGATGGATGAAGACCTCTTCGAATATGAATTAATTTGGGGAGCAGGGGGGACAGCAGATACAGTATTTCCAATAACTCCTAAAGAACTATTAGAAATTAGTCATGCTTCAGTTAGAGATGTTAAACAGTAGTGATATTATGATTACCAATGAGCTTATTCAGGCCGCATCTAAACTTAGAGATGATATCGATATAATAGGAGATAGATTAGTCAAAGAAGGGACTGTAGATTGTGTGTATAATCCTCTAATTTATGCATGGGAGCCTCATAAAGCATTTATCCAATTAGGAGGAAATAAAGGTGCAAAAACTCTGCTTCTTGGGATGAATCCAGGGCCCCATGGCATGGGGCAAATGGGGATTCCCTTTTCCGCTACTAGTGTTGTAAGAAATTTACTAAAAATTAGGGATTTAGAAGTTAAACAACCTCGTAATATACATCCAAATAGGCCTATAACAGGACTGGATTGGCATAAAGAAGAAATTTCAGGAACTAGATTATGGAATTTACTTGAAAGTAAATACGGAAATGCTGAACAAATATTTTCTAATGTATTCATAGTAAACCATTGCCCGCTAATGTTGTTCAAAGGAGAAAGAGCCACCAATATTACTCCGGATAAGATATCCGGAAAAAATACTAGAGAATTAATTGAAAGATGTGACCAACACCTAAAAGAAGTTGTAGAAATAATGCAGATAGAAAAAATAGTTGGCGTAGGTAAATATGCAGAAAAAAGAGCCAAAAAGGCTTTTATTGGCATGGATATAGAGATCACAGGTTGTTGGCACCCATCGCCTGCATCACCTTTAGCGAATAGAAATAAGGGCGAAGATTGGAGAAATAATGTCAGATCTGTAC
>MDSX01060798.1_pt1 | contig 10851 bp, 9 predicted proteins | sample 811141 | NCBI WGS metagenome assembly MDSX01 (sample SAMN05326642, study PRJNA326480) | marine metagenome | isolation source: seawater | place: Atlantic Ocean: South East | collected 2010
ACATTAGCCGCTTGTTTTTTTATTGATTCGAATATTTCTGAACTCATTTTTATATATCTATTGTTTGAAAAAAATACTCCTATTTACTTGAGTGGCAATGTTCGTAATGACATTACTAACTAAGAGCAAATAATATATCGTCTTGCATAGTGATCCGCTGATCATCCATCAATGTCTTGGCATCTTCAGCTATTAAAGGTAATTCATATTTATAGTAAAATTTCATTGTGATAATCTTACCTTGATAAAACTCATCGTTGTAATCTCTTGTATCTGCTTTCAATGCTTTAGCTGCTGCGACTCTCAATTGTAACCATTGATATGCTATCACTATATTTCTCATCATTTTCATAAATATTGTAGCATCCGAAAGATATGTATTGATCTTTCCTTGATGGGCAATTGGAGATAAATATTGTAATACTTTTCCCATCTCACCTAATGCGTCATCCAATTGATTGGCCTCTGATTTCAATTCACTATTTGCGTTGGCTTCCTTAATAACAGACGTTGCTATAGCCAAAAAAAATTGTAATGCTTTACCGTTGGCCATTGGGATTTAACGGCCGAGAAGATCAATAGATTAGATACCTGTAGTCCCTTCATATAAACTCATATTACGTATATCACGGTAGTATTGCTGTAGGATAAACTCTGACGTATAACCATATCCACCTAATACTTGAAGACCATTACTTATGGATTCTTGACCTTTTTCTGAGGGATAAGTTTTCGCTATTGGCACTAATAGCTCTAGTAATAATAGGGCATTATTTTTCTCCTCCTCTTTTGCAGGATGGGCAATATCCGCATACTTACTAATCTTCCTTGAGAGATTCATAGTATGCCGATGTAGCAATAATTGTGGATGTAATGCCTGCTTCTATCCCAATCTTATAAGTGATCACCGCGATGACAATAACCAAAAGAATGTAATACGCCCACTTATTAGCATTAGGAGATTGAGACGCATATTTTGCCGTGAGGTAACCACCAAGGCTTTGGCCTATCGCAATGAGTAATCCTGCTTTCCAATTAACCAATCCCTGATACTGGAAAATAGCAAGAACTACTACTGTATATATAGCTACTATAGTCACTTTGATACCATTAGCTCGGATAAGTGTATTGCGTTCTAAGAACACCATGCAGACTAAGAAAAAAACACCCATTCCCATCTGGATAAATCCACCATAAAAGCCTAGAGCAAAGAAGGCTAATACTCGTACGGAAAATGGAAATTCACTCTCTTCACTGACCTCTCTCATCCAACGCTTCGGCTTGAGTATTATCATGAAAAACATAATAATAATAAGATATTTGAATATTTCTTTGAACTGCTCATTGCTGACGTGCAGGACAGTTACAACTCCAAGTATCGCACCGAGAACCATTGATATGATGATCCATTTACTTGATTTGAGATCTAATTTTCCATTTTTATGATAACTGTAAGAACTAGCCGAACATTGTGCTAAGACATTGACTCTATTGGTACCATTGGCTACGTTAGGCGGCAATCCTATAACATCCATCAGCAGAGATAGAGATATCATAGAACCATATCCAGCAAGCGTATTCATCACTCCGGCAAGGAATCCTCCAACGATAATAAGGCCAAACTGAAAGAGTGTAATATCCATAGATGATTATAATTGAGAAAGATTATCTCATGTTCGTTCTTGACACAACTCGACTAGCACGCCTCCTGCAGTCTTTGGGTGTATAAAGCAGACTAACTTATTATCTGCTCCATGTTTAGGCTTCTCATTGAGTAATTTAAAACCTTCAGATTCCATCCGCTTCATTTCAGCTTCGATATCTACTACGGCGTATGCTATGTGATGAATCCCTTCTCCTTTTTTCTCTACAAACTTAGCAATAACGCCTTGCGGATCAAGTGAACAAACTAACTCGATCTTACTCGCTCCTACCCTGAAAAACGAAGTAACAACTTGCTCCGATTCTACCACCTCACGCTTGTATGGCGATGATCCTAATAGTGAAGTATATAATTTATCTGCAACATCTATATCCCTAACAGCTATACCAATATGTTCAATTTTTTGCATCATCTACGTGTGTTATATTAAGGGCTGTTCGCCTTTCTGGTTGAATGTCACTTCCGCCTCTGAAGTTTAAAATATATATATTATTTATTTACCACTAATATAATGTCTGATATCCTTGAGATCATAATCCAAAAAAACTCAATCTAGATTACGCTTGCTATCTACCCATGTGAACTAAGAGTACAGAGACATCACTAGGTGACACACCTGATATTCTACTAGCTTGACCTATGGTTTTTGGTTTGATTTCAGTAAGTTTTTCTCTCGCTTCCAAGGATAGAGAAACTAAATCGTGATAGTTAACTGTATCCGTCAGCTTTACTTGCTCTAATCGATTCATTTTGTCCACCATTTCTTGCTCTCTCTTAATATAGCCTTCATACTTGAGGGATACTTCAGCTAGATTAATAGTTTCTTCATCATATTGAGCTAGATGTGCCTTTACCTCTGGAAGTACTTCGAGTAATGTAGGCACACTAATATTAGGTCTCGAAAGTATACTTTTCAGTCTTACTTTTTGCTTGATAGGTGATGATCCGAGTTCTGATAATCTTGAATTGATCACATCTGGATCAATACTATATTTTTCAAAGTACTTCTCGATCGCCTTTTTATTATCTAGCTTTTGCTTCACCCTCTCCATTCTGTCATCCATATGGTTCATACCAATGGACTTAGCTATTGGTGTAAGTCTTAGATCTGCATTATCTTGACGCAAGAGTATACGATACTCAGCTCTAGAAGTAAACATACGATAAGGCTCATTGGTCCCTTTATTTACTAAATCGTCTATGAGTACTCCTATATAACCTTCTGATCTTTTGATCACTAAAGGCTCTTCATTTCTAGTAAATTTATAAGCATTAATACCAGCCATCAAACCTTGACATCCTGCTTCTTCATATCCTGTGGTGCCATTGATCTGACCTGCGAAAAATAGACCTTTGACCAGCTTAGTTTCAAGCGATATATCTAACTGTGTAGGTGGAAAGAAATCATACTCTATAGCATATCCTGGACGGAACATCTTCATGTTTTCAAAACCTACCACCTTGCGCAATGCCTTATATTGTACATCCTCTGGCAATGAAGATGAAAATCCATTAACATAAATCTCATTGGTGTATCGACCTTCTGGCTCCACAAACAATTGATGTCTTTCTCTATCAGCAAATCTATTGATCTTATCCTCTATAGAAGGACAGTACCTCGGACCTAGACCTTTGATACGACCATTAAACATTGGTGATTTCTCAAATCCTTCCTTTAGTGTTTCATGTACTAATAGACTTGTATAAGTAATATGACATGGCACCTGATTCTGTACCAGAGGAGTATCTGTATAAGAAAACTTAGAAGGATTTTCATCTCCAGGCTGAAGTTCCATACGATCCCAATGCAACGTTCGACCATCCACTCTCGGTGGTGTACCGGTTTTCATTCTGCCTGCTTCGAATCCTAAACCAACTAACTGCTCTGTAATACCTGTACTGTTTCTTTCTCCTGCTCTTCCACCACCAAATTGTTTCTCACCGATATGGATCAATCCATTTAGGAATGTACCATTAGTAAGTAATACAGACTTAGAAAGTATCTCTAAACCAATTCCAGTTTTAACACCTTTGACTATACCATTCTTCACTACAAGTCCAGTTACCATCTCTTGCCAAAAATCAATATTATCATTGGCCTCGAGCATCTGTCTCCACTTACTAGCGAACTCCATACGATCACTCTGTGCCCTCGGACTCCACATAGCAGGTCCTTTAGACTTATTGAGCATTCGAAACTGTATGAGCGTATGATCTGTAACGATTCCTGAGTATCCTCCAAGTGCATCTATCTCTCTAACGATTTGCCCTTTAGCCACTCCACCCATTGCAGGATTACATGACATTTGTGCAATAGTGTTCATGTTCATAGTGACAAGTAATACTTTGCCACCCATATTGGCTACAGCTACGGCAGCCTCGCATCCTGCGTGGCCAGCTCCTACTACTATAACATCATAATCTGGAAACATGATTGTTGTTTTAAAAAAGATTATACAATTACAAAAAAGACCTAATTCTACTCGCTACTTTGGTTAACTCCACTTGGGTTGGATTCATTTTTGGTTTTTCAAAACTCATATCATTGAGCTTTTCTATTGGAATCAAATGTATGTGAGCGTGAGGTACTTCTAGGCCGATTACTGTGACACCTATTCTATTGCACGGACAAGCACTTTTTACGGCTTCAGCCACTTTTTTAGCAAATACATTTAATCCAGCTAAAGTCTCATCATCCAGATCGTAGATATAATCTACTTCTTGTTTTGGTATTACCAATGTATGGCCTTCTTTAACCGGATTGATATCTAAAAATGCAAAGTACCTGTCGTCCTCCGCAATCTTATGACATGGAATATCACCATTTATTATTTTAGTGAAAGTACTAGCCATGCTAAAGTGTAATCTCTAATATCTTAAATTGCATTGCTCCTGCTGGAGTCATTACATCTACCACATCGCCAACTGCTTTTGCCAATAATGCTTTTGCTATTGGAGAATTTACAGATATTTTTTTGTTTTTTAGATCTGCCTCAGTTTCTGAAACAATCTGATAAGTGATTTCCTTTTTTACTTTGAGATTAAGCATTCTCACATTAGATAATATGGTTACTGTAGAGTTGTCCAATTGACTTGAATCGATGATTCTCACATTAGCTAATGCTTTCTCGAGTTCATTGATCTTAGCTTCTAATAGCCCTTGAGCGTCCTTAGCAGCATGATATTCAGCATTTTCTGATAGATCACCCTTTTCTCTAGCTTCTGCTATATCCTTAGATGCTTCTGCTCTCCCGATCGTTTTCATATGCTCTAACTCACCATTAGCTTTGTCATAGCCACCTTGAGTCATATACGATATACCTGACATAATCTTACATTTACTTATTAATACAATATTATCGACAAAGATATGGAATAAAACAAGATAGACGCCCCTCTAACGAGAAGCGCCTATCAAATATCTTAGTTAACTATTATTAAGCCAATTTCAATCTAAAAAGTTCAAATAAATTATACCAACTATGCTGTATAAAGGCATTAAAAAGTTCTGGTATAAAGCTGTTAGAAAGCTAATCCTAGTGTTAGATTATGTGTACCATCAAAAGGATTAGTAGTTCTATATGCATAATCAATAACGAACTTACGGTCACTATCTTTTTTTGTAGGTATCATAAGTGATACTCCTGCTGCAACTCCAGAATACAGGTTTTTCTGGCCCTCTGCAACATCTAAATCATATTTGTATCCACCTCTAAGGATTACGAGATCTTTGAAATAAAACTCAGCACCTACACCCATTTGATCAGTAGAGAATGCATTAGACGTAAAATTACCTATCGCTCTAACGAAATTTTCTTCACCGATATAGAAATCATATGATAGTCCTATATTAAGCATAGAAGGTAATTCAAAATCTTCTGATCTACTTTCAACAGTAAGTGTATAAGGATTACCATTATCATCAGGAGCAGTAGTCTGGAAAGAAAGCCCTTCTCCTCCAAATTCCATAGATGATCCAGTATTTCTAAGAGAAATACCTAACTTGAAGTTATCTTTGGCCCCTGATACATATTGAACTCCTGCGTCTATTGCGATACCAAAAGCAGATGATGAAGGTAACGACTCAGTTATACCTCTTACGAGCATTCCCACAGAAATTTTATTCTCATATGTATATGCATACCCTAAGCCAATCTGGAAAAAACTTGGTGAGTAAGTTCCACCTGTTCCCTCTGGCTGCTCTTCAGTAGTGATTTGAATATCACCAAAGTCCATAGCAGTAAGTGTCACACCGAATGCACTACTTTCTCCTACCTTGGTAGCAAAACCAAGCGTATTCATTCCTAATGTAGACCCTTCGTATAGTCTTGTGTTAGCTAACATAAATTCACCGCTATTTATCCTTCCTAGACCAGCTACATTGATACGCATAGCTTCTACCCCAGATACACTAGCAGTACTCATAGAATGAATACCAGCACTACGTGCCCATGGATTAAGAAGTAACTCTGACGCACCTGCTTCACCTTGTCTATCCGGATTACCTGCTGTCACTGCAAAAGCACTGACCATAAAGACTAATATAAGTAGTAATGATTGTATTAAATTTTTCATTTCTTTTCTTTTATTGTTTAAAGGGAAGCACCCAAAAGTAATGCTTCCTTCTTATCATTATCTTATAAATTAGATGGATCAAATTTACGTCCAACTCCAAACCATTTGATTACTCTTTCCTCCATCGATCCATCATCAAATTCTGCTCTCACGTGAATTAGATAAACACCACTTGCTACTGGTACTCCTTTATCATTCTTAAGATCCCAAGATACATCAGGAAATCCCTGTTGAGTCTGCACTGGAAAGCCAGAAGATTTAATCATATCTTGCTCGTCTCTCAAGAAAGTTCTAATAAACTTACCATCTAGCGAATAGATAGTTATATCAGCTCTTGGGGGTAGGTTAGTAATTTTAATAGTGTTATCAAACTCTGATCTTTCATACGCTGAGTAAGCATAATATGGATTAGGAACTACATTGACATTTTCTAATGCTCCTTCATATTCATTAGCCTCCAATGCTCTTGAGGCCGCCCCTTCAATTTTAAATTCGAATGCTGGGTAACCGCCAATTTTGGCACCATCATACTTATTGTTACTGCTAGTTCCCTCCTCATCTATTTCGGTAGCAAAACCAAATGGATTTGTCACCCTTAATTTAAACTTAAGTTCATTAGGTATAATTCCATCCGCTACAGATAACAAGTTATTACCATCACCTACCGCGTTGGTAGGAAATGCCGCCCATGTCACAAGAGATAACGGATTGAATTTAGTGGTTGGATTATTACTTGGCTGCAAGTCATTTGCTAGTAATGCACACTCATCATATCTCTGGCGAGTTACATATATAAAGTGTTGTCCACCTCCTACAAGATTAAAAATACCAAACTGTGGCTGATCTGGTGGAGCATCAGGAGATATTGTCTGACTAGTAGGATTGAATATCATATCTCCACCTGTCGCTCCCCCTGTTAAGTATTCTGACACATCCTCATCATATACTGAATTTTCTCCAAAAAAGATATTTAGTCTCTCTCCAGTTTCAACATCAACCGCATATCCTGGGAACCATCCCATACCTTCTCCTGAACCATCTGGTTCACCATCTTTGCCCACGGAAGCTCCTGCTCTGATATCAAATTGATTTCTATTACCTTGAGTCTGAAGACCTGCAGTATTGTAATAGTCAGGAGAAGCCGTCTCTACTACGATACATCTACTCCACTTCTCTTTATCAGAAGTCATTATAATATCAACATTATTTAAATCTTGATTTAATAATAAATCTCCAAACTGTATTACTGGATCTAATAAGAATCCTTGTCCTTGTTTCCAAGCTGGTGTTACATAGAATGATGGTTCCAATTCTGATGGAGGTGCATATCTTGCCATAGAGAAAGGATAGAATACATCACTTACTTCTTTAAGGTCATTCTCTGGATCTTGAGCAACTGTATTAGCTACCCAATCAAAAAGTCTATCTCCATTACCCAACCCACCATCAGGTATAGCAGTCATCCAAATAGATCCATTTACGTCATCATATTCTAATGTACTACCTACAGCTCCATTATTTACTTCTCTCAATTCTCCTGGTTCAGCTATCTGATTTAACTCGATAGAGAATCCATATTTCTCAACTATCTGCTCAGCAGATACATCTATCGTAGTATCAGATTCGATTACATCACCATCATCAATATTTGTCAATCTCCATCTAGCATCTCCACCCAAGAAATTAGTAGAGTTGTTTTCATCTAATTCAGTACCAAACAACTCAAGTCTAAATGTCCCTTCTTTAACATCAAGAGGGTTGTAAATTTTAACATTAACCGGTCCAGCGTTCTTTTTATATGTTACGCCATCAGCTGCATTGCCATTGACACTGGCTTCCAATATTTTATCATACATATCATCTTCCATATCTATGAAAGTCAGTCCAGAACCCACGCCATCTAATCTAGTAAGAGATGGTACATCACCATAATTAGATAATAATTCTTGATAAACTATTGGTCTAGGCGTATAAGCGTAAGTCTTGATATTACCTCTACCTTCAATATATGGTCTCGGTTGACCAGTTCCAGTATCTTCCTCAAACTTGGCATATTCATTAAATCCATACGCTAAAGACATATAATAGTATGTCTTATGATTGACCAACCTAGGGTCAGCTCCTGTTGCAAACTGATCTTCAGTTATACTCAGAGTATTTTTCATACCTATATTAGCTCCTACTACTTTTCTAGTTGGAGAATAGATTATTGCACTACTTATTGGACTTATTTGTGATGTCCAGTTCCATAATTCCGAAACTTCATTTTTTAAATCAGTTTGGAATACTAATCTAGCTTTATCAATATTATCTAACTCTGATGGAGATATTCCTCCATTCACAAGTTGATATATCTTATATCCCTCGAACTTATACAATTCATCATCTCCCATGACACTCTCATCAGAGATCAAGAGATCCTTTTCTTCGTATAATTCTTTGAAATTATTAGATCCTTCTTGATTGAATAAAGTCATAATAATCTCTTGATCCAACTCAATGCCACATACATCCGGAGCATCCGGTCCGTCTGTAATATTAAAACAATTGTCAAATAGAGATTGTGCTAAATCATCTGCTGAAAGTAGTCTAGATAAATCAGGACATGGGTATGACTCTTCGTCTGGAACAAATACAACACCTACAATAAGTTCGTTAGTAGCTTGTGGTTGAAGTAACAATGGTCCAGTAACTTGTAGAACACGCCTATCCCCAAACGGAAGATCAGCTGTACACATCGACCATGCGTCTGTACTCTCATCATTTGGTTCATCAGGAAATACATAACTAGTACTATCTGTACTACCTGGATTATATCCGTCTCCACCGACAGTTACCGGAGTTCCATCTAACCAGATACCTTTCATTATATTGTAAAATTCCGTAGACTGGCCTGCGTCACAAGTTGCCACCGGAGGATTACCTACCCCACAGTTATTCATATACATAAAAGCCGACATACCTATCTCTAATAGAGTATCAAAATCACCAGAACCGATAGGAGGATCGCAAAACAAATTAACTGTATCACCCGTTTCTTCGTCTATCTGAGTTAAGATATTGCCGTCCATATCTCTACAAAATATCTTTGGACCTCTAGGACCTCTAAAATAATCGATACCCAAAATTGGAACATTAGTTCCATAAGTATTTACACCACCACAAGTTTCTCCGCCTTCGATACCATCAACAGCATCTTCGTTATATACGTATGCTAAACTTCTATCTACATCACAACCAATATAATCATCTTGGTAACAACCTAAATCAGGATCTACCCACAAAGCAAAATAGGTTTCTCTAATATCCTCTGATGCTTTATTGATCAATTTATATCTATTGAAAGTCATATCATTGATAGCATCATTGGTAGCGTATGCAAATGCTTGAACTTGCACCTCCATCTGAATTGGTGTCGCAAAAGAAATACGGTGAGCACCACCGTTATCATTATAAATCCAGAAAGTCATCTCATCCGGAATCAATTCAAATGCCGCTTTTCTATCAAATGGTTCGCAGTTTCTAATATTAATGATTGGAAAGTCACCATCACATGGATTATAAACACCATCACCATTACCGTCTACTCCTGGTTCATCCCAGAATGCACCTAATGATTGATCCACAGGTAATTCAAAATCATATTCTTCTCCCCAAAAAGGATTATTCTTTCCTGGCCAATATTTCACATCATTTTGTATTGAATCACATGCAAATGCTAAAGGATCCTTATCAAAAAGCCTAACCGCATTTCTAACACTTTCACCATCAACTTTGAAGAATGTATTCCAATCATCACAGATTGGCTTATCGGTGATTCCTTCAACATCTAATGGTCCAGAATACCAATCTACTGCTCCTTGTCTACCATAATAAGCTCCATTTGGTCCTGCAGCAAGTTTAATACTTCCACTTGGTGTCAATCCACCTACCCATACCGATCCAGAAAAAATAGCAGATACCTCATCTTCTCTACTCGCTTGCTTTGGTACTACATAGGAACCATTATCAAGATCCCACCATACATCACCACCTACCTGAAGTAATGCTCTCACATTATTTATATTAAGATTAGTCGTATTGATCGCTTCAAGACAATCTTCTCTTAGACTAGTATTAAAATCCGAGTTATCATTGCCACCATTACTTTTAGGAGCTAGATTAGGGTTAATGTGTGTCAATCCCAATTGGGCAATCGCCACCATGACACATATACTAATTATACTTTTTATTGAATTCATCTTTTGATGTTTATTATGATCTAATATAGTAGTCGTAATTGATCTATGACTATTAGAAATTAACAGTTGCTCCTAAATATATTCTTCTTGCTAATGAATAGAATCCTGGCTGTAATAATCTATAATTGTATTGAGCTAAGAACACTTCTTCCGATTGACCATTGGCAGATACTTGCGATAATCTATCTTGTCCAAATGAAGAAATTAAGTACCCATCATCTTCTTCTGATCCTGTTGCCGAGTATACACCGTAAACATTCTTGGTGTCAAGTAAATTTTGTACCCGTAAATACACATTAAAGTATAAAGGCCTTCCTCCTTCACCACCAGTATTAAGATTAAATGACTTATCTAATCTTGCGTCTATAGTTG
>MDSX01081284.1_pt1 | contig 10850 bp, 6 predicted proteins | sample 811141 | NCBI WGS metagenome assembly MDSX01 (sample SAMN05326642, study PRJNA326480) | marine metagenome | isolation source: seawater | place: Atlantic Ocean: South East | collected 2010
AGTTTTGTCAGGGTATGTGTCTTTAATTTCAATTCCAATAGCGTGAGCGAGATGTGTTTTTCCTAACCCAACACCTCCATAAAGTAATAATGGGTTAAAGGAAGTTCCTCCGGGGTTTTTTCCTACTGCGTAACTTGCAGAGCGAGCTAAACGGTTGCAGTCACCTTCAATAAAATTTTCAAAATTATAGTTTGGGTTGAGTTGTGATTCAATATTTACCTTTTTCAATCCAGGTATGACAAAAGGATTTTTGACGCCTGCAGCAGCAATTTCAACAGGAACTGAAACCGTTGGGTTGTTTATTGGTGGTCTATTATTACTTGGAATTTTTACGGTATAAGGGTTGGTGTTGCCGTAAGTGTTTTCCATTACGATGGAATATACCAATTTGGCTTCAGTGCCAAGTTCTCGTATGATTGCAGTTTTTAACAATTTAATATAGTGCTCTTCAATCCACTCGTAAAAAAATTTACTAGGTACTTGAATGTTTAATGTACTGCCTTTAAGTTTTATTGGTTGAATAGGAAGGAACCATGTTTTAAAGCTTTGTTCAGAAATGTTATCTCTGATAAAATCTAAGCAGTTGTTCCATACTTTTTCAGGAGAATTCTTCATAGATTTAAAGGGCGTATTATAGAGATTAATTTCATTTTTTTTAATGTGTTTTATTTAGGTAATCCTACTTGACAAATTTGTGAACAAAAAAGTTAAGAAAAAAATGAAATTGCTATTGATTTTTAATTTTCTTTTCCATAACTAAGAGAATCATTAAATTATGAATTAAACAAGATATTTAAATTCTCTAAAATTAAGCAATCAATATAGCATTTCCTCTAAGAGGATAAATTTCTAATTCTCATACTCATCAAGGGCTAAGCATTTTTTGTAATCAAATTAACTTTTGTTTTACATATTATAAATATATTTTTTTTCTTCAAACTTGTTTATGTTAATATTAATTAAATTGTTATATTTTTTTAAGTAATTTTATATATATGTTTTTCTTTCTCTGAGTTTATTTTAAGTCTGTATTTGAATCTAATTATTTCTGTTTTTAAGTCGTTAAAAATAGGTGGTTTTATCTGATTTATTAAAGCAAATTTAAATGGTATTAAATCTGAATTATTTATAAGTACTAAAATGAATGATTTTGAATTTTAAATTTAGCACTGGTTGATAACAATCAATTGCTTAAGATTAAATAAATTCGCAATATAAAATCAAAGTATGTTTGAGCACCAGATTAAATTTCGAGTTTTATACTCAGATACCGATAAAATGGGGTATATGTATTATGGTCAATATGCAAAATATCTTGAGATGGGTAGGGTAGAAGCTTTACGAAGCTTAGGTCTTTCATATAAATCTATGGAAGATACAGGTGTGATGTTACCTGTTTTAGATTTAAAGTTAAAGTACATAAAACCTTTATATTATGATGACGAGGTTACCTTAACTACTAAAATATCTGAAATGCCAGGAACTCGAATTTATTTTGAATATGATTTAAAAAACCCAAAAGGTGTTGTTACTACAATAGCTGAAACGACTTTAGTATTTATTGATCATCTAAGTGGTAAGCCTTGTCTTATCCCTGAAAATTTTAAATCTAAAATTAAACCTTATTTCTCCTAAAGATGAAAAACTTAAAGATAATTCTATTAGTAAACTTCCTAATGTTGTTTGTGTTAAATACAGGAGCTAAAGAAGGAATGTGGCTCCCAATGTTCTTGCAACAGCTTAATGAGGCTGAAATGCAAGCTATGGGCTTAGAACTTACTGCTGAAGATATATATTCGATCAATAATGGAAGCCTGAAAGATGCTATCGTTCATTTTGGTGGTGGGTGTACGGCTGAAATTATTTCTACTGAAGGTTTATTGTTGACAAATCATCACTGTGGATATGGACAGATTCAGTCTCATTCCTCTGTAGAAAACGATTATTTGACTAATGGGTTTTGGGCTAAAGATCAAACAGAAGAATTGACGAATAAAGGTCTTACAGCTACATTTATCAAGTATATGAAAGAAGTGACAGCTGAAGTTTTGGCTAACGTCACTGCTGAAATGAGCGAAAATCAGCGCAAAGAATTGATTAAGTCCATAGGAGATTCTTTAATTGCTTTAGAAATTGAAGGAACACATTATGAAGCAAGTATAAAACCTTTTTTTAAAGGAAATCGATACTTTATGTTTGTCACCGAAACCTATAAGGACGTTCGGTTAGTTGGTGCGCCACCATCGTCTATAGGTAAATTTGGTTCGGATACCGACAATTGGATGTGGCCGAGACATACAGGAGATTTTTCTATCTTTAGAATTTATGCCGATAAAGACAACAACCCAGCAGAATATTCTGAAGATAATATACCGTATCAACCCAATCGTCATTTAAGTATTTCGACTCAAGGAGTAAAACCTGGAGATTTCACTATGGTTTATGGTTTCCCTGGTAGAACTGATGAGTACTTACCTGCTGTAGCAATTAAGCAAATCACACAAGTACTTAATCCTGCTAAGATTTCTATTCGAAAGACAGCACTGGATATCATGGATAAAGAAATGCGTGCTTCTGATGATGTTCGAATTAAGTATGCGTCAAAATACGCCAGTGTAGCGAATTATTATAAGAAATGGATAGGAGAGAACACAGGTATTCAAAAAACGCGTGGTATTAAGCGTAAAGAGGAATTTGAAGCAGCTTTCATGGATGCCTTAAGTTCAAATGACGTTAACCCCCAATATTCCAGTTTATTAACCCTTTATGACTCTCTTTATGGCCAGATGGAATCTGTTGCACTTGCTAGAGATTACTTTATAGAAATAGCATACCGCGGTGTCGAAATTATCAAATTTGCAAATAAAGCATCTAAATTTATACGTACAGGAACTCTTGAAGATTTAGAAAAGTTTAAAAAATCTATTTCAGGACATTTTAAAAACTACGATGCGAATACTGATGCTCTATTGTTTGATGCATTACTTCACAAATATCATATAGATCAAGCCGATTCAGAATATTTACCAGCCTACTTTAATGGTAAAATGTATGCTGCTTCTGAAGTGTTTTCTAAATCATATTTTGCCAATCAAGAAAACTTGGAAGATTTATTTAACTCATCATTAAATAAGATTCAAAAGAAATTATCTAAAGACCCAGCCTTTAAAGTTGCTTCTGCCTTGTACGGACACTATAGAGATGTGATTTATGGTAAGTATTGGGCATTAGAAGATGAATTAGATGCTCTTGATAGGCTTTATATTAAGGCTATGATGGAAGTTCTTCCAGATTATAGAAATTATTACCCTGATGCTAACAGTACATTGCGTTTAACATATGGGCAAGTAAAAGGTGTTTCTCCTATTGATGCAGTATCATATGGACATGTTACCTATTTGGAAGGGATGATGGAAAAATATGTACCTGGAGATTATGAGTTTGATTTGCCACAAAAGCTAATCGATTTGTATGAAAGCAAAGATTTTGGAACTTACGCAGATGACAATGGTAAATTACCAGTTTGTTTTATTGCAACCAATCATACCACCGGTGGAAATTCAGGTAGCCCTGCATTAAATGCTAAAGGCGAGTTGGTTGGTTTAAATTTCGATAGAGCATGGGAAGGCACAATGAGCGATATAAACTATGATGCATCGCGTTGCAGAAACATTATGGTTGATGCACGCTATATCTTATTTATAATTGATAAATATGCCGATGCTGATTATCTTCTAGATGAAATGTCCATTAATTAAACAAAATAGCCTTCCAGACGGAAGGCTATTTTGTTTCAAATACTTACTAGTTGATTATATCTTATTTTTGGCTTAATGAAAAATAGACGATCAAATATAAGCGATTCAGTAAAGAAAGAATTGGAATTCGATAAAGTGTTGTCTTTGTTGGAGGGGTTTGCAAAAAGCACTACAAATAAAGAACGCATAAGCTCTTTGTCTATTTTACACAATCCCAAAGTTTTAAATTATCATCTGGATTGCTTGCATGAATATCAATGTGTTCAATCTGATACAAATTTCCCTCACTTCGAGTATATAGATCTTAAAGAGGTCATTAATTATTTGAAAATTGAAAACTCAGTCCTTACCGAAGATCAGTTTTTTGATGTGTACAATGCTTCAATATGGGTAAATTCACTTATACACTTCTTAAATAACAATGACTATGATGTACCAACTATTCGAAAATTGATAGGTGATTTAAAAAAGAATCTTACTTTAAAAAAACGTATCGAAAAGGTATTCACACCGCATCGATTTATTCGTTCCCAAGCATCTGATATTTTGTGTGGTATTCGACAAGATATTTCAAATAAGCGTTCTCAGCTTGATAAGCATTTTCAAGAAACTATGAGTCATTTCATACATTTGGGCTATCTAGATGATATTAGAGAATCCTTTGCTGATGGTGTGCCGTTATTGGCTGTTTCTTCTGAATATAAACGTAAAGTTAAAGGGCAAGTTCGTGGGCAATCAAAAACCAAGAGTATTACCTTTATTGAACCTGAAAAATGCATTTCACTTAACCGTGAATTGGCACATTTGTATGAAGAGGAAAAAGACGAAATACTCAGAATTCTAAAGGTGTTAACTAGTGATTTATCTGCACATTTGGAAAAAATTGATGCGTATTTTAATCTCATTGAAGAAGTAGATTTTTTAGATGCTAAACGCCAATTGGCAAAATTGATGGAGGCAAATAGACCAAAGGTTTCGAGTTCTAGAGCAATCAGTATTAAAAAAGCTTTTCATCCTTTATTGTTAATGGAGAATAATAAAAAAGGCATCGAAACAATTCCGCAAGATATTTATTTTAATGATGCACATCGGGTTGTTGTTATTTCTGGACCTAATGCTGGTGGGAAGTCTATTGCTTTAAAAACTTTAGGTTTAAATCAATTGATGCTTCAAGCAGGACTGTTTATACCAGTGCATCCAAATTCTTCGATGAGCATTTTTCATGATGTTTTTACTGATATTGGAGATAACCAGTCAATAGAAAATGAATTGAGTACTTATTCTTATCGACTAACTAGAATGAATGAAATACTTCTGAAATCGGGGAAATCTTCATTTATTTTAATTGATGAATTTGGTTCTGGATCTGATCCATCATTAGGAGGAGAACTGGCAGGTGTATTTTTTGAGGAAATTGTGAACAGTGGTGCTTATGGAGTGCTTACTACCCATTATGGGAACATTAAAGTATTAGCGGACCAAACCAAATATGCTGAAAATGCTTGTATGTTATTTGACGATACAAAATTGAAGCCTTTGTACAAGTTGAAAGTAGGTCAACCTGGAAGCTCTTACACTTTCGAAGTAGCCCGCAATGTAGGTTTACCTGAAACCATTATTGAAAAAGCTCGTGCTGGATTAAAACATGGCACCCTACGTTTTGAAGACACCATTCATCATTATCAGCGATTGACCACTGATCTTCAAATGGCACAGGAAGAATTTAGTAAGCAAGTTCTTACAGTGGAAAATCAAAAAATTAAGTATGATAACATCATTAATAAGGCTAAAGAAAAGCTCGATTCACAGCGGTTAATTTTGGAATTTGAGTCAAAGTATTTAAACTTAGGGAAACGTATCAATAAATTAATTGAACTTTATCGAAATGGTACTTCGATGAAATCAATATTACCTCGATTGAAAAAAATTATTGAGAAAGAATCAAATCGCAAAGAGGAAAATAAGGAAGATCCAAAATTGATTAAAAAAAGAATGTCACGTACAAAAGATACTTTCATGATTGGTCAAGAAGTTTGTATTGAAGGAACGAATCAACAAGGAGAAATACTTGAGTTAAAATCCAATACAGCCTTATTGCAGATTGGTTTTGCTAAAATGGAGGTTAAGTTTGAAAAACTTGAAAAAGTACAAACTACTTAATATGATGTACTTAGTACCTAATACTTATATTTGCCTAAATTAAGACAAAACATGAGAAAACAAATTGTTGCAGGTAATTGGAAGATGAATAAAAATATTCAGCAAGGAAAGGAACTTTGTAATTCTATCCTCAACTTATTAGAAACTTCCAATAAAGAAGTGATTTTAGCTGTGCCTTTCACACATTTCACAGTTTTAGCTGAACTTATAAAAGGTTCTGATCTTAAGCTTGCTGCACAAAGTTGCCATCATGAACTGTCAGGTGCCTTTACAGGCGAAATTTCAGCATCCATGTTTGTTAATTTAGGTGTTGATTATGTTATTCTTGGCCATTCTGAGCGAAGAACTTACAATAATGAAGGGCATGATTTATTGCGTAAGAAAGTTGATATTGCCTTATCTCAAAGTTTAAAAGTAATTTACTGTTGCGGAGAATCGATTGAAGAGCGCAAAACTGGAGTTCATTTTGATTTAGTTTCCGAGCAGATTATGGAAGGTTTATTCCACTTGGATTCAGAATCAATGAAAAATATAGTCATCGCATACGAACCTGTTTGGGCTATTGGTACAGGAGAAACAGCTACAAGTGCTCAGGCGCAAGAGATGCATTCACATATTCGCAAAGCTATAGTCAATCAATTCGGGGCAAAAGTTGCTCAAAGTACTTCTATTTTATATGGTGGTTCATGCAAACCTTCTAATGCACAGGAATTATTTTCTCAAACCGATGTCGATGGCGGTTTAATTGGTGGTGCTTCATTAAATGCAGAAGATTTTATTTCAATTATAAAGGCATAAGGCATGAAATATATTGAAGTTTACTTCAACATTAAAGCCTTAGATTCTACAGAAATTAATGCAGAAATGGTACGAGAAATTTTAGTTGCCGAATTGGCTGCCTTAAATTTTGAAAGCTTTCTTAATAATGCTAATGGGCTTCAGGCATATGTGCAAGAAGAAGATTTTGATGAAGAATCTGTAAGAAATTTGTATATCCTTCATAATTCTGACTTTGCAATTGATGTTCAAGTAAACACTATAGAACAGCAAAATTGGAATGCCGAATGGGAAAAAAATTTCGAACCAATAGAGGTTGACGATAAATGTGTCGTTAGAGCACCTTTTCACCATAAAAAAGATGTTGAATTCGATATTGTTATAACACCTAAAATGTCCTTTGGAACTGGACATCATGAAACAACACATCAAATGATTTCACAGATATTAAATCTTGATATGAAATCGAAGCGTGTTTTAGATATGGGTTGTGGTACTGGGGTTTTGGCAATTCTTGCCGCTATGAAAGGCGCAAATCATGTAACAGCAATTGATATAGACGAGTGGGCATATAAAAATACAATGGAGAATTTATTATATAATAAATGTAAAGAAATTGTAGTAAAGCAAGGTGGAGCAGAACTTCTACAAAATGATTCTTTTGATTTTGTGTTTGCGAATATAAATCTGAATATTTTATTGAATGATATGAGTACTTATACAAGTGTTATGAATTCAGGTTCAAAAATTATTTTTAGTGGTTTCTATACTTCTGATGTTTCAATAATAGATAAAAAAGCAGAGTCTTTAGGATTATATTCTATTGGTGAAACTGAAAAGAATAAATGGGCAGCTCTTCTTTATCAGATGAGATAATTGATTTATTCTTAAGTTTAACTTCCTTTTTTAATTGACCCCTAAATTATTAGATTTGCGAGTCCTTAATTTTTATATAAAGTGAATTCATGGAAATTCCTAAGAAATACGATCCAATACAAGTAGAAGATAGGTGGTATAAATACTGGATGGAGAATGATTATTTTAAATCTACTCCAGACGAGCGTGAATCTTATACTATTGTAATTCCACCCCCAAATGTGACGGGTGTTTTACATATGGGACATATGTTGAACAATACCATTCAAGATGTATTAGTAAGACGTGCTCGAATGCTTGGAAAGAATGCTTGTTGGGTGCCAGGTACTGATCATGCCTCTATTGCTACAGAAGCAAAGGTTGTTAATATGCTCAAGGAAGAGGGAATTTCTAAAGACGATTTAACACGTGAAGAATTTTTAAAACATGCTTGGGAATGGAAAGAAAAGCATGGCGGAATCATCCTAGATCAGTTAAAGAAGTTAGGTGCTTCTTGTGATTGGGGTCGCACTTCTTTTACAATGGACGAAAAGCTTTCAGCTTCAGTTTTAGAAGTCTTTATTGACCTTTATAAAAAGGGATTTATTTACCGAGGTTTTAGAATGGTAAATTGGGATCCTCAGGCAAAGACAACTGTTTCTGATGAAGAAGTCATTCATAAAGAGGTAAACTCTAAATTGTATTACGTAAAATATCAGATAGAAAATTCTAATGAATTTGTAACTATTGCGACTACTCGTCCTGAAACCATATTAGGAGATACAGCTATTTGCATTAATCCGAATGATGTGCGTTTTAAACATTTAAAAGGAAAGAAAGTGATTGTTCCTATTTCAGGGCGTCTTATTCCAATTATTGAAGACGATTATGTAGATCCAGAGTTTGGTACTGGCTGTTTGAAAATTACACCAGCTCATGATCAGAATGATAAGGTAATAGGAGAGAAGCATGGTTTAGCTGTAATAGATGTTTTAAATGACGATGCAACTCTTAATGAGCATGGCTTGCATTATCAAGGAAAAGATCGTTTTGTAGTTCGTAAAGAGATCTCTAAAGAATTGGATTCTATAGGTATTCTTTTAAAAGTTGAAGATTACCAAACAAAAGTAGGTTGTTCTGAGCGTACTGATGCTGTTATTGAGCCTAAAATATCTGTACAATGGTTCGTGAAGATGGATAAATTGTCGGCACCTGCTTTAGATGCTGTAATGAAAGATGAGGTTCAGTTGGTTCCAGCTAAGTTTAAGAATACTTACCGTCATTGGATGGAGAATGTTCATGACTGGTGTATTTCTCGTCAGCTATGGTGGGGGCATCAGATTCCCGCATATTTTTATGGTGATGGTTTGAATGATTTTGTGGTGGCTAAAACCATAGAAGAAGCTTTATTGCTTGCAAAAGAAGTTACAGGGAATAACGATTTAAAAGTAACCGATCTTAAACAAGATGAAGATGTATTGGATACTTGGTTTTCTTCATCATTATGGCCTATATCAGTGTTTAATGGTATTATGGAACCGAATAATCAAGAAATCAATTATTATTATCCTACTAACGATCTGGTTACAGCACCTGAAATTTTATTCTTTTGGGTGGCACGTATGATTTTAACTGGTTATGAATACCGTGGTGCCTGTCCATTTGAGAATGTATACTTAACGGGTATTGTGCGAGATAAACAAGGACGTAAAATGTCCAAATCACTTGGAAACTCACCTGACCCTATTGAGCTGATTAAAAAATATGGTGCAGATGGTGTTCGTGTTGGAATGCTTTTATGTTCTCCAGCTGGTAATGACTTGCCTTTTGATGAGTCTTTATGTGAACAGGGACGTAATTTCTCCAATAAAATATGGAATGCTTTCAGATTGGTGAAAGGATGGGAGTCTGCAGGTATTGATCAGCCAAAGTCAAGTCAAATAGCGATCAATTGGTTTGATTCAAAACTAAGTGAAACCATCAAATCGATCAACGTAAATTATGATAATTTCCGTATTTCTGAAGTTTTAATGAGTGTTTACAAGTTGGTATGGGATGATTTCTGTTCATCTTATTTAGAAATGATTAAGCCAGCCTATCAGAAGCCAATTGACAATGCTACTCTTCAAGTGACCTTATCCTATTTTGAAGACATATTAAAGCTTTTACATCCATTTATGCCGTTTATATCGGAAGAGATCTGGTCTTTAATTTCAGAGCGTACCTCAGAAGAACGTTTGATTGTCTCTCCTTGGCCAAAAGTTAATGCTATTGATTCTAAGATTTTAGCCGATGAAAAATTCGCTGCAGAAGTTATTTCTGGTATTCGTACCATTCGAAAAGAAAAAAATATTCCAAATAAAGATCAGATTGAACTTTTTGTAAAGCTAAACGAAAGTATTGACCAATCTTTTGATTCTGTAATAACAAAACTTGGAAACTTAAGCGTTTTAAATTATGTGGACAATAAAGTTGAAGGTGCTTTATCTTTCAGAGTAAAATCAAATGAATATTATATTCCACTTGCTGGTGCTGTTAATATTGAAGAAGAAATTGCGACTTTAACTCAGGAATTAGAGTATACTAAAGGTTTTTTAAATTCTGTGATGAATAAACTTAGTAATGAACGCTTTGTAAAGAATGCTCCAGAACAAGTAATCGCTAATGAACGTAAGAAGCAATCTGATGCTGAGGCTAAAATCAAAACCATACAAGAGCAACTTTCTGCTATTCAATAACTATTTTAACATTCTTAATTGAGATAAAGGTATTTAATAGACTTCAATTTCTTTATTCATATTAAGAATATATCAGAAAATGACTTTTTGTTGTCGTCATACTTTTCATTTTATTTGTACATCAAATCAACACTATTTGCTTAATAATGAAATTTCGTTTTTTCATTTCATTTTTTCTTTTATTATCTGTGCAACTCATTGCTCAAGATAGCTGGAATAGAGATGATTTTATTATTTCTATTAAAGAAGATGTCAATAGGACAACATCTATTGAATATAGGCGAGTTGGAAATGCTTTTCTGACCAATTTTATTGAGCATAGTTATAACCAGGAGCAAGAGGATTTTATACATCATTTGATAATGGCACTCCGTGATATAAGGTATACTGATGCTGAAGATTTTCATGACCTTTATAAGTTGCTTAATTATTATGTCTTGGGGGAAATAAATGATAGGGGTTTCAATACTTTTTTATCTTCTTCTCTAGCTGTTATTTTAAACTTAAATCATAAAAAATCAAGACTTTACATAATGCAATGTTCTGAAGTTTTGATAAATCG
>MDSX01016564.1_pt1 | contig 10847 bp, 6 predicted proteins | sample 811141 | NCBI WGS metagenome assembly MDSX01 (sample SAMN05326642, study PRJNA326480) | marine metagenome | isolation source: seawater | place: Atlantic Ocean: South East | collected 2010
ATATGTATCAAGTGGCGGAGGTACAAATGCTATTTCATCTTTATTAGAGGTTCCAGGTGCAAGCAACACGATCTTAGAGTCATATATTCCCTACTCCAAGGAATCTATGAATTCATTCTTAAATAAAGAGCCTGATCATTATTGTGCATTAGAAACATGTTTAAGCATGGCCGCAAATGCATATAAAAAATCTAAAGAAATTGATAATATTTCAAAATCTAAATATCTACTAGGTGTAGCTATAACAGCGAACCTCACTACAACATATGAAAAAAGAGGTGAGCATAAATTTTTTATTGTTGTTCAAGCATATGACTATACAAAATATCTTGAATGCTTTTTAGATAAAGGAAAAAGGACAAGAGAAGAAGAAGAGGCATTAATTACAGCATATGCCATAAGTCTTATCGCGGAATCTTGTGGATTTAAATTTGACCTACCAAGGCATGATGAAGAAGTAAAAATAGAAACTATAAATGCTGAAAAACCTTGGAAGAAATTATTTAATAATAAGGTTGGTTTTATTACTAACAATCAAAATAAACATGAATTAATTTTTCCAGGCTCTTTTAACCCTCTTCATGAAGGGCATATTAAGATGAAAGAGTTGGCTGAAAAGAAAACTGGAATGCATACAACTTTTGAGATATGTGCAAATAATGCGGATAAACCCCCTTTAACATTTTATGAAATAAAAAGAACTATTGAACAATTTAAAGATAATGAAAGCTGGATGTTAACTTCAGCAGGAAGATTTAGTGAGAAAGCTGAAATGTTTCCAAACTCAGTATTCATAATTGGAGCTGACACTTTAATGAGAGTATTCGATGAAAAATTTTATAAAAATCATAAAAATATGATGCTGCATATTGATAGGTTTAATGATCACAATATAAATTTTTTAGTCTTTGGTAGAAAGGTAGGAAATAAATTTATTTGTTTAGATGATATAAAAATACCTGAGAGTATTAAAGACAGGTGTACTGGTTTTGATGAAACAATATTTAGAGATGATATATCTTCAACTAAACTAAGATTAACTGAAAATTAATTGTGTGGTGGTAATTTTGCCTCAACAAACCATTCGTGAATTCTCTTTACAGGATTAAATTTTTTTAATCTCATTTTTTTATTTTCTAGAGTAAATTTTCTAGTTTTAATTGCCGTATAGTGATATGTGTGACTATCTCTAGTCTCATCTTCAGGAATTAAATAAACTTTAGTTTGTTTTTTGTCTGCCATTATGGAATGTGATTATACAGAAACTATGAGTAAAAAAAAGAGGGAATAAACCCTCTTTTTTTATACTCTATTATGTAATTAAAACTTATATCTAAAGCCAAGCCTATGAATTGGGCCATGATCTTGAGATAAAAATAACATTTCATCATATCTTGCATATAACCTTGTTGGTTCATCATTAAGATTTTGAACTTCAAAGAAGACAACTGCATCTTCTTGGAGGTTATAGGCTAATGATAGGTCCCATTGGTTTCTTTCTTCAACATAAAGTGGTTGATTGTAATTTCCAAAACCAGCGATAGTTTCTCCTCTTGTATTTAGAGCGATTCTTGCTGTAACTTTATCATTTTCATAAAAAAGTGAAAAATTACTAGAATCACCTAAGCCAGGCAATATAAATTGACTACCTATTTTGTTTCTATCAATTTTAACATCACCGCCAGTTACAAGAGTCGCATTAATTTGAGTACCAAAACCAGAATCTCCAAAAAGATGTTGAAGTACAACTTCAAAACCATCAACTGAACCAGATTCTAGGTTAAGTGGTCTTGTAATTTCAAAAACAGCTAAAGGATCTGCGCTAGTTCCATCTAAATAACCAGGCTCACATCTCCACCAACCGTCATAATCACACTGACCCCATGGGAAACCATTTGTTACATCAACGCCTCTTGACATTGCAACTGCTACCCATCCCATATGCTGGTATAGATTCATCCATCCTTGAGACCATAGGGCTTGTTGTGAAACACAATCTCCTGAACCCCATTCTCCAGGAAAGCCAGGGTCTGGTCTCCCTGCAGCATCCCATGATTGAACACAAGCTTGAGCATATGCACCAATTTCACCAGTTGCTGGGTTTGTTAGAGAATCAATTGTTCCAGTGGATACATCTGAACTAATAAAATTATCAATATCCTTTTTAAAATAATTTATTGCAAAATAACTACCTTCATCATAATAATACTCATAAGCAAGGTCTATATTTTCTGACTCTAAAGACTCTAGACCTGGGTTACCACCAGAAGCTGTTGGTATTAAGTAATCTCTATTACCAAATTGAAATGAACTTCTTAAATCTTGTAAAGATGGTCGTCCCATAGATTTACCATAACTAAACCTTAGAACCTGATCATCTGTTATTTCATATGCCATTGCTAGTTGAGGCAAGACTATATCATTAGAACCAGATCTAGCGGCCGCAACGTCACCACCATTTGGATAAATTAATCCATTGATCATATCCCATCTAATTACAGAAGGAGTTGCCTCTAAAGCTGTTGAAGTTGTATCTGATTCTTCGTATCTAACACCAGCAACAACATTAAGTGGCCTATCATTAACCATAAACTCCATATTCAGTTGAATAAATGCAGCATCTAGTGTCTCTTCAACTTTATCATTAACATCTATAGGACCAGCAGTAATTGCTCCAAAATTATCTGTCCACTCTTTTAGAGCTGCGGTTTTATTAATATTAAAATAATAATTAGTAAACTTATCTGGTGAAGTTGTTTTACCAAATGCTCTCATAAAGCCCATTAGAGACTGCTTAGAAAAAATTGAAGAACTTGCTGCAGTACCTGGAGTTGCATTGTTGATTTCTTCCATTCTTACATCATTAAATTCAGAATCCACTCTTGAGATTCCAAATTCAACTGATTTGATAGATTCATTAAAAGCGCCATCTAAGTTTTCCCATTTGCCTTTTAATTGCATCTGCTCCATCTGATTTTCTTTATATGCGTCTCTGAAATAAAGAGAACCATAAGTATAATCATCAGCACTAAACCTTCTGTCATATGCAAATGTATTAATTCCTGATAAGCCACCGTTAAAGCTGCTTATTGTTGCAACTGCAGGGGCTACAAAACCTAACTCATTAGGTAATTCAGTACCTTTTTTTTCTGCAGATGAATCGTGGTAATCAAAAACAAAACTTAGAGTATCTGAGTAACTCCAATCTAGATTAATACCAACTGAAGCATTTTCGTTTTCTGTGTCACCCCAGATCAATTGATGATCATACCCTCTGTCACCCACAACAACATCAGTATAAACACCATTTTCATTAATTGTGGCTTGTTGAGTTGTCCATCCTCCTAACCAAGACCCAAACATTTGACCTTTTGAGCTAAATTCAACTTTTGAAAATGTATAATCAACAGTTGCCATTAAATCATCAGAAAAAGCATACTGCATTGTTACTTGAGCATTAGTTCTTTCTCTATCATTTTCTTTTATTTGATAGGCTGATGGTTCTTGATAAAAAGTTTTACCATCTGCTCTAGCATTATTATTAGTAATTCCTGCAGCAGTTTTATCTACTCTAAAGTACCCTTCAATAGCTGCTAAATCTTCAACAGTTATCCAATTCGATTCCCTAGTTCCTTCTTCAACATTATTTCTATCTTGAAATGAGCCTGATATTGCAAAACCAAACTTTCCATAATTGGAGCTATGAACAAAATTAAATTCTGGTTTTAAACTGTCATCACTTGTTGAATCATTCAGCATATCGACTGAAAAAGAATTGAGAGAACCACTTACCGCAAGTGGTTTAGTTGTAACCATGTTAATAGTCGAACCAATGCCTCCAGAAGGAAGTGAACTGTTTGTAGACTTATAAACCTCAACAGCTGAAATGCCGTGGGACGATATATCGCCAAAATTGAAGGATCTTCCTCCTCCCCACTGACCAGGAACAGTTGGCATTTGACGTCCATTTAAAGTTACTAAGTTTAATTCGGGTCCAAATCCCCTCACAGCAACTCTTTCGCCTTCAACATTATTTCTATCAATTCCGATACCTACAACTCTTGCTAGTGATTCAGCAAGATTATTATCAGGAAACTTACCAAAATCTTCAGCAGTAATAGCGTCTACAACACCAACATTGCTTCTTTTGATATCAATTGCGCTAATTAAACTTTGTTTAATTCCAGTAACAACAACCTCTTCTACTTCATTTTCTTTCTCAGATTCTTGAGCTGAAATAAGTAATGAGAATGGCAGCATTAATAATAATGATAATAAATATTTATTCACGATTTCCCCCTTAATGGACTTTTGTATTAATTAGGTAAAGTTATTAAACTTTTTACAAATCATCATGTCAAGAGTTAATTTTTTTAAGTAAATTAAAATTCCCATATAGCGGTGTTTTTTCTTTTAGGATTACCCCAATTGAAATCATTTTCAACATTTCTTGATGAATTTTACTTTTATTTCCAATAAAAATTTTCTCAAATTCAACTATATCTATATCAGAATAAATAGATCTTATTAAACTACCAGCTAACAAAATGCCATCTCCAGGAATAAATGTTAAAGCTAAGTCTGATAAAGTTTCTCCAAGGGACCTAACAAACCCCTCTATAACTTCAACCGCTGGCTGATCTTGCTCTTTATATCTTTGATAGACCTCTTCTGAAGATATTTTTATATTTGTTTTTGATTCATAAATTGAAGATATAGCAGAACCAGATACTAGATCTTCTAAAATTAAGCTTTTGTTACTTTGAATATTATAATTTTTTTCTAAAAATAAATTTGAATTAGTTGTATTCCCTAATTCGGTAGGTAAAACTACTTTATTTCCAATAGATAATGCAGCGCCTAATCCCGTGCCTGGTCCTAAAAATAATTTAATATCGTTAAATTTTGAGCCAGTTTTGATGAGTTCAATATCATCTGAGACAAAATCATAGCTATATGCAATAGCTTCCCAGTCATTTAATAAGATACATTCTTGTAAGTTAAATTTATTCTTAATCTTATCTCCATCAAAAGTATAACTTCTATTGGTCATAGTTATATTATTATTTATTTTTGGGCCTGCAATTGAAATTATTAAAGTATTAATATTATTTTTATCTATTATTTTTTGAATAAAGTCTTCAAACTCTATGGGGTTGAAAGGTATTTTATTTATCTCAGATATATCTTTATCACTAGAATGTGCAAATGCATAACGCATATTGGTACCACCAACATCGATAAGTAATGCTTTACTCATTTTGGTCTTTATATGTCAATCCATAACCATATTGAAAAAGTGGAGAATAGTCTGCATCATCTTGATTCAAAGGATTGCCTGAATATCTACTAGGCCAAGAGAATGATAATTGACCGCTAAAATTATAATTTATAGTTCCATCTATATTGCTAAAAATTACATCATTTATGCCCTCTACAGCAGTACCTGGAAGCCAAATTGGTACAAACGCATCTGAATAATTAATTTCATTATCAACAATCATTGGTCTTCCTGAAATAAATAATGAAATTATTGGTATTCCTTTCTTTTGAAATCTTTTCATTTGTTTCAAGATTTCTTCATTATTTTTTGAGAAATTAAGATCTGTAAGATCTCCTTCTCCTTCAGCATAGGGAGTTTCTCCGTAAACAAAAATTACATAATCTGGATTACTTTTATATAAACCGTTTTCTGAATACTCAACTTCACCTCCAAAACCTATTATGTGATTTGATAGAGAATCATAAATACTTTTAGTGTTTGGAAAATCATCATTAGATATACTTGTGCCTTCCCATGTTTTGCCCTGCCAAGTTATCGTCCAGCCCCCCATTTGGTTTTCTATATGCTTTGACATTTCGCCTATAACTAAAAATTTCTTTTTAGGATTCATAGGTAAAGTATTATTATTTTTAAGCAAAACAAGAGACTCTCTAACTGCTTGTCTTGCTAAAGATCTATGATTTTTATCACCCAAAAAATTATCTTTATAGTTGTGGGGAATTCTGTCATCAAAAAAACCTAAATGATCTTTTACATTCAAAATTCTAAATACTGCATCGTTTAATCTTTCAATCGGGATTATTCCAGCTTTGACTTGCTCTAAAGTATTCCAATACAAAGCTTTCCATTCAGTAGGTACCATATATATATCTACTCCAGCAATCAAAGCTTCAGGACAATCATAATCTTCACATCCTGGTATTTGACCATGACCATTCCAATCACCTACCACAAAACCATTAAATCCCATTTGTGATTTTAAAACGTCAGTGAGCAAATATTTACTACCATGCATTTTTAGTCCATTCCAAGAATTGAAACTTGCCATAATTGATAAAGCGCATGAGTTAATTGCCTCATAGTATGGGCTTCCATGTATTCTTTTTAGGGACATTTCATCAGTGATTGTATTCCCTTGATCTATACCATTTTCTGTTCCACCATCACCAAGAAAATGTTTTGCTGTAGCTAAAATATGATTGGTATCTAAAAAAGTATCTTCATATCCCTGTAATCCAATAATAAAATTTTTACCGAGTTTAGAAACTAAATCAGTATTTTCTGAGTACCCTTCATAAGCCCTGCCCCATAAATCATTTTTTGGAACAGCAATCGTAGGTGCAAATGTCCAAACTATTCCTGTAGATGCTACTTCTTTAGCAACAGCAGTCCCAATTTTTTTTACTAAGGATGTATTTCTAGTAGCTCCTAATCCAATATTGTGCGGAAAAATTGTTGCTCCAATTACATTATTATGACCATGGACCGCATCTGTCCCCCATAAAATCGGTATCCTGATATCATTTACCATAGGAGATACATCAAAGTAACTTTGGCTTAAATTCTTCCAATCTTCTACAGAACTATTTTTGTTTTTGTTTGGAAAGCCGCCACCTCCATTTAATACAGTTCCAAACTGATATTTTTTTACTTCTTCAAGAGTTACGCTGTTAATTTCAGGCATTATTATTTGGCCAACTTTTTGTTCTAAAGTCATATTGCTAATAAGAGAATTTATAAAATTTGAATTATCTTGTAACTCACATTTATTTGGACTTGACCAATCAACCTCAGCAATAATAAAGGTATTAAAAAATACTAATAGTAAAAATTTTTTCATGACTTTATCCCAAGGTTACATATATTAAAGTTAATAAACTTACAATAATTAATGAATTCGTATTAAAAGCTCTGGTTGTTGAAAAATCAATTCCAGCTAGATCAATGGCTTTTTCTTGGTCAAGATAACCTTGAGCTAGAGAGGTTATATAGCACCCTAGGCCAGATGCAAAGAAAACAAAACCCATCCTATGAATATAGGGAAATTCTGGAAAAAATGCTTGAATAAAAATAGACATTAAAACAGAAAGTATTGCTGCAACTAATACAGATAAGGTTGTGGCTTTCTTCCAAAATAAAGCAACTAAAAATATAACTAATATTCCAGGCGTAAATAATCCAGTAAAATTCTGGATATATTGAAATATCTGATCTGAATTTCCAAGTATTGGTTTTGCCATCACAAGTGCAATCAACATAGATACAACTACAGCACTTCTTCCAATGAAAATAAGTGATTGTTGTGATATTTCATTTTTTGAAAAAGATCTACATATATCCATAGTAAATATTGTGCTAATACTATTACTCATTGATGCAAGAGATGAAACAATAGCTGCGATTAAAGCAGCAAATGTTAATCCTAGTAATCCACTTGGTAATAATTCAATCATCATTGTTGGGTATGCCTGATCAGTTTTTTCTAAAACAGGGAATAACATTGCAGCACATATTCCTGGAAGAACAATTACTAGCGGCATTAGAAGTTTTAAATAAGCTGCAAACATTACACCTTTTTGTGCCTCTTTTAATGACTTTGCACCAAGAGCTCTTTGGGTAATGTATTGATTGAACCCCCAATAAGCGAAATGTCCAATCCAGACTCCAGCTCCAATTAATATCCAAATACCAGGTAAATTATTATAAGAAGGATTATCAGGAGATAAAATCATGTCAAACTTTTCAGGCATTTGTTGATAAACTTGAATCAAGCCCTCTGTTATGTAGCCATTACCAATTTTTGTTAAGGCAATATATGAAACTGCTAATCCCCCAAAAATCAAAAGTACTACCTGAACTATGTCTGTCATTGCCACAGCCTTTAATCCACCTGATAGCGAATATGCAAGAGATAGAACTGCTAACAAGATCATTCCATTAACTAAAGATAGGCCTGTTAAAGTATTAATTGCTATTGAGCCAAGCCAAAGTACTGCAGTAAGATTTACAAAAATATAAACCGTTAACCAGAAAAAAGATAAAACCAAACTAACTCTCTTATCAAATCTTTGTTCTAAAAATTGAGGCATTGTATAAATTTTCTTCTCTAGGAAAAGTGGTAAGAAGTATTTAGCCATTACAATAAGTGCTATTGCAGCAGTTAATTCCCATACTGCAATCGCCATACCTACTACAAATCCTTGTCCTGACATACCAATTATTTGTTCAGCAGATATATTTGCTGCAATCAAGGAGGCACCAATTGCCCACCAAGGAAGAGATCTTCCAGCTAAAAAATAATCTTCAGCGCTTCTTTCATGACCAACTTTTTTTCTTGAAACATATGTAGCTAATGAAATAAGTCCAACACAGTAAAAACCTATAATTACCCAATCTAAAGTATTAAACATATATTCTCTTGAATTTTAAAAAGCATATTGTAACAACAAATAAAATATTTAAGACAAAAAAATAAATACTTGTTCTATTGCTTTTATACCAACTGATTTATATTTTAATTAATAAGATTTTTCCAAAAATTCGATATCAGAAAGGCCACTGATTAAGTGATTTAAAAAATTAACAGCATATACCCCATTAATAACTCTATGATCATAAGATAATGACATAGGAAGATATTTTTTTGAGTATGGTGTTGATCTATTTAATTTAACAATATCATGTATTTTTGATAAGCCAAGAATTCCAACTTCTGGTGGATTGATAATAGGAGTGAAAAACCTTCCTCCAAATCCACCTAATGAAGAAATTGTAAAGGTTGCGCCAGACATCATGTCTTTTGTTATTCTTCTTTTTTTTGCAAGTTCTGATAATTTGGTAATCTCAATCGAAATTTCTGATATAGATTTTTCATTAGCATTCTTAATATTTGGAACTATAAGGCCGTCATCTGTATCAATAGCAATACCAATATTAAAATAATCCTTATAAATAATTAATTCTTTATCATTTGAAAGTGATGAATTCATTTCAGGAAAATGTTTTAAACTTTCTGCTGTAGATTTAACAATATAAGCTAATGGAGAAATTTTAACTTTATGTTTTTTATTAAGTTTTAAACGAAGTTCTAGTAAATCTGAAATATCAGCCTCATCATGTTGAGTTACATGAGGGATGTTAACCCATGAAGAATGTAAATTATCTAAAGCTGTCTTTTTAAATTTGGTTAGCTTTTCTTCTTTAATGCTACCCCATATAGAAAAATCAATATTTGGTTTTGAAGAAACAATATTATTAGCAGATGTATTGTTAAGAATATTTTTAACATAATTATGTAAGTCTTCCTTAAGAATTCTATTGCTTGGGCCTGATCCTGTAATTTGATTTAAATCAATACCAAACTCTCTGGCCAATTTCCTAGTAGCTGGGCCAGAATGTATTGAAGTATTTTTCTTTTTATTGAAATTCTTTTTCTCTTTATATGAAATTTCTTGATCAATATTATCTTCATCAGGGACTAATTCTTCTTTTTTATCTTTTAAATCATTTGATTTGATGTCATCTTTAGCAGTTGATAGGTCTATTTTAATTTCTAAGAAAGGCATACCTATTTTTACCTTATCACCTTCTTTTAATAAAACTTTATGAATAAATCCATTCACTGAGGCTGGAATTTCCATAGCTGCTTTATCTGTCTCAAGAACAATTATTGGTTCCTCTTTATCTACTAATTGCCCTTCCTTTACACAAACCTCAATAACCTCAACATCATCAAATTCTCCAAAATCAGGTAAGTTTATAATTTGTATGTCTGCCATCAAACCTCCCAAGGATTTGGTTTGCTAGGATCAATATTTAGATCTTTATAAATTTTTTTAATTTTTTCTTCAGAAATTAAATTCTTCTTAAAAAGTGAGTATATTGCAGCTCTTGAGATACTGAGATCATTTACTTCAAAAAATTCCCTTAAATTTTTTCTTGAATCACTTCTTCCATAACCATCAGTCCCTAGGGTTGTATAATCGTTATGTATATATGGCCTTATCTGTTCTGCATATGCTCTCATGTAATCAGACGCTGCGATAACAGGGATGTCTTCATTAGCAAAGCATTCTTCAACGTATGTTAATTTAGTATTTAATGGATCTAATTGATTTATTCTTTCTATTTCCATGCCATTTTTTCTTAATAGATTAAAGCTGGTAACGCTCCATATTTCTGATTCAATATCATATTTTTTAAGAATATCAGATGCCTTTAATGCCTCATTTAATATAGCGCCAGAACCTAATAAACGTATTTTTGGTTTATCAGAGCTTTGAATTTTATACATACCTTTGATAATTCCTTCCTCACTACCTTTTGGCATTTCAGGATGATGATAAGTTTCATTCATAGTTGTTATGTAATAAAAATAGTTTTTTTGATCTACATACATTTTTTTTATACCGTCTTGTAAAATTACAGCCACTTCATAGCTATATGCAGGGTCATAAGAAAGACAATTTGGAATAGTTGAAGAAAGTATATGACTGTGTCCATCTTGATGTTGTAACCCCTCCCCATTAAGTGTTGTTCTTCCAGAGGTTGCTCCAATTAAAAA
>MDSX01054959.1_pt1 | contig 10843 bp, 5 predicted proteins | sample 811141 | NCBI WGS metagenome assembly MDSX01 (sample SAMN05326642, study PRJNA326480) | marine metagenome | isolation source: seawater | place: Atlantic Ocean: South East | collected 2010
AACTTTATGCAATTATATAATATTACGCTGTCATCCTTCAGACATTATACAGCTTTCATTCATTTTTTACATTCCTCTTTTTTTATTTTTTTATTTAAATAATAAAGAAACATATTATATATAATATATAAATGAACAACGCTGAATATTATATTAATAATAGAAATGAATTTATGACAGGTAATATAGATTATAATTTGATTAAATGTTTAATAAATAATGTAGAGTTAATTGAAAATAAAAATGTTATTGCAATAGATGTTGGTAGTTGTTTGGGAGAATATATTGAAAATATAGATAAGTTATGTATAGAAAATAATAAAAATATATTGTGTTTTGAGCCAAATCCATTAAATATAGATTTATTAAAAAATAAATTTGAAAATAGAAATGATGTTGAATTATATAATTATAGTTTATCTAATAAAACTGAAATGGGAGAATTATTTAATTGGAAAGGAACAACTAATACAATAGGTAATAAGCTATGTGGATTGCGTTCAGGTGGTGATAAAATATGTGATGTAAAAATTAAAAGATTGGATGATGTATTAGATTTAGATTATATTGATAAAGATATAATTATTAAATTTATAAAAATAGATACCGAAGGCAATGACACTAATATAATAAAAGGTATGGGTAAATATTTAGAATATACTAAATATATAATATTCCAATGTAGTGATTGTTTAGATGATATAAGAGGGCCTGGTATAAATAATCCTATGAAAGATATTGTTGATTATTTATCAAAAAATGGATTTGATACTTATAAAATAGGAGTAAAAAAATTATTAAAAGTTAATGATGAATATTGGAACGAAACATATGAAAATATAAAATTTTGGTCAAATTGTTTTTCATTAAAAAAGAATGATATTATAATTAATAAAATAATAGATGATGATTTTAATTATATATATTAATAATTATAAATCATCATCTATAATATGATAATTATTATATAAAATTTTATCTTTTTCTTGATAAAATGTGTCAGTATTATCATTACAAAATTTATCGATGTAATAATTATATTTACAAAATTCAGATAATGATAATTTATTTTTAAAATATATTGAAATTATACATCTTTCACTATTAATTGCTTTATTTAAATCAATAATATTATTATCATTAATATATGATATAGAATCGTAATCGGATATATCAATTAAATCATATATATCTTTAGTAGTCCAAAAAAAAATCCTATAATTATTATACATTTATATATTATAATCATATAATATATATTTGTATGTTTTATATAATAAATAGATTCTCAAAATAGTACATTTCTTATTTTTTTTAAAATAATATAAAAGGTTTTCAAAATTTTTAATTTTTTATAGAAATGTACTATTTTTAATATCTACCAATTATTCCTTCTAATATATAATTAATAATATTTTCAGAAATTATATCCAACATCTCTGTTTGATTATTATTTTTTTCTTTTCTATTAAAAAAAATATAAACTCTTCTTTTATAAGATAAATTTTTATTATTTATACATAAATGATTGCAGTTTTTAACAATAAAAACCTTATTCTTAATTAAATTATTTTTTATATTAAAATTAATTTCATTTATTATATCTCTATGTGATATATATATATCATTTTCACCTAACATCGTTAATGTAGATACATTATTTTTCATATAATTATATTTTACACCATATAATTTATTTAAACTATTATGAGTAACACCATATGTAATTTTAGATAATATATTATTATTATTATATTGTAATACTTTTAATCCACTAAAATAATCACCAAATAATATAGCATTTTCTTTATATTTATCTGGTATTGTATAGTTTTTTGAAATATGAATATTTAATTTTAAATTATTATATAACGATTTGTTATACAATTTATTTTTAAATTCGTTATAGTTATCAATGTTTGATACAGAACTCGGCCATATAATAAAATTAATTGGCTTTTTATAAATATTTAAATTAATATTATATATGTATATATTAATAAATATCAGCAATATATAATAAATATTACACATATAATAAAAATAATATAAATTTTTAAATAATTATAAAGTAATTGTATTCATTGCTATCCATTCACCACAATTTATAAATTGTGGAGAACCTTCATAACAACATATTATTAAATTACCTTCAATAGTTAAATCACCAGCGTATGTATTATCTGGAATTAAATTACATATTGATATTAAAGAATTTTCAATTTTATATTTATTGTATTCATCCAAAGAAGTTATATATATCAATGAATCATTTATTGTTACATTACCATTAATAGTAATATTTTTGTCTATTATATAATTACTCATTTAATTATTAATAAGAAAATATTATTATATATTAAGAGAGATTAATATGTTAAAAATTAATGATAAAATTATGATATTAATTTTATCAATTATAATATTAATATTTATAATTTTTGTATTTTATTATAATTATAAATATAATATACAAAAAATAGAACAATTTCAAGACAATTTAGAAGATGTTGAAGATGTATGTGAAGCAAGAAAAAAATTAGGATTGGAACCTTGTATATCAGTAGCAAAAGGTGATATTGGAAAATCTGGAGATAAAGGCGACGAAGGTATAGTAGGACCACAAGGACCAATTGGCCCAGTTGGACTAACTGGTGCAGATGGAAAAAATGGTAAAAGTATAGGTCCATTAGAATATTGGAATGAAGATGGAACAATTAAATTAGGAGAATATAAACCAACAGATATGTCACATATACCAGTTACTAAAATATATATACCAAATGGTAATATAGGCGAAAAAGGAGAAAAAGGTGATATTGGACCAATGGGACCAGTTGGAGAAAGTGGTGCATCTGGTCTTCCCGGTGTATGTTATAAAGGTGATAGAGGAGAAAAGGGCGAAAGGGGTGACACTGGTGGTATAGCGGATGATATTATGATAAATACAATAAACAAGGAAAAAGATGATAATGGTAATTCTAAAAATTTAGAAATATGGGGAAACGAATTTAAAATAAAAAGTGCGAAATTTGAATTAGAAGATGCGAAATTAATTATGAGAAATGATATTAATTTAATGTATTCTGATGGTGCACAAGGTGGTGGAATATATTGGAAAGACGCACAGGGAGATAATTCGGCATCTTTATATTATGGAAGTGCAAATACATTAAATGTTGAAAATGACAATGGTATAAATATAAATGATAATATATTTTTAAATAAAACAGAAGAAGAAACCGAAGCACAAGATTCTTCTATAAAATCAAAATTTTATAATATATTAAATGGTAATAAATTTGGATTAAATATAACACCATATAATGATAAACTATATATAAATGGTGATTTAGAAACAACAGGAGATATAAAATCTGATGGAGAATTTGCAACGAATGCATTGAAATCTGGGGATATTACTTCTACTGGGAATATTAGTTCTACTGGGAATATTAGTTCTACTGGGAATATTAGTTCTGCTGGGAATATTACTTCTACAGGGAATATTACTTCTGATGGAAATATTAACGGAGTAAATATTAATTCCAATGGAAATGTCAGTGCAAAAAAATTAGTTTTAGAAAATGCTAATGATAATCTATGTTTTGGTAATAAATGTTATGATAATGAAGATTTTGTAAAATTTGGTTATATACCACCAAATATATGGACTTGGTGGGGGAATGGTATATATAGTAGTGGTGCGAGTGAATTGCATGTTGGACAGGACGATACACGAGATGCAAAGTTATATATAGCAAGTGGGGACAATAGGAAAGCAAGAATATTTTTGGGAGAAGAAAGGAGAAATATTGGAAAATATGGATTCAGTATAGAATATGATGGGACTCCAAATATCTTACGAATTTATGCTCATAATAATTCAATTGATGGTACTAAAGTATTCCAAATAAATAGAAACACTGGGGATACTGACATTGGTGGCAATTTAAGTGTGCATGGTAAAATACGACACATGGGCTTTCAAGGTTGGGGTAATTACGAGTATTGGAAATAATATAATTATTAAAATCTATATAAAGATATATTATTATATATAATATGGGAACATATATTTACTTCTAATATATGTATTATAAATTATCCCAATAGCTCTCATAGCTCAGTCGGTAGAGCGCAAGGCTTTTAACCTTGTGGTCGTGGGTTCGAGCCCCACTGAGAGTATTTTTATTTTTATAATAATAATATATAAATTATTCCCAAATATGTATTGTTGCTGAATAACTCGCGCCATGGAATGAGCTGTAGTAATAATCACATATAAATTGTATAAGATAACTTCCAGGTGGTATGTTAGGCACATTAAAATAAAACGTCCTTGTTATAGTTGCAGCCCCACCCTGTGAAACAGAGCCAGACCCTGTAACTCTGGTCCAGCCATTATTATAAATGAATACATGGCAACGAACGTTATAATTGCCACGTGTGCCTGATTGTATATTAACGGTCATAGAATCTCCAACTTGAGCCATAACAATAGAAGAACGATAATCTCTTGGTGTGTAATATCCGCTCTGAGACCCAAAATTGTTTAATTTGTTAAATGAACTATTAGAATAACCTGCATTTTGAGCAGTAGTATTATATATCGCAAACCCACCCATCCAGATATGGTAAGCGTATCCATCGCTACCATTATCCGAACCAGTAGGTCTCCCATGGGAACTATTTGGATATATAGTTGCCGATGTAGAAGTTGCAACAGGTGAAGGTGGTCCAGCTGGCTCAGGCATTCCATAAAAATTACTAAAACTTAATATATTTGGATATGTTGGTATACTATCTACAGCACCATTCGCATCTGTTACAAGTTGATTATCATTAGATTGTGGTGTGATTATATTAAATTTATGATACCAAACATCTTTAATATTATAATTTGTAGCATAATCATATTCTGTTTTATATTTAATAATACATAATGGTGAAGAGTAAATCTCGGATTTGCCAGTAATAGATGATGTATATGGCAAATTATATACAATAGGATTAGTTGTGTTGACGGGTAAAGTAGGAAATAGAGTATTATAATTATATAAATTAGATATTTCAGTTTGTGATAAGGCTTTATCGTATATACGGAAATCTTTAATTTGTCCGTAAAATTGATCAGTAGCAGTATCTTTAAACCATTTAAAAGTATTATCACTACTATCATTTGTAAATCCATTTTGTAAGGTAGTGCTACTTGAAGTATCATAATCTAATGCTGTTTGTAATACACCATCTAAATATAATTTCCAATCATTACCATTACACGAAATAGATACGTGTGTAAAGGTTGTTATAGCTCCTATATCCTTTTTAATTGTTCCTCCTTCTAAATGAAAGTTTAAAGTAGCATTCTCATAATAAATATATATATTTGAGGCTCTCAATCTAAACAAAAGTTTCCAACTACCAGATGAAGTTATATTATTAACCCAATAAGTTATACTGATAGCAGTTTTTCCGTCTGGTATAACAGTAGTAGGATTCGCAACTGTTCCATTACAAATATTTCCAGATTTTAAATAAATAGAATTGTTTTCAAAATTAGCAGTTCCACTTGAAATATTAATAGTATGACCATTACCACTACTATCATTTGTATCATCATCAAACTTATAATATAATATCAAATTAGTATTATCATCAATTATTGATAAAGTAGGAAATAGAGTATTATAATTATATAAATTAGATATTTCAGTTTGTGATAAGGCTTTATCGTATATGCGGAAATCATCATAATATCCTTCAATTGGATATGTTCCATCCGGATTACCATCTCCTATTTGAAAGCCATGTGTATCAATATATTTAATACTTTGTGTGTCGACTCCATTATTTAAAACGCCATTTTCATAAAATCTTATATCATATGAATATATATCCGATGAATTAGAATTATATGTATATGTAAATGTATATAACCTCCATTTATTATCTATAAAATCACCATCCAAACTTGATATATAATTACTACTTGACGAGCTTCCATTATAAGAAACATAAACAAGTTCTTTAGTAGTATTTTTAATATAAACTCTAATACCAGCTCTATCACTACTTGTTGCATAGTCTGAAGCATCAAATAATATATTCCAAGTTCCAGAAATACTATTAGCTTTAAACCAGAATGATATTGTGAAACTTTTAGTTAACCCATGTGTTAAATTACTAAAATGAAAATCAGGTATAGTTAAAATTGTATTATTAACAAGTGCAGATTTACCAAATTTATAATTATCAGTACTATTGATAAATTGCGCAGGTGTTCCAGTTTCTGCCAATGAACCAATAATACTATGTGCACTATTATTTAAATTATCATCAAACTTATACCAAGCTATTAAATTGGTATAATCATTTATTGATATAGTAGGAAATAGAGTATTATAATTATATAAATTACTTATTTCTTCTTGTGTTAATGCTTTATCATATATACGGAAATCATCATAATATCCTTCCATTGGATAAGCTGTACCCTGGTCTCCATGTCCTATCTGAAACCCATTAGAACTATCAGATTTTATTACCTGTCTATCTACATCCCCATTTAATACACTATCTTCATAAAATCTTAAATCATAAGTATATACATCAGATGAATGAGAAACATAAGTCCATACAAAAGTATATAATCTCCAATTGTTATCAGTAAAATCACCATTTAATGCTAGAGTATAATCACTTGCAAAACCAGAATTATAATAATATATATATAAATAATTATTTGTATTTATGTATACCCTTATACCTGCTATATTATTAGTATAGTCTGAAGCATCAAATAATACATTCCAAGTTCCAGAAATACTATTAGCTTTAAACCAAAATGATATTGTGAAACTTTTAGTTAAACCTTGTATTAAATTACTAAAATGAAAATTAGGTATAGTTAAAATTGTATTATTTACAAGTGCAGATTTACCAAACTTATAATAACCATTACTACTAATAAATTGTGCTTGTGTTCCACCTTCTGTTAATGAACCAACACCACTATGTGAGCTATTATTTAAATTATCATCAAATTTATACCAAACTATTAAATTTGTATAATGATTTATTGATAAAGGATCCGTATTATAGTTATCAAATTTGGAACTATTATTAGTTAATATTAATTTATGATTTTTATATAATTCAATATTTGTTAGTGAAATATAGTCTTTATTATTAGATAATAAAATATCACATATTGTGTTGTTATCAAACGATATATCATATTCATCAAATTTTGTTATAATTAAATAATTATAAAAAGGGTCTATCATATTTATAGATTTATTTATATATTCTAATTGCTCATTTGTAGTTGCATTATAAGTATTGTCAAAATTATAATATTTACTATTATATAACTTATATTTTATAACTACTATACCAGAACCACCATTACCACCTTGATTTGTAGAATCATAATGACCTCCTCCTCCGCCCCCCCCACCAGTGTGTCTTCCTCCATTTCCACCTGGTTTATCAGCATGTGCTGAAATTGCTCCTCCGCCCCCGGGAAAACCATTATTAATACCACCAGTCCCACCAGTTGTTGTACCGGCCGCACCACCACCTCCTCCACCTAATCCACCATTACCACCTATATTAGAATAACCAGAACCACCACCTCCCCCACTCCAATAATAATTTGTTCCCATTATATCACATTGTATTCCATTACCACCATGAGCAAAATTAGTAGTTCCGCCAGCAACATTTCCTTCACTGCCTGCTCCCCCTCCTCCACTCCCATAATGACTAGATGTACTATTGCCACCATTCCAACCATATACAATAACACCAGTTTCTAAAGTTTTTTGCCCATTAGTAATTTGATTATAAAAATCATCACCATGTATAGCTTGGCCCGAACTTGTAAAGTCGGCTCCATTATAAGCACCTACGCCCCCACCACAACCACCATTACCTGCAATACCACCATCTGGAGGATAAGTTGCCACAGACGAAGAACCATATCCACCACCTTGAGCAACAAAATTAACTTCGCCATTATAAATTGAAGAATTAACCCCCTTAATAGCGCGATATCTATATTTATGCGATGTAATCCCTTGAAATTCAGGATATGAACCACTGCCAGCTTTAGGTGCACCCATTCCCCCATTGCCTACTTCTATTGTATAAGTGCCTCTTTTAAAAGTATAATCAGTTCCAATAATAACACCGCCACCACCACCACCACCTCCCATATCCATACCGCCACCACCACCACCAGCAACAATTAAAAAATCACAAGTTATATCTTCTAATATATTAAATATATAACTTGTTTTACCTTGATATTCATCTAAACCATTATATGTAAACATATTATATTTGTGTGTGTATGATATCAAAAATGATGATGGTATTAGATTTAAACTATTGATATGTGTTTCTAATTTATTTAATATAGTTGCTGAAGAAATAGAAGTAGATGAAAAAGAATTGCTAATCGCCTTTAATTTTATAACTATTATACCAGAACCACCATTACCACCATTATTATTTGCACTATAATGAGCGCCTCCTCCACCACCCCCACCTGTATGTTGTCCTGCATTACCACCAGGTGTATTAGCCTGTGCACTTGTACCTCCTCCGCCTCCCGGTAAACCATCGTTTATACCTCCGGTGCCACCAGTTGTTGTACCAACGGCAGCGCCTCCCCCCCCACCTAATCCACCATTACCACCAGTAGTAGAATAACCAGCACCACCTCCTCCTCCAGCCCAATAATAATTTGTTCCCATTATATCACATTGTATTCCATTACCACCATGAGCTGCAGAAGTAGAACTTGTACCAATACTTCCTGCACCACCCCCACCACCAGAATAATGAGTATGTGAACTATCGCCACCTTTCCAACCATATACAATAACACCGGACTCTAAAGTTTTTTGTCCATTAGTAATTTGATTATTAAAATCATCACCATATATAGCTTCACCTGAACGGGTGTAACCACTACTATTATAACCAGAGACACCCCCACCACAACCACCACTACCTCCAAGACCACCATCGGGTGGATAATCGCCACGTGATGAAGCACCATAACCACCACCTTGAGCAACAAAATTAACTTCGCCATTATAAATTGAAGAATTAACCCCCTTTAAAGCACGATATCTATATTTATGCGCCGAAACCCCTTGAAATTCAGGATATGAACCACTACCCGCTTTGGGTGCACCCATTCCCCCATTGCCTACTTCTATTGTATAAGTGCCTCTTTTAAAAGTATAATCAGTTCCAATAATAACACCTCCTCCACCGCCTCCGCCTCCCATATCCATACCACCCCCACCACCACCAGCAACAATTAAAAAATCACATCTAATATCATATTGAAAAATGACATTATAACTAGATTTACCCTGATATGTAGAACCACCTTCATAATAAAATATATAAAGAGGTTCCTGATTATTTTCACTAATGGATAAAAAATTCAAAGTATCTTTATGTGAATATAACATTAATTGTGGATATATATCTGGTAAAGAAGGGCTTAAATATTTTTTTATAATTACTATACCAGAACCACCTGAACCTGATAATATATTAGCGGTATTATCTAAATCTTTACCTCCTCCTCCTGAACCTGTTCCATCTTGTCCTGATGTGGCTAATCTCAAATTAGTTGATGCATTATGATACGCACCATTACCACCTATTCCACTACCTCCCAATCCATATGTTGTTGTAGAATAACCAGCAGTTGATGAATGTATTCCACCACCACCACCACCAGCATAATATTTAGATGTTCCTGTTATATTTATTTGAACTCCGTTTTTACCATTTGTAGTATTATTATTTAATCCTCCAATTGCTCCTCCTCCGCCACATTCATAAACATTATTTAATATATTTTGATTACCAGGTGCTCCACCAGCTATATATGAACTTCCATTCCAAAATGTGTTAAGTTGTGTGGAAATCCCCCCAGGTAATGTTGTAGTATAACTATTATTATAAATATCACTTGCACCTCCACCACTTCCTCCATCTTGTCCAATAGAATCATTATATGTATGACTATTATCAGTATAATAACCACCACCTGTGCCACCACCTAAAGCTTTTAGATCTTGATTATTTCCTCCCATATTCAATTGAACATATGACCCATCACTATTTTTAATATAACTTTCTTTACCATTTTGAAGCGTATGATTAATAGTAGAAGCTCCACCAATTCCAGTTCCTCCTTTACCAACCCCTATTTTATAAGTTCCATTTAATGTTTGATTTATTGTATATACAATCCCACCAGCACCACCACCACCTCCTAAACTATTACCACCAGCAGCACCACCACCAACAATCAATATATCACACGTAGTATTTTCAGGAAAATTAATGGTATATTCTGATTGTGCAGAAATTTCATTTATTTTATATACAAATGAAATTAGTTCTATATTTGGTAAAGGATGTATAACTTCTGTAAGTATTTTAATTATTACTATACCCGAACCACCTGAACCTCCACCATCTCCATTAGGACCTGAAGCATAAGTATAATCATATCCACCACCTCCTCCGCCACTACCAGTTCCATCTACACCATTTAATCTTGTAGGAATATATAAAGTTCCACCATTACTTGTATTTCTTGCACCATCCCCACCAATCCCACTACCACCAATTCCCGCACTACTTGTTGCTATTCTTCCAGCACCACCACCACCAGCATAAAAAATATTAGTTCCAGTAATATCTATTTCAACACCTATACCTCCATTTTCTCCACTACCAGCACCACCAGCACCACCACCACCTGAAGCTAACCATTGAGTAGATGTTGAACCTCCATTAT
>MDSX01066548.1_pt1 | contig 10843 bp, 8 predicted proteins | sample 811141 | NCBI WGS metagenome assembly MDSX01 (sample SAMN05326642, study PRJNA326480) | marine metagenome | isolation source: seawater | place: Atlantic Ocean: South East | collected 2010
ACGGACGACACAGATCCCTAATTCGAGCCAAGGCTGAGGAAAAGGACGCGCTCGACGACGTGGCGAGCGGATACTCCGACGCGGGCCCGTCGCTGTCGGACATCCAGGCGCTCATGGACGCCGCCATCGCGGCCGAAGACTTCGACGAGGCCGCGCGCCTGCGGGACCGCCTGAAGGAGCTGCGGGGGAATTCCAACGCGGGCGTGCTGGACTGCAACGAGCGCTTCTACCAGGCGTTCCGCAAGAGCGACATGCGTCTTATGCGCGCGGTGTGGGGCACCGGCGAGCACGTGCAGTGCCTCCACCCCGGCAGCGCGTGCATCAGCGGGGACACCCAGGTCATGGCGTCGTGGGAGATTGTCTTCTCGTCCATGCCCCCGGGCCAAGGGCTGGACGTCAACTGCGAGCAGGTCAGAGTCCACGCGACGGAGACGTGGGGGTACATCACCTGCGTGGAACGCGTGGACTCCGACACCGGCGTCGGGACCCTCGCGGCGACGAACGTGTTCGAGGTGCAGGACGGGGAGTGGAAGATGATCCACCACCAGGCTCACGGCATACAAACCATGGGACGATGAACGCCGACGAGAGAATGGATGCTTCAGCCGAAATTCATAACTCTTACTCGGGGCGCCCGTCGAAAGGGGCGACCCGTACTTGTACTCTTACGACTAACTTATTAAACGTCAAGCTACTAAACTTATTCATTGGAGCCCTTTGGAATCGACCGACGCGCCTGCTCCGCGAGGTACCCCGTGGTGTCCCACTCCTTGTTCTCGGTGGCGAGCGCAAACAAGTCGTACTTTGGATCCTGCAGAAGGTCGGACCACTGCCCGCTCGTCCGTCGTTCCCAGTACCCGCCCTTGTACCTGTAGAGACCCTCGCCGTGTTCCAGGTAGTTCACCTTGCGGGACTTGGACGCGGTGCCCGCGCCGTCGTGCTTCTCGAACCACGTCGGGGTATAGGTCACTTTGTTCTTTTTCCGTTCCTTCTCCAGCCGCCTGTTCTGCTCCTCAATCTTAGCCTTGGACGCGTTCGCCCTGCTGTCGTCGCCGTCTTCCAACGCCCGGGTATCGGGCCTCAGTCTGGAGTCCGTCGGGGGAAGGTTCCGTAGCTGCTCGCGCGTGAGCTCGTTGAGAGACATCGCGAAGGTGGTGAAGCCGTACTGCTGCATGGCGTCTGGGGCTAAACCGGTCCAAGTAAACGCCGGGGCCCCGTCGATGCCACTGAACCTCGGATCGAGCACATCCGATCCCTGGTACCCGGGCTCGGGGGCGATGTGCACGTCCCCGATGGAGCTGCCGGATACCGTCGCGCATTTAGCGCCGTCCTTGTCGCGAATCTCGCCGGTGACCTTGCCCCGCTTCTCGCGCTTGGAGGCTCGGTGCAGCTTGAACGTAGCCGTCTCGCCGGTGGTGTGCGCCACCACGCGCTGCTTGCCCACCATGTCGACCCACAGGTCACCGGAGATGACGTTGTGCAAGTGCAACGCCGCTTTGGTCCAGGAGAACTTCTCGCCGGTGTCGGGGAGGGTCATGTGGAGGCACCCGTTGACCAAAAACTCGACGTAGCTGCCCCAAAACTTGGATATCCCCGCGAGCTCGCCGCTCATCTCGAACCGAACACCACCCGGTGACGTGCCCTCGACGTGCCACACGCACACCGGCGGGAAGTACTCCACCTGCTCCACGAGCGCGCGAGTTCTTCCGTCCGGGCTCGTCCAGTCGTACGTCTCGCCCAGCGTCGGCGAAAACGGCTTTTCATTTCGCCAGTACCACCCGCCAAACGCGGATATACAAAACGCCACGAGCGCGGACATGCGATTGACCCCTTTGCTGTCCAACGCCTGGTACAGTAGTTGTAGGTACTCGAGGTCCTCCACGGTTCGCTGGATGATCGTCAGCGGCTGGTTGATGGTCGCCGGGAGCGAGATCTTGGTAAGGTCCTTCCCGATAGCGTGCCGCAGGATGGAAAAGAGCGAAAAACTCCGATTCACCGGCTGCGGCGCGGGAAGACGCGCCCTGGGCGTCCACGGCGCGTCGTCATCGTCATTCTCCGACAGCGACGACGCCTCATCGTTCTCTAGCTCGTCGTCGTCGTCGTCGTTCCCGTCGGATCCCATCGAGTCGTCCGAGTGGTACGCGTCGCCCGAGATGTCCGTCCCCGGGCTCGGCAGCTCAGTCCCGCCCCTCGGATCGTCGCCCATCGCGGTCACCGCGAAGTCGTGCCGGTTGACGAGCTCGATGGCGTGGAGGTACCTGCTCGTCTCGAAGTCCTGCGTGAACGTCGACGTGTGCGCGGACGCGAACGATGCGACGGAGCCGTACTCGCTGCCGCGATCGTCCGACTCCGATCCGTCATCCGACCCGTCCTCGCTGTCCTCGTCGGACTCCGCGCCGACGTCCCGCCTTATGATCTTCTTCGCGTCCCTCTCGTCGATAGCGTCCCTCTCGTCGATAGACGCGAGACTCAGGTTCAGCCGAACGTTCTCCACCTCGAGCTCGGCGCACCGTTCGAGGAGCTCCTCCCGCGACAAGCCGCTCAGTTTCCGCCTCGCCTCCGCCGCCGCCTCGACGTCGACGCCGACCCCTTTGCCTCCGCGTGAAGGGTCCTTCGTTTCCGAGCCTTCGTTTCCCGATGAACGTGACTCGAATCGTAACCGCCGGTCTCGTACCACCTCCACCGCGGAGGTGTACTGCTCCGCGGACCGTTTCAAACACGCGGTCCACGCGGCCCTAGCCGATTTGTGAAGCGCTCTTATGCGAAACATTCGGGTGCCGGTGACGACCAGAAACTGCCGCGGGTTGCCCCTGTCCGCGACCATGATGGACGCGTCCGCGAGATCCACGAACCCGACCGGTCCTCCCAGCCTGTTCGCTCGCTTGTACACCACCAGCACTCCCGGCGTGGTCGCGACCAACCAACGCTTCTGCCATCTGCTGAAGTTGTTCAACCACAGGTTGACGTATCCCTCGGGCGGGTCGGACTGCTCGCCGAACGGGGCGTTGGGGTTGAGGTACCTGAGGCGCCGAGGGTCCATGATGCCGTACCGTTTGGCGCCGTTGCCCGGGTTGGACGCTTGTTGGGGCGACGACGCGCCGACCCAGCCCTCGGTGTGGACGCCCCGATTCAGATGGGGCGACGTCGGCTTTAACTTTTCGAGCATGGCCGGCGCCTTGAGCATGCTCAGCTTCCGCGTGATGTCCTTCACCCCGTGTTTCATCTTCTGCCAGGGAGCTTGCATCTTCCCGAGCGCTGTCGACGATGAGACGGTCCCGTCGCCAGTCCGCGTCGGGCTCGGCGGAGGAACCGCGGACGAGGAGAAAACATTCGTCCGTGTCGAACCGTCATTTCCGGGCACGTCCTGACTGTCGTCCCCGTCGAAGGACTCACGCGGGCTCCTCGCGGCCGCCATCGCCGCCCCGGCTCCCCCGCGGAGTGACATGCGCGCGGGTGGGTCCACGCGCGCTGAACCGGCCCGAAGCAACGCCGCCTCCCTCTCGGCGACAATGCAATGCCGCCCCCAAATTACGTCGTTGAGGAGTGGGAAAAATTGGCATCGACCGACGCCCGATACAATTTCGTAGACCACGTGTATGACTTTGTGGTTTCGCTTAACCATAAACAACCTTCTTAATCATACAGATCCGCCGTAATTCCGTATTTGCCGGTCGAGATCCAAACTGTCAGCAGACTGTGAGATCCCGAGATCCAATCCTTATCCAATCAAATGAGCCCGTTCCGAGTAGTTTCGATTGGCCCGACCCGACGACACAACGCCCCGACACCCGGTCGACCAGCAACCAGGTCGTCTTCCGAGACTCGTGAGGACACCACTCGCCAGTCGCACGTACCACAATGGCCGCCGTCGCGTCCGTCAACACCGCGCTCCTCGGCGCGCGTCGCAACATCGCGAACGCGCGCTCCGCATCCTCCTCCGCCAAACCGGTGCTCGCGCGCTCCGCCAGGAACCTCACCGTCCGCGCCGCCGATGGTGCGTCCCGTGCCCGACCATGTGTCTCTGAACGCGCCGGTGCCCGATCGATCGAGGAAGCGTGCCTCGGATCGCACACCCGGTCCACCCGCGCGCCTTAAGACCACCCAATCAACACGGACCTAACCCTGTAACAATCAAATCGCCACACGCCACCACGAGCCAAAACTCGTCCGCACGACCCTGACCTTTCCCCCTTCACGACTCGAATCAATCAACAGACGCGAAGGAGCCCAGGCTCGTGCGCGCCGCGAAGGGCCTCCCAGTGGATCGCCCGCCCGCCTGGATGATGCGCCAGGCTGGCCGCTACATGAAGGAATATCGCGACTTGGCGGTGAAAGTTCCTAGTTTCCGCGAGCGCTCGGAGAACACCGACTTGATCGTCGAGATCACCCTCCAGCCCTTCAACGCATTCAAGCCCGACGGCGTGATTCTCTTCTCCGACATTCTCACCCCGCTCCCCGCGCTTGGGATCCCTTTCGAGATTGACGACTACAAAGGACCGATTCTGGACCAGCCCATCCGCGACTCAGAGGGGCTCAAGATGATGCACGAGCTCGACCTCGACATGCTCCCCTTCGTCGGCGAGGCGCTCACGACTCTCCGCAAGGAGGTGGGCGACGAAGCCGCGGTGCTCGGCTTCGTCGGCGCGCCCTGGACCCTCGCCACCTACATCGTCGAGGGCGGGAGCTCCTCCACGTACAAGACGATCAAGTCCATGACCATGACGCAGCCCGAGGTTCTCCGGTCCATCTTGAGCAAAGTCGCGGACGCGGTGGGCGACTACGTCGGGTACCAGATCGACGCGGGCGCGCAGTGCGTGCAGATCTTCGACTCCTGGGGCGGTCAGCTCCCCCCGCACATGTGGGAGCAGTGGTCGAAGCCGTACATCCAGCAGGTGGTTGACAAGGTTCGCGAGACGCATCCGGGTGTGCCGCTCACGCTCTACGCCAACGGCTCCGGCGGCCTCCTCGAGCGCATGGCCACCACCGGCGTGGACTGCATCGGGCTGGACTGGACCATCGACATGGAGGACGGTCGCAGGAGGGTGGGAGACAAGGCGGTGCAGGGTAACGTCGACCCGGCGGTGCTCTTCGCGCCGCCCGAGGCTATTGAAAAAGCGGTGAATGACGTCGTGGCGAAAGCCGGTCCCACGGGGCACATCCTCAACCTCGGACACGGCGTGCTGGTGGGTACCCCGGAGGAGAGCGTCAAGCTCTTCTTCGACACCGCCAGGAAGTGCACGTACTGATCTGTTCACCACTGATAGCACTTCAATGATAGCACTTGAAACGACTCGCGCTATGTGTAACTAAACTCGTCCCGCCAAGTTGATCTAAAATGTTGCTAAGTGCTAACGGACCACCTTCTGCTTCCCCTCGACCTCCCGCCTGTGCGTCCTGAGCGCGTCGACGAGTTTACGCAGCGGCGGGTTATCCCTCAGCTTCGCGAGGTGCACCGAGTGGCTCGTCATCATCTCATCGCCGCCCTCCGCGTCCCGCATGCACTCCCTTAAACTGGCCTCGTACTCATCCGGGTAACACCACCTGCTGATCACCCTCTGCGACGGACTCATACGCAGGCACCGCGCCGTGCCCGGAATGTCGGCCATGGTGCTCGGGGGCAAACTCAGCCCGCACGTCTCCGGCGCGTTCACGCACGGTCCGTCCACCCAGACCGTCAGGCAGTGCCGCGTCGCCCGCGCCGGCGTCACGCGGTGCATCACTCGGTCTGAGAGAAACGCGACTAAACGGCCGAGCTTGGGCGCCACGCGGACGGGTGTGGCGCAGAACGGCATCAAGTCAAGCTCACCCCCGTGCCCGTCCACCCAGTGCGGGTTGAGGTACAGGATGCAGGTCAGCGCGCGTTTGGACGGCGGGCCTGGGTTGTCGTAGTGCGTCGGGAAGCACCCGCCGGTTCCGTCGTTTCTCTGCAGCTTGACCGTCCGTGCGCCGTGGCCCTTCGACAGTTCGTACACGTACTTATCTGATGAGGGAGTCGTATCTTTGGCGGGGTCGAACGCGTCGGCGAACCGGGTGGAGGCAGCCTCGAAGAACGCGCGAAGCTCTGGGACGAGCGCCGCGACGGAGTCGTCGTGCATGTCCGCCTCCGCGATGCCGGGCTTGGCGAACAGAAACCGTTCGCCCTTGGGGTTGGCGAAGTGCGTGCGGTTGGGACGCATCACGCCGTCCTTGGAGGAGAGCCACTCGATCTCCTCGCGCAGCGCCAGCGCCCACGCGTCGCCGTTGTTCGACGGCGACGGAGAGGACCCGGCGTCGGTGCCATCGTCCCCGTCGGCACCGCCGCCCCCGAGGAAGTCGTCGACGACCGTGAAGCCGTCGCGGCGAAGTTCGTCGATACGAGCGGAGGTGACCGCGCGGGACCAGGCGTCAAAGTCGCGCGTGAACGGCCGTGGATACGGCCCTCCGAACTCCTCCATGGTGCCGGTCGCGCTTCCCCGGAGCAATGGAGGCTGAAGTGAAAAGGGTCAAGAAAAAAGCCAAACATGTCCTTCTAACGGCAATTAGGATCCTCTCACACATTGCCCATACGGTGCCCAAACGAGTCCTCTCGACCAATCACAATCAGCGTTCAGATCTGGATATGGAGATCTCCCCCGTTTTTCTCGGCGATATTCCATCGATTAGGCCCCCGCTCGCCCCTTCTCCTACCACAACCGCGGCACCAAATATCGGTTAGAACGATGGCGGCCGTCTCCGCAACCTTCGTCACCTGTCGCGCGACCGGCGCCGGCGCCAAGGCCGCGCGCGCCTCCAACGGCGCGGCGGTCCGCGCCCCGGTCGCCATGACCTCCAAAACCAACGGCGTCTCCCTCGGGGCTCGCCAGGGTTCTCGCGTCAGCGCTCGCGCCGCGGCTCCCGCGCGCTCGGCTCGCCGCGTCGCGCTCGCCGCCGTCGCCACCGACACCAAGGAGGCCGCGCCCACCGCCGAGGTGGAGGAGCCCGGCCTCGATTCCGAGGTGAGTGAACAGCCCCTGGAAGACCCAACCCACTCCCGATATTTACCCCCGACACATTCGTTTCATTTACAAGTGGATAAACGCGCGAGGGAGATCGCGCGCGACACGCGGTGCTTTCGTCGCGGACCGCACGACGGGTGTTAAGATCCCGCGTTATGTCGTGTCGAGTCGGCAAAGTCGTCACCGGCGCGCGCTCCGACCGAACTCGACGCGCCAAACACCGATCGACACGCCTCGGATTCGCCGTATCGTCGCACAGATATCGTCCCACCGTACAGAGTCTGAGACTAATTATTAATTCCACCTTCCACAACAGGCCGGCGTCGACTACACCGCCCTCCGCGATCGTCTCAAGGCTGGCGAGTGGGAGGAGGCTGACAACGAACACCGCCGTTTGATGATCGAGCTCGCGGGCGAGGACGCCGAGGACCGCGGCTGGGTCTACTTCACCGAGGTGAAGACCTTCCCGGTGACGGATCTCAAGACGATCGACACCCTCTGGTCGTTCTACTCCGACGGCAAGTTCGGTTTCTCCGTGCAGCGCAAGATCTGGGTCGGCAAGAGGCGCCAATGGGCGAAGTTCTTCAAGGAGATCGACTGGGTCCAGGGCGAGAACAACGCGTACCGCAAGTGGCCCGAGGAGTTCATCTGGGAGAAGGAGGCTAAGAGGGGTCACATGCCCCTCACCAACGCGCTCAGGGGTACCCAGCTCCTCGAAGCGCTGCTGGAGCACCCCGCGTTCGCGCCCCCGGCTAAGCCCAAGACCGCGGCGGACCAGGCGGCCGATGCCGTGAACCAGATGGGCGATAACCTCAAGAAGGTCATGGGCGGCGGCATGCCCGGTCTCAAGGGCCTCAAGAAGCCCAGCTGGATGAAGTGAACGACGACTCTGGCGCGCAACTCTGTAACACATAGGATAACCGGGGAAAGGTCGGCGGGTCGCTGGACCGCGGCCGTTTTAAATTCATATTAACGTTCTCATTTACATTCACCGCGCGCGTCGCTTAAAGAACGTCTTCGCTCAATATACGATATCAACTACAAGGTACAACGACTACGAGGGCACTCGACTAAAAAACCAAAAAAATTCAGGGAATGTCGTCGAACGGCCGCGTGTCCTTGAAGCACTGCTCGAACACCTCGCCCACCACCCTACTCGCCTCCCCTCTGTCCCTGCACCGCGGGTTCATCGCCGTGGACAGCTCCGCACGTCGCCGCACGCACTTCTGATGCCCGTTCTCGACGCCGAAGTAACCGCGGAACATCTCGTTGACCCAGTGGCAGTCCCCAGACAGGTTGGACGCCCGGACTTCCGAGCACGCGTGCTGTTTCAGGTCGAGCCAGTCCATGTTCTTATTCCTGTGTCACGAATTGGGAATCGGGAGAAATGTGGGTCAGTGCCGGGGTAGACGTCGGGGTAGACGCGGTTCGAGGGTGGATGTTAACCAAAATCGAGCCAGTTGCCAGTGGCGAGCGGTGTGGTGGAAAACTAGGTTTCCGCGATGACCCTCACCTGCAGTGGTCGTAAGCGTGTATGAGCTCATGCGTCAGCATGTTCTCCATGTCCGTCCTATTCGTCAGGTTGTTGTGGCACAGCACGACACCCTCGTCCGGTCTGAACCCGCCCAGCACAGCGGCGTTGCACCGCTGCACCTCGAAGAACGAGCGGTTCACCGGACACCCAGCCTTCTCCAGAGCCTCGAGCAGGAACCGCACCATCGGCGTCTTCCTGCTGATGTCGTCCAGCTCGGACTCGCATTTTTCGGGGGTCATCCCGTCGCGCGCGCTGCGAGCGTGGCGCGAGGGTGGGGGGTCGTTGTCCGTGTTGGCTCGTGACCTGCCCGTGCCCCCGCGCGCCTGGTACAGTGATGAGAGGTAGATTGATTTTCAACCGTGCAACAGAGAGAGCTCGGAGACAACTGTCACTCGGCAGCTCGGCTTTCCAGAAAGCCAAACGCGGAGCTCCGTCCCACCCTCGGGGTTTGGGGAGATTCAGGGGGTCTCGCGAGCCGGTCGCCCTCGACTTGGACTCTGGTGGGCCAGTGTGGAGCGATGGCGTCGCGCGAGGCGGCGCACGGGGCTTCCATCGCGCGGAGACGCCTTCGGAAGTCGGCGAGACGCGACATCTTGCCGAGTTTCTTTCTCCTCGCGGCGCTTTCGCTGGTCCCCACCGGGGCCTCGGCGCGTTCCGTCACCGACGCGTGCTTCTGGGACCCCAGCGACGGCACGTGCTCTGCGTCCGCGACGTGGGTGTCGGAGAACAACCTCATACACAGCAAGCAAGGGCAGTTCATGGCGCGCGTCCTGGTGGCGTACGAGGAGTGCGCCCTCGCCACGAACGAAGGGGCGCGATGCGAATCCCTCGTCGGGACGTGCGATTGGCGCGCGGGTTCGACCGAAGGCACGGGGGATTGTAACCTGAGCGCGCGGTGGATGACGAAGGAGCTCCAGGGGTGCCTCAACGGCGACGGCGCGGGCGCGGACCCGCTGGTACAGGAGCTCCTCGACGTGAGCGTCAACTGCATCGACAAATCGACGGACAAAGACGCGTGCGACGGCATGAAGGGCAGGTGCCAGTGGACCGACAGCCTCGCCGACGGAGTCCCTTCGTTCTGCGGCCCTAACCCGCTACACGCGGCGCAGGCTTTGTTGGGTATAGACGGGTTGGTGAAGGTTGCGATGGCGGTGAGCGAGTGCCCGAAGAAAACGGACGAGGGATCGTGCGACGCGGGGGGCGACTCACTCGGGTGCGATTGGATCGACGGTACGTGCGCCGTGAGCATCGTCAAGACGTTGAAGGAATCCCTAAAGTCGCCGTCCGTGGTGGAGTACTTCACTTTGTTGGAGCAGTGCGGGAACGGGGAGGAGGGCAAGGCGCAGTGCGCCGCCGCGGGTGACACGGCGGTTTCGTGCATCTACGGACCCAAGCGGCTGTCAACGAACATCGTACCGACGCAGTACGGCGGCGACGGTGGGGACGGCCAAGGGGGGTGGGAGGGACTCGTGCCCGACGACGACGGTACCGAAGGTAACGAACCGATGAGCTGCTACCCGAGCTACATGTACGTGGCTGAGAAGGTGGCGCCGCTGTTGGGGCTGTCGGCGGGTGAGGACGGGGCGTGCGCTTTGGCGGAACCCGCGTTCCGGATCGCGCAGGCGTGCGACGCGGCGAAAGATGCCGGCGCGTGCGACGCCACGGACTTTTGCACGTGGGACGCAGATAAAGCCGCGTGCCTCGTGGACGTGGACGAGGCCATCAAGGATTTGCTACCAGAGTCGGACTCCCATCCGGTGGAGGCAATGGAGGATGTGTGCGAGGGGGCGGATACGTCGGAGGCGTGTTCGGGCAAGTCAGCGGACGCGGAGAGCGCCGCGAGGAACGCCGGCGCCGATGTAGACGACGACGACGACGACGATGACGATGCGGTCGACGGCGCGGGAACGGCCGGGGCGTACTTTGTCATCGCCGGATTCGCGGTGTTTGCGATTTGCTTCGCGGCTCCCGCCAACTACGTCAATTTCGCGTACAAACGAAAGGGAAAGGACGTGTGCGATGACCTGCCCGCGTGGGCTCACAGGTTCGTGCCACCGCATTTAAGGCCGGAAGGGATGGAGTACGTCCAGGTGACGGATAACCCAGACCCGGACATGAACGTGGACGAGCTTTAGTAGACTAATTTAATATTGACGAATCGCGCCGCTGTCAAAACAATCATTGGTACTGCGCGACGATCTCCTTCACGGGCTTCGCCTCCCTCCCGGCCATCTTATCAGCCACCACCTCCGCCGCGAGCTTCCCGCTGAGCACGGCACCCTCCATCGAACCGAGGAACTTCTGATACGTGAAGTCACCCGCGAGCGTGAAGTTC
>MDSX01006809.1_pt1 | contig 10839 bp, 8 predicted proteins | sample 811141 | NCBI WGS metagenome assembly MDSX01 (sample SAMN05326642, study PRJNA326480) | marine metagenome | isolation source: seawater | place: Atlantic Ocean: South East | collected 2010
CAGAGTTAAATCCTCCTTTATGCTCGCCTAATTCCTTCATCAGATTCTCAGTAATCTTGTTATCAGCAAAAGTCCATTTGTCAATAACTTGATTATATCGTTCATTGGAAGTGATTAGACCCATGTTGTAGTTCTCCCAAACTTCGTCTACCTCATCCTGAGCATCCACTAGAGTAGTCTCTTTTATCGTAGGAGTAATTAAATCTCCTAAGTTAAATGACAGCCCACCTTTGAATGACCAATAGAATCCCATATCCTTGATCTTATCAAGGAATTCAGCTGCTACAGTAAAATTGGTTCTTCTTATGATATCACCAATTACATTCTTCAAGTTCTTTTTAGTAAGAACAACATTTATAAATGGAACTTCTTCAGGAGCGGCTTGATTAAAGATGACCCTTCCCATTGTAGTATCTACAAGCTCCTCTACTAAATCACCTTGTATATTCTCTACTTTAGCTCTTACCTTAATTGCAGCATGTAGATCTACTTTCCCTTCATCAAAGGCAATAGAAGCCTCTTCTGAAGAATAAAATTTCAATCCTTCACCTTTTACTGGAACAGCTTTAGTTGACTTCTTCTCTTTGGAGATATAATAAAGTCCCAATACCATATCCTGAGATGGAAGTGTAATAGGTGTTCCATTCTGAGGGTTGAGCATATTGTGAGATGCCAGCATCAATAGCTGAGCTTCTAATATAGCACCTTGACTCAATGGTACATGCACTGCCATTTGATCACCATCAAAATCCGCATTAAATGCACCACAAACCAACGGGTGTAATCTAATAGCCTTTCCTTCTACCAGTTTTGGTTGGAAAGATTGAATGGACAATCTGTGAAGGGTTGGAGCCCTATTCAACATAATAGGATGACCTTTCAATATATTTTCAAGAATTTCCCAAATTAATGGATCCTTTCTATCTACTAATTTCTTCGCCGATTTCACAGTTTTTACTGTTCCTCGTTCTATCAGCTTTCTTATAATAAATGGCTTAAACAATTCTGAAGCCATTCCTTTAGGTAATCCACACTCATGAAGTCTGAGGTTTGGTCCTACTACGATTACAGATCTTCCCGAGTAATCTACCCTTTTTCCTAATAGGTTTTGACGGAATCTTCCTTGTTTTCCCTTCAGAATATCACTTAGTGATTTCAATGATCTACCACCTTCTGCTTTAACAGCATTAGACTTTCTTGAGTTATCAAACAAAGAATCAACTGCTTCTTGAAGCATTCTTTTCTCATTTCTGAGAATCACTTCAGGAGCTTTAATCTCTAATAATCTTTTAAGTCGATTATTTCTGATTATAACTCTTCTATAAAGATCATTCAAATCAGAACTTGCAAATCTACCTCCATCCAAAGGAACCAACGGTCTCAATTCCGGTGGAATAACAGGAAGGTATTTGATAATAGCCCATTCGGGTTTATTTTCTATTCTTGTATTCCCGTCTCTGAATGCCTCAACTACTCTTAATCTCTTCAGCGCTTCACTCTTTCTTTGTTGAGATGTCTCAGTAGCTGCTTGATGTCGAAGATCATACGAAAGTTGATCTAGCTTTAACCTTTCCAACAAATCATGAACGGCATCAGCACCCATCTTCGCGATGAATTTATTCGGATCTGTATCATCGAGCATTTGATTACCTTCTGGTAATGTATCCAAAACTTCAAAATACTCTTCTTCTGTCAAAAGATCCAAAACCTCTTGCTCACCTTCTTTTACACCAGGCTGAATCACAGCATAGCGTTCATAGTAAATAATAGTCTCCAGTTTTTTACTTGAGAGTCCAAGTAAATATCCAATCTTATTAGGAAGAGACTTAAAAAACCAAATATGAACAACTGGAACCACTAATTTAATGTGGCCCATTCTCTCTCTTCTTACTTTCTTTTCAGTTACTTCTACACCACATCTGTCACAAACAATTCCCTTATATCTGATTCTTTTATACTTGCCACAGTAACATTCATAATCTTTTACCGGACCAAAAATTCTCTCACAGAACAGACCATCTCTTTCAGGTTTATATGACCTATAATTGATAGTCTCAGGTTTTAAGACTTCTCCATATGACCTTTCCAAAATTTCATCTGGAGATGTCAAGGAAATGGTTATTGATTCAAAATTAGATTTCTGACCGCTTATATTTTTCTTAAATGGCATTCGCTAAGCCTTTATATAGAATTAAATAATTTTCAAAACTCAGTTTGATCTTAATCAAACTTTACATCCAGTGCTAAACCTCTCAATTCATGAATCAATACATTAAATGATTCAGGGATATTAGGTTGTGGAAGGTTCTCACCTTTTACAATCGCCTCATATGCTTTTGCTCTACCTGAGATATCATCCGACTTAATAGTCAATAATTCTCTAAGTATATGTGATGCACCAAATGCTTCCAGAGCCCATACCTCCATCTCTCCAAATCTCTGACCACCAAATTGAGCCTTTCCTCCAAGAGGTTGTTGTGTTATCAAAGAATATGGACCAATTGATCTTGCATGCATCTTGTCATCTACCATGTGAGATAACTTAAGCATATATATTACACCGACGGTTGCTTGTTGGTGAAATCTGTCACCTGACTCTCCATCATGAAGGTAAGTCTGACCAAATTTTGGTAAATCTGCTTTTTGAACAAACTCATCAATTTCTTCAAGAGATGCTCCATCAAAAATCGGTGTAGAAAACTTTACTCCTAATTTTTTACCAGCCCAACCCAGAACAGTCTCGAATATTTGTCCAATATTCATCCTAGAAGGTACACCTAATGGATTAAGCACAATATCAACTGGAGTACCATCCTCTAAGAAAGGCATGTCCTCATCTCTAACAATCTTCGCTACAATTCCTTTATTACCGTGTCTTCCGGCTAGCTTATCTCCTACTTTCAGTTTTCTTTTCTTAGCCATATAAACTTTGGCCAACTTAAGAACACCTGCAGGAAGTTCATCTCCAATACTAATATTAAACTTCTCTCTTTTGTACTTTCCTACTTCTTCATTCACTTTTATACTGAAGTTGTGAAGTAATCTGCCTATAAGTCCATTTAATTTTTCGTCACTAGTCCATCCTGAATAATCAATTTGAGGAAATTCTAGATTTTTGAATACCTTGTTTGAGAACTTAGTACCCTTTGGAATTAACTCTTCATTGTAAATATTATTTATCCCACTAGAAGTCTTACCTTTTAAGAGTACCATTAGTTTATCAATAAGCACAGTCTTTAGCTCATTCATCACGACCATATGACGGTCTTCCAATTTAGATAAGAGCTCCTTTTCTTGTACTTTTTGATATTTATCTTTCTTCGCTCTTGCAAACAATCTCTTATCAATAATTACTCCTCTTGTTGATGGAGATGCTTTTAATGAAGCATCCTTCACATCACCTGCTTTATCACCAAAGATTGCTCTTAGTAACTTTTCTTCCGGTGTAGGATCGCTTTCACCCTTAGGTGTGATTTTTCCAATCAATATGTCCCCTTCTTTCACCCATGCTCCAGTTCTAATAATTCCATTTTCGTCAAGGTCTTTAGTTGCCTCCTCGCTCACATTTGGAATATCATTTGTCAACTCCTCTTCACCAAGTTTTGTATCTCTTACATCAAGCTCAAAACTTTCTATATGAAGGGAAGTAAATACATCTTCTCTTACTACTCTTTCTGATAACACAATGGCATCCTCAAAGTTGTATCCTTTCCATGGCATGAAAGCCACTTGAAGGTTTTGACCTAGAGCCAATTCTCCTTTTTCAGTAGCGTAGCCATCACAAAGCAAACTGTCTTTACTTACTCTTTGCCCTTTAGAAACAATAGGTTTCAAGTTTATACATGAGCCCTGATTCGTTCTTCTGAATTTGATAAGGTCATATGTCTTCACACTATCCTCAAAACTCACTAAATCTTCGCTCTCAGTACGATCATACTTAATCACAATTAGTCTAGAATCCACGTATTCTACCGTACCATCACCTTCAGCATTAACTAGAATTCTTGAATCCTCAGCTACTTTTGATTCGATTCCAGTGCCAACAATAGGGCTACTTGGTTTTACAAGAGGCACAGCTTGACGTTGCATGTTAGAGCCCATTAGTGCTCTGTTAGCATCATCATTTTCCAAGAATGGAATTAGCGATGCTGATACACCCACAATCTGGTTAGGTGCTACATCCATGTATTCTATATCCACAGGAGCCAAAACTGGGAAATCACCATGCTCTCTACACTTAATTCTATCAGAAAGGAAATTTCCTTTGCCATCCAATGGTGCATTGGCCTGTGCAATTTTTTTATAATCCTCACCTTCTGCTGAAAGGTATTCAGCATCATTATCAAGATCTACTTTTCCTTTTACTACTTTTCGATATGGGGTCTCTAAGAAACCCATCTTATTCACCTTTGCGTGAACACATAGAGTCGAAATCAGTCCAATATTCGGCCCTTCTGGAGTTTCAATAGTACAAAGACGGCCATAATGCGAATAATGTACATCTCTTACTTCAAAACCTGCTCTTTCTCTAGATAGACCACCTGGTCCTAGTGCTGATATTCTTCTCTTATGAGTAATTTCAGAAAGCGGATTCGTTTGGTCTAAAAACTGAGAAAGTTGTGATGTACCGAAGAATGAGTTAATCACTGAAGAAAGAGTTCTTGCGTTGATTAAATCAATTGGAGTAAAGACTTCATTATCTCTTACATTCATTCGTTCTCGAATGGTTCTAGCCATCCTAGCTAACCCTACACCAAACTGTGCATATAATTGCTCTCCTACAGTTCTAATTCTTCTATTATTCAAATGATCAATATCATCAAGCTCTGCTTTTTGATTAATCAATGAAACAAGATATTTTACAATAAGGATAATGTCATCCTTAGTTAGTACCAGTATATCATTATCAATTGAAAGTCCTAATTTTCTATTGATTTTGTATCTACCTACTTCACCAAGATTGTATCTTTTGTCAGAGAAAAACAACTTATCAATAATTCCTCTCGCTGTATCCTCATCGGGTGGATCGGTACCCCTCAATTGTCTATATATATGCTGAACAGCTTCAAGTTCAGAACTTGAAGGATCTTTTTGAAGGGTATTATATATAATACTAAAATCTTCCCCTAACCCTTCTTTTTGAAGGATAATCATATCTACATCTGCCTCTTCAATGAGCTTCACATTCTCTTCATCCAATACTACCTCTCTTTCAAGAATGATCTCGTTTCTTTCTATTGTAACAACTTCACCAGTATCCTCATCCACAAAATCCTCAGTCCATTTTCTTAAAACCCTTGCGGCAAGTCTTCGGCCTATAGACTTCTTTAAAGTCTTTTTATCAGCTTTAACTTCTTCAGAAAGTCCAAAAATGTTCAGTATATCTCTATCAGAATCAAAACCTATGGCTCTTAATAAAGTAGTTACTGGAAACTTTTTCTTTCTATCTATATATGCAAACATCACATTATTGATGTCTGTGGCAAATTCCATCCAAGCTCCTTTAAAAGGAATTACTCTTGCAGAGTAAATCTTAGTCCCATTCGGGTGGAAAGTTTGACTAAAGAATACACCTGGCGATCTATGAAGCTGAGATACTACAACTCTTTCTGCACCATTTATGACGAAATTACCCTTCGGTGTCAAATAAGGTATATTACCTAAGAAAACATCCTGTACAATTGTTTGGAAATCTACGTGCTCCTCATCATTACATGATAATCTAAGCTTGGCCTTTAAAGGAACACTATAAGTGAGCCCCCTCTCCATACATTCTGAGATATCGTAACGTGGTGGATCTATGAAATAATCTAGAAATTCCAAGACAAAGATGTTACGAGCATCTGTGATTGGAAAGTTTTCTTGGAATACTCTGAACAGTCCCTCATGACCTCTATTCTCAGGTGTTGTTTCCAATTGGAAAAACTCCCTAAACGACTTGAGTTGTATTTCTAATAAATCAGGGTATTGCGAAGAAAGTTTAATTTTTCCGAAATTAACTCTTTCGGGTTTTTGGATCTGAACGGTTCCATTGGATGCCATTAATCGCTTTATTTACATTATGTAGTCAATTCAAACGGTTAAAGGCTTAGTCGAATATCACTACTCGACTAAGCCTTTTTCTCTTTGCTGTATATACGTTACCACACGTATATACATTGATGTAAAATTACTTTAACTCTACATCAGCACCTGCTTCAGTTAAAGCAGCTTTAATAGATTCTGCCTCTTCTTTAGCAACACCTTCCTTAATTGTAGAAGGAGCGCTATCCACTAAATCCTTAGCTTCTTTAAGACCGATACCTAATAACTGTTTAACTTCCTTAACGACTTTAAGTTTCGCAGCACCTCCAGAATTTAATACAATATCAAATTCTGTCTTTGCTTCTTCACCTCCGGCATCACCACCACTAGCAGGACCTGCTGCTACTGCTACAGCTGCTGCTGCTGGCTCAATACCGTGTTCGTCTTTAAGAATATCAGCTAATTCACTTACTTCCTTTACTGAAAGGTTAACTAACTGATCTGCAATTGCTTTTAAATCTGCCATGATTATTAATTTTTTTTAATTAGTAAATAATGGCGCGTTTCATTATGTTGAAAACTTGGAAGCCTTATCCCTGTGCTCTTTGTTCAAGAGCTTTTAACAATCCTGATATAGTTTGTCCACCTGAATTCAATGAACCAAGTACATTCTTTATCGGGGATTGTAACAATAAAATAACATCGCCGATCAATTCCTCTTTTGACTTTAATGCGGCTAATGCATCAACCTGATTATCACCTTCATATATTGCTGACTCGATATAGGCAGCTTTTAATACAGGCTTCTCAGATTTTTTTCTAAATTCTTTTATGACTTTTGCAGGCTTATTTGCTACATCTGAGAACATCAGAGTAGTCGGTCCTTTAAGTGAACCAAATAAGCCATCAAATCCTTTATCTGCAGGAAGAGCTTCTAAAGCTTTTATCGCCAAAGTATTCTTCACTACTCTTATTTCGATATCCTCTTTATAACATAGACCTCTCAATTCATTCACCTGCTCCACAGTCAGTGTAGATGAATCAGTTATATAGAAATAAGGATTTGCGTCAAATTTATTTTTTAGCTCCTCTATTTGAGTTTCTTTTTCTGTTCTTGTCATTTTCCCTTAGTTTAAGCTTTTTGGATCAACATATATTCCAGGGCTCATTGTCGAAGCCACGGATACAGATTTAAGGTAGGTTCCTTTTGAGCTAGAAGGTTTCATCTTATTTAAAATAGAAACCAACTCAACAACATTCTCTGTAAGTTTCTCTGCTGTAAAACTCACCCTACCTACAGGAGAATGAATAATCCCAAACTTGTCAACTCTGAAAGCTACCTTACCACCTTTCACATCTTGAACAGCTGCTCCTACATTTGGAGTTACAGTACCTGACTTCGGGTTTGGCATTAATCCTCTAGGTCCTAAAACACGACCAATTTTACCAACTTGAGCCATTACACTAGGAGAGGCGATAATTACATCTACATCAGTCCATCCTTTTTGAATCTTTTCTATGTACTCTGCAAGACCTACATAATCAGCACCTGCATCCTTTGCTTCTTGCTCCTTATCTGGAGTACAAAGAACAAGCACTTTTTTGGTCTTTCCAGTACCATTTGGAAGTGTAACGGTACCTCTAATAGCCTGATCGGCTTTCTTTGGGTCCACACCAAGGTGAACATGAATATCAACTGATGCATCAAATTTTGTACAGTTGACTTCTTTCACAAGGGCCATTGCCTCAGCTACTGGGTATAATTTGCCCTCTTCTAGCTTTGCTTCCGCCTCTTTACGTTTTCTAGTAAGTTTTGCCATATTATTAATTTAAAGGTATTAGCGCTCAACTTGTAGATGAGCTCCCTGGTTATAATTTACTTCTATTCAGCTTCTGCTCCTATCCAAGGTGCATTCCCAGTAATGGTAATACCTGCACTTCTTGCAGTTCCAGCTACCATCTTCATTGCTGATTCTATTGAAAAAGCATTTAAATCTGGCATTTTAATCTCAGCTATCTCTCTCACTTGATCCCAAGTTACTTTTCCAACTTTAATCCTATTTGACTCTGCTGATCCACTTTTCAATTTAGCAGCTTCTAGCAACTGAATCGCAGCAGGAGAAGTCTTAATTACAAAATCAAAAGATTTGTCCTTATATACCGTGATTACTACTGGCAACAATTTACCTTGGCTCTCTTGGCTTTTTGCATTAAATCTTTTGCAAAACTCCATTATATTAAGCCCTTTTGCACCTAGTGCAGGTCCAACAGGAGGTGCTGGATTAGCTTGCCCTCCTTTTACTTGCAATTTTACGAATCCTTCGATTTCTTTTGCCATATCTTCTTATTAAGACTGTTTTTCTACTTGCATAAAATTCAACTCCACCTCAGTTCCTCTACCAAATATTTTAACTATAACTTTTAATTTCTTTTTCTCTTCGTTTACCTCCTTAATATCACCCAAAAATTCATTGAAAGGTCCATCAACTATCTTAACTGATTCACCTACAATAAATGGTTCTATAAGCGATTCTCCTACTTCTTGGGACTCATCTACTTTACCTAACATCCTATTAGCCTCCGATTCTTGCATCGGAATAGGTTTCATCTTTCCTAAGAAATGAATCACATTGGGAATATTGGCAATACCTTGAACCATTTCTGAAGAGAATCTTTTAGAATCCGCCTCAACAAGAATATATCCTGGAAGAATGTTTCTTTCGAGAATTACTTTCTTACCATTCCTAATCTTGTAAACTTTTTCTGATGGTACAATTACTTTAGTAACTACCTCCCCCCATTTGGATCTTTGTATCTCCAATTCAATTCTCTCTTTGATCTTTCTCTCTTTACCGCTTATCACACGAAGAGAATACCATCTTGTATTTTCTGACATTAGTGTTTAAATTAAGCTCCAAGGCCATAGACAACATCAAGCAAATTACTTGCTACACCATCCATTAAGAAAATAATCAGTGCTATTATCACACTTCCTACTAGTACTACTTTTGTGCTACTTAATAGTGCTGGCAAGCTAGGCCATGTCACTTTGTGCACTAACTCGTTATAGCTTTCCTTTAAATTCCCTATTAGAGATTCCATGTTGCAATTTTCTTTTTTACACCGTTTACTGGCATTATGCAGGAGAGACAGGTCTCGAACCTGCAACCCTCGGTTTTGGAGACCGATGCTCTACCAATTGAGCCACTCTCCTGTTTCAATGTTTTTTATCAAGCTCTTTTGCCCAAAAATTAAATGACAAATAAGCGGCTCACGTTTTTCAACGTGACCGCTTATTTTTCATTATATCTGTATACTGAGAAAAATTCTCAGTTCTTATGCTATGATTTCAGTAACCTGACCCGCACCTACTGTTCTTCCACCTTCTCTAATCGCAAATCTCAATCCTTTCTCCATTGCAATAGGATTAATAAGCTTTACTTCTAGAGCAACATTATCCCCAGGCATAACCATTTCTACTCCTCCAGGAAGAGTAACATCACCCGTTACATCTGTCGTTCTGAAATAAAACTGTGGTCTATAGCCATTAAAGAAAGGAGTGTGTCTTCCTCCTTCGTCTTTTCCAAGAACATACACCTCGCACTTAAAGTGAGAGTGAGGAGTAACTGAACCTGGCTTTACAATAACCATCCCCCTCTTAATGTCAGTTTTCTCAATACCTCTTAAAAGTAGACCTGCATTATCACCAGCCTCACCTCTTTCCAATATCTTTCTAAACATCTCAACTCCTGTGATAGTAGACGTAAGTGGCTTTTCATCAGCCGACATCATACCTACAATCTCAACTCCATCTCCTGAATTGATAACACCTCTCTCTATTCTTCCTGTAGCTACAGTTCCTCTACCTGTAATAGAAAATACATCCTCTACAGGCATCAAGAAATCCTTATCTACTTCTCTTACTGGCTCAGGAATGTCAGCATCTACAGCTGCCATTAATGCCATAATTTGATCTTTAGCTCCTTGATCACCTTCTAATGCTTTCAAAGCAGAACCTTGAATCACAGATGAGCCATCACCATCAAATTCATATTGATCTAATAGCTCTCTTACTTCCATTTCAACTAACTCTAACATCTCCTCATCATCAACTAAATCAACCTTATTCATGAAGACTACAATCTTTGGAACACCAACCTGACGACACAATAAGATGTGCTCTCTTGTTTGAGGCATAGGACCATCAGTAGCAGCTACTACTAGAATAGCTCCATCCATCTGGGCTGCACCCGTAACCATGTTCTTTACGTAATCCGCGTGACCAGGACAATCAACGTGAGCGTAGTGACGATTTTCAGTTTCGTATTCTACATGAGCTGTATTAATTGTAATACCTCTTTCTTTTTCCTCTGGTGCTGCATCAATCGAATCATATCCTTTAGATTCTGCAAGACCTGCTTCTGCTAATACACTTGTGATTGCAGCAGTTAAAGTTGTTTTACCATGGTCAACGTGACCGATTGTACCAATATTAACGTGAGGTTTCGTCCTTTGAAACGTTTCCTTGGCCATTTTGAATAATTTTAAATTTAGTTTATCAAATAAATTAGCTAATTGCTATCCTTTTCTTAAATCGGAGCACAAAACTACGATCTTTGTCCATCGAAATCCATTACTCTTAAACTTTTCTGTAAAAGCTTAGTCTCCTCTTCTTCATCAGTGCTCTTTAGCGATGAAAGTATTGTTTGAGCCAATGAAGGGATTTGAACCCCCGACCCCTTCCTTACCATGGAAGTGCTCTACCCCTGAGCTATGCAGGCAGTCATAGAGCGGGAGACGAGACTCGAACCCGCG
>MDSX01063310.1_pt1 | contig 10839 bp, 15 predicted proteins | sample 811141 | NCBI WGS metagenome assembly MDSX01 (sample SAMN05326642, study PRJNA326480) | marine metagenome | isolation source: seawater | place: Atlantic Ocean: South East | collected 2010
ACACAATATTACTAGGTAGTGGCAACACAGGCTTTTGGGCTGACATCTTTGTTACAGCAATGGGAAATATTAATATTGATATAGCAACAGCACAAGAATTAATACTAACCAAGTATGCTCGCAATAGCTTTTTGGCTCTCAAGGTTGCGTACTTTAATCAACTTAATGACCTGTGTACTAAATTAGATGTTGACTACAACAAAGTAAGAAAGTATACTACAGTAGATGATAGGATAGGTGAAAGTCATACTATTATAACAGATGAACGAGGCTTCGGAGGACATTGTTTTCCAAAAGACACAGAAGCCTTTGTTACATCAAGCAAGCGTGTTGACAGTAACCTATCTATATTAGAACATGCAATTGAATACAACAGACGTATCAGAAAGGGAACCATTTGAAGATGAAGATCATTACGGGAAATGCTAACCCGAAATTAGCACAAGAGATTGCAGAGCATTGTTTTGCTGATCTCGTTCCGGCCACAGTTACTACATTTGCTGACGGTGAATCTAGTGTAGAGTTTTTAGAAAATATACGTGGCGAAGATGTGTTTATTATCCAAAGCACCTGTACTCCTGTTAATGATAGTCTTATGGAATTATTGATTATGATAGATGCCGCAAGGCGTTCAAGTGCTAGTAGAATTACAGCAGTCATTCCATACTTTGGTTATGCAAGACAGGATCGTAAGAGTGCAAGTCGTACTCCTATCACAGCAAAACTAGTTGCCAACTTGTTAGTAACAGCAGGCGCAGATAGGATCCTTACAATGGATCTACACGCAGGACAGATACAAGGCTTTTTTGATATTCCAGTGGACGATTTAACAAGCCGTGTAGTATTTGCTAAAGACATAAAACGTGCAATAGGTATTATTGACGACCCAGAAGTACATCAAACAGGTACAGTATTTGTATCGCCAGACGCAGGCGGAGTTGTTCGTGCTAGAAAGTTTGCTGACATGTTTGGAGGCGACATTGCTATAGTGGACAAGCGCAGACCAGAAGCAGGCAAAAGCGAAGTCATGAACCTGATCGGAGATGTAAAAGGTAAACACGCTATCCTAGTAGATGATATTGTTGACTCAGGAGGTACACTTTGTAATGCGGCTAAAGCAATTATGGAAGCAGGTGCTAGTAGTGTTCGTGCTTATATAACACACGGTGTGTTATCAGACGATGCTTGTCAAAAGGTTGAGAAGTCAGTACTAGATGAATTAGTAGTAACTGATTCAATTAGTAATCGTTGTCCTAAGAATTGCAAAAAGACACGACAGGTAAGTGTTGCGCCTTTGTTTGGTGAAGCTATGCGTAGGGTTACAAATGAAGAATCTGTATCTAGTCTATTTGTTTAATGTGTTTGATATATTCAGTCATTGAATGATCACCAAAGCTATCTATCTTACCTTGCTTTAGGCCCATCCATATCCCACGCCACTTGTCTTTAAACAACTGCCATCCTGTAGGCTTCCTATACTTTCCGTATGCATTTAGATAATGTTCTGTACCATGATGTACATAACCCATTGCCCAAAGAGGAACAGTGGTAACAATGTCATTGTTGTTCTTCCAACGGTGATGTGTAACACCTAAGCTGTTAACATATCCTCTCCAACCCACACGTGGTGAACCAAATGTATAAAGCTCAACCGGATCGTTAAGTTCTACGTCATGCATACAACGGCTTGCCATAATAGTTGCCATTGCTGCTCCTAGTGAGTGTCCACAGAACCAAAGTGTCTTACCTAAGTTTGTTTTACGATTAATATCTTCTGTAATCGCAGGCCATAGTTCGTCTACTTCTGCTTTGAATCCTCGATGTACTCTACTTACAGTTTCTGCCATTACTGGTATTGCTTTTAGATCTGCGCTTATATCGTTGAACTCTGTTGGTTCGGTTCCTCGGCACGCAATGACTAAATCTTCCTTGTTCATAAAGCGATATGCCTGCGCTCCATCTTTTTCGTAAAACTCTGTTGTTGTAAAGCCTAACCGTTTTGCTTGACTCTTGGCTTCTTTCGTGTTATTATATGCAATAGAAGCTAATTGTGCAAAAAGTAGGGACCTTTCATTAAATGTTAATTGTTTTATGCCCATTGTTGCCCTCCGTTATGTAGTAATATTTATTTTATTAACGGTAAATACATTGTATAGGAAAATGTCATGAAAAAACAAACCCGAAGTATATTAGATGAACTTAACAATCTTGGCTTTAACAAGAACCAAGACCGTCTTATAGAGACAACTGCTAATAATATTATTAACAGCTCAATAAATCTAATAAACACAATTAATAAAAATTACGATGCAACTACTGCAAATGAATTAGAGAGACGTTTTCTTAACAGTATTAAAAGCGGAGACCCACGTAAGTTTAAACGAGGCGTTGAAAAAATTATCGAAAGTAGGAAAAAAAATGATTCTTAATGAAGGCGGCAACGTATTTAAAACAGAACCTGAAAAGGAGTTTATGACACAGCGTATTGCAACTCCAGATGTACATCCTACTATTCAGTTTATCGAAAAAATTACAGGTTTAACCTTTGACGAAGAAGACTGGTTAGGTACTACAGGAAAGAAAAACGACCCAGACGGAGCATTTGAAAAGAATAGTTCAGGCGACTTGGATCTAAACACAGATGCTAACAAAGTCAGCAAAGAAGAATTGATTGCTAAACTAAGTGCTTGGCTGAAAAGTCAAGGTGTTCCAGAAGATCAAATTATGAATGTGGGTAGAAAAAAGCAAGACGGATGGATTCATAACGCAGGTGACCAAGTACATTTCCGAACCCCTATTGATGGCACAGATCAAAAAGGTTTTGTTCAAACAGACTTTATGTTTACAACTAATCCAGACTATCAACGTGGAGCCAAGCGTGGCGGCACAGAAGAATACGGTGGAGCATTAAGGGCAATGTTACTAGCAAGCCTAGCAAGAGGACGAGGATTTAAGATGAGTCCTAAGTTTGGATTACTTGATCCTAACAAAGGTGATGCTGTAATAGCTGATGACTGGGCAAAAGGTATTCCAGAAATATTATTAGGAAAAGGCGCAACGGAAGAAGATACTCACACTGTTGAAAGTATGATTGCGTTCTTGAGAAAGAATGAACCTAACTACGAGGAACTTATATCACAGTTCGAATATCAACTAGAAAAAGCAGGTAAGAAACTTCCTGAAAGTGAAGAAGACAGACAACTAGATAGAATTAAAGAACTTGCAGGACTTAATCTTAATAGTGTGAGAATGATATGAGATTTTACGAATTTGTAAATAATTCTAAATCTATGTTAACCGAAGGTGCACGTATTGATCATGCTGAAGATATAATATTTGATGAAGGTTCACAAGGAGCAATACGTGCAATTGAATCATTAAAGAAACTTGAGCAAGGAGGACACACAGATGTTACTATTAAATGGGACGGATCTCCCGCTATCGTTTTTGGCCGCAATGGAAATGGAGAGTTTGTACTTACAGACAAATCAGGCTTTGTTAAAAAAGGCGGAGTGGAAAGAGCTACAAGTGGAAAAGAACTTGCAGGACATTTACTCAACAGAGGCGGCGGAGCCAACAAAGATAAACCAGACCGTATAGAATTTGCAAACAACATGAGTGATATTTTTGATGAGTACGAAAAAGCAACTCCTAAAGACTTTAGAGGTTACTTAATGGGCGACTTGTTATATTATAACACACCTGAAATAAGAAACGGCAAATATATCTTTACACCTAATATTGTTACATACGAAGTTGCTACAGAAAGTGACATAGGCAAACGTATAGCACAATCAAAGACTGGTGTTGTGGTACATAGATTGTTAGACGAAGAAGGCAACCAATCTCCAGTTCCACAAAATTTAGCAATGCTCGGCACTGAAGTTTTTATCTTTCCCAGCGTAACAGTTTCTAAAGCAGCAACTATTGACGATAACGATATTAACACATTAAAAGCAACTGTGGCAAAAGATGCACAGGCAATTGATGCAGTGCTTAACAAGCAAGAACTTATACAATTAAAAATGACTGACTTACCTAAAATATTTTATACATATCTCAACAGCACTGTTGACTCAGGCGTGACAGATTATGCAAAAGGATTTATGGACTGGCTTAAGACTAGTAAGGTAAGCGGTGTGAAGCAACAACGTATTGCTGAGTATGTAGGACAAAAGAGTGCAGGATATAATGCAATGTGGAATACAGTAGCAGGTATCATGCAACTAAAAGACAAAATTATACAGCAATTCGACTCCCATGATGCAGATGTAAAAGCACATATTGGAGACCACGGACCTGTTGATAGCTCAGCACACGGAGACGGTGGCGAAGGTTATGTAATGACACACCCTAAGGGTGATATAAAACTAGTATCTAGAGGATACTTTACTAAAGCAAACAGATCAATCAAACGTTAGGAGAGAACAAATGAAAATGAAAGATATTGTTAAAGAAGGAACACTAGACGACTTAGGTCTTAGAGGACACGGGAACGAGCTAGACAATGATGAAAAAGATCTTGGTAAGGGGTTTACGAACGATCCAATATTTGACCAATTAGGAGCAATACTTGACACACGTACAGGTGACGATCCTGTTACAACTGTGAAAACAGATGATGGCAAAGAATTACCAGTTACAGCACAGCAAGCAGTAAATTTACGTAGACTTCTTACAGCAGAAGGTATGAAGCCGCAACTAAAATTACGTTTTACAAAAGATATACAGATGAGTAACAACTTACATGACTTCTTAGATGTACATCCAGATAAGATGTCACAGGTGTTTATGAAAAAGTATATGTAATATGCAATTAGATTTTTTACAGCAACTCGAAGAAGCAAGAATGACACGTAATGATCAAAGCGTAAAAGTTTTGACATATGCAGATTGTTGTGAAAGGCTATATCTAACACTATTAATATTAGAACTACTAAAAAACTTTCCAAATGCAACAAGTGTTGTGCGTGATTATGCTCGTAAAACAGTTGACGTTAAGTACGAACGTTTCAAAATGAATAGTACAGACTTGTATAACTTCATATACTTTGTTACTGGCGACGAACGTGCATTAGGCAAGCTAAAAGATCCTGGGGCTGCAATGCGTTCAAGACGATCAACAACTCTCCCGTTAGATGGTTTGAAAGCATATCTAAGATCTATCAGCAGTGGATCAACACCTAATCCTACACAGCTATTTGTAAGATTAGAAAACGTTCTAAACGTAAGTAACACAGACTATAAAACAATTAGACGCAACGTAACAAATTGGAGTCAGCTTACTAATGACAAAAGACGAGTTATTGTAACTAAACTTCTGTATGCAACTAGAGCCAAACTAAGAAGTAGTGATATAATAGACGACCTAGAAAAATTTGCTAGCCAGCGTGATCTAGAAAGCAACTGGGTAAAAGATAACGAACCTACTATAAGTATGCCGGACATGAGTGCCGCTAGTAGAGATTATGTGTTCTATAGATATCTTGTAGGACCTGAAAATATCATGCTTGTTAAAGGTTTTTTACAACTAATGGCAGAAGGCAAACCTATACCAAGTAATATGGTAAGAGCTATGAGACCAGCAGTAAAAGCACTAGATGACATTGTTAGAGCAGGCCCTGCCTACATAAGTATGTTTAGATCCATCCAAAATCGAGCCAAAAAGACCTTAAAGTAGGGTATTTTTGCCTATAGACTAAATACAAAGTAGGGAAACGAATAAACGTTTCTTTGAAACTCTCCGGAGCGGAGAGTGCTATTTAGAACAGGAGAAATAAAATGGCAACATTCACAAGAGTAAACCCAGTAGCAGGAGCAGGATCAGGTTATGATCACGGCGAAAACTACAGCACATCACAAATCACAGCAATCGAAATCGACGCTGGTGCATCATTAGCAGCAAAAGACGGAATCGGCGGAGCAATCGAAGCGATTGTACGTGAGTTTTCACCATTAATGTATGTATCAACAGGTACAGCTGGTAAAATCTTTGCAATCATCGACGGACATCATTCAGATGCAGCGTCTTTGACTCGTAGACATCAAGCATTAGGAACAGTAGACGGAGTTGATTTATCAGCACAAGTTGTTCTTATTCGTGACTTGGATGCATTCGACGCAACGTAAGTTTTAATTAACTTAATACTAAAGGGTTCAGTTTTCACTGGACCCTTTTTTTATCTCTGTAAATATAGTCATGCGTGTAATTATAACAACAGTAATTGATATTACAGAAACTAATGCAAGGAAGCACGACGATAGTTTATTGCAACAACAGCAAGCAAATTATCTTACGGTCTTACAAACAGTAGGACTTAGAGTGCAATTAAAACCTATAGAATGTAAAACATATGTAGGCGATGTAAGTAGTTTCGGGTTTGGATCTAGCATACAAGACAAACAGAGATATTGGACATTTGAATTTACATATGATCAAGAAGGTGCTATTACAACAGACACGTTGGCCGATGACTTTGATCTTGTTCCTATTATTACAGGATTAAAAGACACAGTTAATATTACAAATAGTGCATTTAGGACAAATCATAGGACAGATTGTAATATTATTTTTAAACTGTCTGATAATTAATAGTGCAGGCTTTGATAAATAATTACAATAAGGCATACATTACATCTCACTTAGGTATTCATAGATCCCTTGCACAACAGAGCAACAGAGAGAAATAAAAATGGCAACAGCCTTAGAAAAAAAGAACTTAGAAGCACATGTTGACTTATGTCAACAGAGATATGAAAACTTAGATAACCGCTTGACGGCAGTCGAGAAAAAACTACATCATGTGCATCAAGATATTCAAACTGGTAATAAGTCTATGATAAAAGTTATCATAGGAGCAACAGGAACTATTGTTGCGGGCTTACTTTCTACCATTGTCGTTCTACTAATCAACTTCACCTAAAACAACTAAATAAGTGTGTCATGCTATTAAGAGAACTCACATATCACGTCACCGAAGCACAATTAGATGCCGCTATAAACGCCGCAATCGCAAAGATACAGTCTAATGGAAGCATGTGGCGCAAAGTAAAGCAAGGCGCTTTAAATAGTCCTGAGCTTAAAACTATACAAACTGCCCTTACACAATTAGGTTTCAAAGCAAAAGCTGATGGATGGTTTGGTCCAGGCACAGCAAAAGCAGTAAGAGACTTTCAAAAGTCAAAAGGACTAAAAGTCGATGGTGATCCAGGACCTAACACACTAAAAGCAATGGCTAATGCTGTTGGTAGTGGTCGTGGCAAGGAATATGAAAAGCCTGGTGAGAGACAAGCATACTTAGATAAGAATAAAGAAGAACCTATAGCACAAATAGGACAAGCAGAAGGTGCTTATAAGGTTGTGACAGGTTCGGGACAAGGTACACGTTACAAAGTTTATGACAAGGACGGTAATGTAATTGCAAGTGGTAGAGGAAAAGGTCCAGCAAACATTCCTGTCAAAAAAGACCCAGATGCAAAAGATCCACGTGGTAATCAAATACCTATAGTAGACTTCAAAGGTGCGAACACGGACGAAAAGGTTGTAGCTGTTGTTGATGATGCATTAAAGACGGCAAGAGAAACTAACAACACAGAACAAGTAGCACAAATTGTTGCCGCGGGTAGTGCAAACTTTAATAATATTGCTTCACCGGGTGAAAGAGCTGAACGTGCAAAAGCAATAATTGCAACTGTAACCAACACAGAATTAAACGATCCAAAAGTTAGAGCTGCACTTGCACCACAGTTACTTGCAGTTGACTTAGAAAAAATGGATCCAGAAGAAGCTCTAAGAAAATTTGTACAAAGTTCTTATGCATATGTTATACCAGAGAGATTTAGAGATAAAGCAACAGACAAGCAAAAGTTTGAAGCTATGGTTCGCAAAGCACAAGACGAAGCGATGATGAGTGCTTTTACAGATCCTAACAAAGCAATAAAAATAATACAAGATGAAATAAAGAAAATAGAAGCTGATCTAAGTGCAGGCGGTAATGCAATGGCCGCAGGACAAAAAGGCGGCAATGACGCAACTAAGCCAGGCAAAGGTCCTGATGTAAGCACAGACGGTCCGCAAGCACCAGGAGGCAACACTAGCAGTAGTGACAGTGGACAGAGTAGTAGTAAAACTGACAAAGAAGTAAAACTTTCTCCTCCACCACAACTTAAAAAAACTGATGATGAAATGAAAGACTTTGCGGCAGCAGTGGATACTGCACCTGCAACTGAGAAGCCTGTTGTAATGGGCATGACTCAGGAAGTAGCACAAGCAGTAGAAGCATTGGGCGGAGACTTGTCTACAAGCAATTTAGAGAAACTAGTAGTAACAATAGAAAAGCAAAGCACCAAACCAATACTACAAAAAATAGTTGGTAGACGTTTAGAAAAACTATACAGCAAAGATGACCTAACAGACTTAGATGGAATAAACAGTATTTCGCCTGAAGAATTAAAAGCAGCTAAGATGCTAATACAATTTAAAGCTGCACTAATGAACGGTACAGCTACAAAGTTTGTTTACAAGCCTGAAGATCCAACTAAGAAAAAAGGTGACGGTCAAGACAATAATCCAAACAAAGATGACGGTGGTGGTGATGAAGTAGTAGGTGCCGCACCTAACCAATATAAAAAAGATCCAGATGGCAACTTAATACCAATAGCTAAGCCTAAACAACCAAGCAGAGGTGATGGAGATGCAGAGACAAAAAGAAGAAAAGCTGATGCTAAAAAAGACGAGCCGGAACTAACTGATCGCCAAAAAGTTGTGTTAGCAAGTACAGCTGAACAACTTTACCTTTCAATGAAGGGTGGTATCGGTATTGGTACTAGAAAGAATAAAATAAAAAGACAACTAAAAAAGATTGAAGATAAAGATCAATATGATTTTGTTGCAAAAGAATATCAAAAAGAATATGGCACTGATTTGTTTGACCACTTCTATGATGAAATGAGCGATAAACACATCAACAAATATGTAGCACCGGAAATGAAACGGCTTGGTATAAAAATGCCTAAGCGTAGTGAGTTTGAAAGTTTTACATATGAAAGTATAGTAGACGACTTAGAAGACTTTGTTAACGAAAGGCAAGTATGGGCTAAGTCGGGATCAAAGGTGGTGCGTAAATATCGTTGCATGACAGGCAAACGTAAAGGCAGAGTTGTTAAACAACCAAGTCAGTGTTTTGCTGCACCTGATATAAAGAAGCGTATTTTATTAAAGAAGACTAAAGCACGACTAGGAAGTAGGATGGCACGTAAAGCAAAGCGTACAAAAAGAACTAATCCAGCTTCAAAAAGAGTTGCACAAATGAATAGGAGTGCAAGATGATTGTATCTGATATTACAGAAGCTGGAGCAATTAGAGTTTGGAGTCGGAGTGGCGGTAAGCAAACTAGAAAGTTTAGATGTCAATACGGTGCAAGAAAAGGACAAGTTAGAGCAAGTCCTGCTGCATGTAATGCTCCTATAAATGTGAAGAAAAGTATAGGACTAAAACAGACCAAAGCGAAAAGGTCTGGAACTATGAAAGTGAAGAGTGCTATTGCAAAAAGAGCAAATCCTGCGGCAGTACGATTAACAAGACTTAATAAGCCTAAGTCAAATCCGTTTGGAAGGAAGAAGTTTAAATGAGAATGTATGAATTGTTAGAGAACGAACTAGATGTTATGTCAGCAGACGACAAGCAAGTAACACTTAAAGATCCTAAAACTGGCATTGAAACTAAGGTTCCTAGAGATCCAAAAAAACCCGGAGTAATACAAAAAGATCCTAGTGATGCAAGTGGTAAAAGATTTGTAATCGATACAGGAAGTAACGGCGAGGTTGACAAGGGTATTCAACCTGGTGCAAAAGTTGTAATGAAAACTCCAATGTAATGAAGATTAATGAACTTATACAGTCATTTGACATTTACAAAACCAATGAAGAAACAGAATTGTTGGGCAAGATGGATGCAAATCCGCTACCTCTTAGCTCGTATACTGAAAGAGAACAAGTCATAATTGATAATATGGTGAAGAAAAGTTTAGTAAGTAAAGTACGCAATAAGGATCTTTATTTGGTTATGAGAAATGATTGACGAACAGCTATTAACACAACTTGAAGAACTAGTAAACAGCATAGACCTTAGTGTTATTCCTTATCAAAAAGGTAATAGCATAAGGATAAAGCATTTTGTTATACGTAAGTCTTGGCACGGATACTTAATCTACGATACTAAAGAAAATAAACAAGTTACAAGTTACTACAGTAAAACTGCGGCAGTCGCCCATGTGCATTGTTGTATACATAAACAAAATTATAGTGTTGATGATATACGTAGATTAGACAATACTTTGTCTAAACATCATATAGATAGCCTATTTTATAAGAATACTATTGAAACTACTAAAGACAAATTAAAGTATGATGTTGCTGAACTTAGACTAGATATAGCACTACACCATACCACAGACGCTAAAGCCAAACTGATGCAGTATATTCTAGGTTAAATGGCTAAATAACTATAACAATAAACATTAGGAAGAGACTGATGAACATTAGAGAAATAAACAAACCAGTGACGGCGGCTTCATTAAATGAAAGCCTAGCTAAGAGATTTGGAAAGAGGATAAATCTTGAAGCATTTACCTTAGAGCAACTTGAAGATGCTCGAAATAAACTAAGGACGACACTTAGTCAATACGAAACAAATGAAAGTTTCGATAGCGTACATGATGCAAAATATCAAAAGAACAAACTCTTCCTAGATGTTCTTAATCAAGCAGTCATTGAAGCTGAAGAACTTGCAGAAAAAGATAAGATGCCAATGGGTCCAGGACCAGATGGTAAAAAAGGCAC